>Ga0209013_10001211_pt1 | contig 23805 bp, 13 predicted proteins | sample Cruoilmetagenom2_FD_187291 | JGI IMG/M metagenome (GOLD analysis project Ga0209013, IMG submission 187291) | Oil polluted marine microbial communities from Coal Oil Point, Santa Barbara, California, USA - Sample 2 (SPAdes) (version 2) | ecosystem: Environmental > Aquatic > Marine > Oil seeps ... | reverse complement strand
TGCCTTCTAAGCAGGCGGTCGAAGGTTCGAATCCTTCTGCGATCACAAAAAAAGGACAAACTTTACTTTAAGGTTGTCCTTTTTTTATTTAGAGACCTTTTATACTTAAAATAGGAATATTTTTTAAAGTGGTGTAAATATAATCAGACTATATCAATTGACATTTAAGTTGTAAAAGGTTTTTAATTACTAGTTTAGGTTTTCTATCAACAGTAAATAAACTCCAATACTTTTCAGGTTCCATAGGTTCATCCAATCCTTTCCAAGGTTTCTCAAAAGCTTCAAATACAAAGGTCATTATACCGTTAACTTCGCTCCAATTAACCAAATCGTTAGAATAAATTGCTTGGTTTTCTTCGCTAACGTTACTAGGGAAAATACCCCTGCCATTAGAGTTGGTAGCCCAACCTGCTTCGGTAATCATAATAGATTTATTTGGGTATTTATCTGCTACAGCGTTATAATTTTCTTTGGTATATTCTAAAGCTTCATGAATGTTTTTGTATTTCCAAACTGGACAGGTATGAATGGATATAAAATTAACTACCTCAACTAAATCTTTTAATTTATCAAGCTATGGTGTATAATTCTCGCAAAAAGTACAGGTTGTTTAGCTTTTTTTTTATCATTTTAACGTATTTAATTACGGATTTTACTGGTGCAAAATGATCGGTCCAATTTACTGTTGTCTCATTTCCGGCAGATAAAGAGAAAATAATATTAGGGTATTTATTGGCTAAATCTATTAGTTTATGGATTCGGGAATGGTTATAAATTTTGTTTTTTGCAAGCTGTTTTTCAGAATAAGAGCCTTCCCAAGGACACCCAAAATTATTCATTTAGGCAACAATATAAGCACCAAGCATTACCTTAAAATTTAATTTTTAGAGGTCAGTAGATAGCTTCATATTTTATTCCTTATTTATATGATTAACTGTCTGGTCGAGCGCTTCTTTGAATCCTATACCGTTCTCGACTGCGTTCGAATTGATAAGGAATTAAAATTTATTTAGCTAATATTCAATATTTTAAATATTGATTTTTCTATGTACTTATCTACTGACCTCTATTAATTTTTATTTTTGAATAACGTTTAAAACTATTTCTGAATGTTTATCACAACCTTATAATCGGATATAATTCTGGTGGTTTTGAAGAATAAGAAGATCTTATTTTATTTCTTCGTATGATGGAAATATGCCAGTTTTTGGGCTTTGGCCAGTTCTAAAACTAGAATAACAAATGGCTTTTCCTAGTTTAAATGTTTCATCTTTTTTTATGATCATATAGTAATTGTAAAGGGTATTTATTGTAATATTTTCATTTTTACTCTAAAGTCTTAATAAGCTCTAACATTATCTTCAGAATTAACTTTTCAAGGTTCATTAAAATAAGGTTTGTTGTTCAAATTTTGGCATATCCGTAAAATTTTGTTTTGCTAAAGCCATTAATTTATCTTTTTTAAAAGACATTTATATTCTATTTATAAGTTTGTAATTATTTATTTTGTTTTTTTATTTTTTTGCGTTTCTCTAATTCGGTACTTATTTTTTTTGCGCGTTCTTCTGTCATATCGTAATCTCGCATTACTAAAATAGCAATAAGTGTTCCTAATATTGGTAATCCAGAAAAGAAGATTCTTAAACCAATTATAGAACCTTCAGATTGTGAAGCTGCATCAGCATTAAAACCTATAACCGATAAGATTAGACCACTTAACAATCCTGCAATGGCAAACCCAAATTTTACCATCCACCAGTAAATAGCTCCAAATACACCTTCTCTGCGTAATCCGGTATTTAATTCGTCTAAATCAATTACATCTGCGGTCATAGACATCATAAGTGTAAATAAACTTCCAATACCAAATGAAAAGAAAGGTAATGCAATAATAAACATATAAGGTTTGCCCGGTATAAATAGGAACCACAACAAAATATAACCAAAAACTGAAATACTTTGAGAAGCTAAAAAGGCCCTTTTTTTACCCATTACTTTAGACATTTTTGTTACAATAGGAATCACTAAAAATGTGGTTGATAAAGCTCCAAGACTACCAAAAAGTGTAGGCCATATTCCTGCAGCACTCGTATCTCCATTAAATAAATAGTACACAATAATAAAAAAAGTAAAAGCTGCAACAGTATTAAAAGCATTAAAAACTAAGAAAGTGGCAATACATAATTTTCTAAACGGTTTGTTTTTAAAAGCTTCCTTAAATCCATCCACAATTCCTTTTAAACTGTTTCCAATATTTTTTAACTTTAGAGGCACATAATCTTGATTAACAGTAGATTTACTTTTAATAAAAATAGCGGGTACCATGGCGCAAAGCATAAAAATGATACCTACCCAAACGGCTAAAGTCCTTGTTGCAACATCGGCAGATTCAAACCAACCTTTATCATACATTATAACCCAAAACCAAGGAGCAATAACCCAAGACCATTGCCCAATCCATTGCGCAACAGCCATTATGCTTGTTCGTTCATGAAAATCATGGCTCATTTCATAGCCCATGGCAACATAAGGAACGCTAAATATGGTTAACCCTAAATAAAATATAAAAGACATTAATATAAAATAAATGAAATTATAATCGATTCCGTCTTCCCTATGCAATTGCCATAAAAGTGAAAATGATATCCCCATTATTATAGCTCCAATAAAAACATATTGTCTGCGCCTTCCCCATTTTGATTTTGTATTATCTGAAATAAAACCCATTATAGGATCCGTAATTGAATCGAATACTCTAGGAAGAAAGAATATAATGCCCCACATCCAACCAGGAAATCCTAAATCTTGTACAAGTACAACCATAAAAATTCCCATAACGGCAGGAAACATTTGATTTGCTAGCATTCCAATTCCGAAGGCCACTTTTTGACCGAATGGGACTTTAGTTTTTAGTGTTGTTCTATGATTTGACATTTTTTAGAAATTTTAATTTTTTATTATAATATTATTCATCTAATTAATTTCGAAGAAATTATAGGCTCTAGACCATTTTAATACGTCGTTTGGCTCTACATTTATTTTAAAAAATAACTCAGGACTTATTACATGTTTTGAGCCCCAAAGGTTTATTTTTGAAGTTTTAAAATTACCTATTTCTTGCAAGCCTACTTTCGTTTTTTTATTTATTAATTCCCAAGTAGCATTTACTTGTTCTCCAGCTGAAAGGTTGCTAAAGAAAAAATCGTTTTTAGTACTTTCTTTAAAAGTAAATTTATTTGTTTTAATTACTACATTTTTTTTAGGATTCACCCTTGCATCAAACAAGGATGATTTTAACTGAAATGGAAATTTTAACATATAATTTGAATCTATTAATTCTTTATTAATTGAAATGAAATTATGACAGTATTCATCGGTACTAATTGTTTTTATACCTGTATTTTTTAAAGAATAGTTAATTTTAAAACTATCTTCAAATAAAGATATTTCTTTTTTTAAATGATAGGAATAACCGTTAATACTTTGAGATTCACAATCAATAGTTATTATATTTGATGTAGCATTTACATTAAATTTTGCAGCCGCTATTTCATAATTTTTATTAAAAAGATAACTTTCACCTTCTTTTTTAAGAATACCAACACCTATTTTGTGAAAGTATTCTCCTTCTTTTATTTCGTTAAACCCAATGGGTAAATCAATTCCAAATTCATTATAAAAACCTTTTCCATGAATTCGGTCATTTTGTTCGAGTAATTTTTCGTTAGCAGTTAGTAAATTGTTTTTATAAACTACCTCAGAAATTTTACCCGTCCAATCAAATCTTGAATTCTGATAATTTTCTTTTGGGAAATCTATTTGAATTTTGAGGTTGTTATTTTTTAGTATCACAATTTAAATTAAATAATTAATAATTTGCTTCTTAAAAAATCCTATAAAAAAAATATTCCAAATGATTTTATCAGAAAACAATCTCTATCACTTTTAAAAGTTATAAATTTTTCATTTTTTTTCATTTTTTTTTGAAGTAAGAGGAGGTGTTAAAATTTCTTTTTTTAGCGTATTTAAATCGCCCTTATACGTTTTAGTTATTGGTTGTCCATTTCTGGTTAATCCTTTAAAAGCGCCTGCGTCAACCAATTCCCAAATAGCATATTTAGCTTGTCCTTTTAAATTGATTAGGCCAAAATGATTTTCAGGACCTAATGGATTTTTGGCATCTTTCCATTGCTCATCAAATGCTTCAAAATAAAAGCACGACATTTTAGCATTATAGGTCCATTCGCGCATATATTTATAATACAAAGCGGTTTTATATTCATCAGCGGCTTTTGATCCTTTATTACCATAAAATCCATCAGAAGCTGAGGACCAACCAGTTTCTCCAATATGAACGGGTTTATCAATCCCTAAACTTTTAATATAATCAGTTGCAGCTTGATATTCTGAAATTGCGTTGTTTTTTGCACGAATCATAGCTTTGTCAATTTTTTCTTTTGTAGATAAACTTTTTTCGGTAGTAGGTACAAGCCAAAAGTTATTGTTATAATGCGTGTTGTGAAATGGGTAAGTATGTAACGAAACATAATCAACCGCTTTTAATAATTTGGTTAGATTTTCGGTATGATAATCCGCTGAACCACCACCCCAAGAAGCAAAATTATCAGAGCTGGTAATCCATAATTTAGCAGGTAATTTATTGATCTTTTTTAGGTTTTGTAGGTAATTTACATACTTTAAAATAACTTTTGGTCGTACAAAATAACTAGATGCCCAATGTACCATAGCTTCATTACCAACGGCAATAATTTTGACAATATCGGGGTATTTATTTGTTAAATTTACAGTATGTTCAATTTCGGCTGTGTTCGCTTCTAAATTTTCTGCATCGTGATTTGGATTTGCTGTCCAAGCATTTTGACAATCTATCCAAGCTCCCAACATCACATACATTTCAAAAGTAGGATCTTCTTTTTTTAATTCACTAATAGCTTTTAACAGATTAGTAGCTTGTGGTAAAAAAACTTTATAAGTTCGCACAATTTTAACCCCCATGGCAGATACTAATTTCATATCTTCCTTAAGTTCTTCTACAGTTGGTTCAATATTGTGATTTACTTGTCGATAACCACCATACGATAAGGCTAAATATTTTGGATTACCTAAAATTTCAGCAGCCGAAAGATTTTTTGTTTTTAAGGCTTCTTTTTTATCGTTTTTATTAGAACAGCTAATTATTAAAATACTCATTAATAAAAAGGATATAATTTTTTTCATAATAGGTTTTATTTTATTAAAAATACTTGAATGGTATCAATGTTACCTGATCTGCTAAACAGCAAATGACTGGTTTCTAAATCCAATTTTAAAGAATCCATTTCTTTTTTACTGCCATCATTTAAAGTGATAACTATTTTTTCCTTATTGGATAATGTATAAATTACGGGTACTTGACAATAGGTAAATCCAATAGAACCTTTTTCTAATTTAATTTGTTTTAGTTTGTTGTTTAAATCGTTATAAGAAAATAGTTTAGACCCTTTTAAGAATTCTGCTTTTCGCAATAAACAAGGATTAAATACTAGTTGTCCGTTAATTACAGAAATACCCAACTCGCCAAAACGCGATAAAATATCTTCTTTTACCTGACCAGTCATACCAGGTTGCTGTGCACCTTTTCCTCCAGGCGTGTGCGAATAAGGATCGGTTGAGAAAGCCCCATAAAGTTCAGGAGATTTATGTATTCCTAATCCTTCGTTAATTTCATAATAATGATCTAATAATTTTCCAATAATAACTGGATTTTCTTTGTTTTCAATAGCGTTTAAACAAACTTCTTGAACACTTAATAAAAGTTTAGAAACCATATGCCAATAAATAGAACCTAAACCTTCATAACCGTAAAATGTTCCTGATCTTCCGGTAAATGCTTTATGATTAAAAACAGATTCAAATAGCTCAGTTAATAAATTCTCTTCTTTTTTAACTAAATTTTGGTAGGTGCTATTTAGTTCAGATAAAGCTACTTTTAAACTTCCTACATTATTAAAGTTACCATTAAAATGATAATTACCTAAGGTATCTTGTTCTATAATTTGGGTATTACCAGCTTTTAAAAGTTGTTTTAATAATTCTGATTTAACCATATTTTTGGATGAAATAATATTTTTTTCATCAAATCTGGGTAATGTTTTATTAGGATATAAAATGTAACTGTATTGATTAGGTCTAAATAAAGCACTTGATTTTAGGGAGTCTAATAAATCTAAACTATCTTCGGCAGACAAGTATTTTGAACTTAAAATCGCTACTTGCCCTTCAAGCATTTCTGGTAAATGTGTTATGCTAACTTCATTATCAGAAACGGTCAATAAATTATAAGCATGATATAAATGATCTGTTCTTTTATTAGCCTTAATGCTATGATTGATATACAATTTTGCTGTTTTCAATAAAGCTAATAAGTCTTGTTTTGTAACGGATTGTTTATGTCCTGAAAAACCTTGGCTGTATATTTTGGTTCGGTAGTTGCTTCCAGCATTTCCTAGTCCATCTATAATAATTTTTCTATCGGTATCAGATATGTTGTTATTAAGAATATTTCTATTGGTGTTTAAAGATTCAAAAACACCTTTAAAAAATACCGTTAATTCTTCGGAAATTTTAAAATCAGTTTCTTTAGTTTTAGCAATGACTTCTTCTAAAAAATAAACAAATCGTCGTAAATAAGATAAGGTTACCATTGATATGCCATTACCAACCAACGCATTATTAGCATCATTCCATTCTGGCCTTTGGGTATTCATCCAAATACCACCTTCTGGAATAAAATTCGATAATTTTGACAATAAAGTCGCTAATAATTTTTCTATTAAATTGACATTATAAATATTATTATTTACGCTTATTAATGCCGCATCAGCACCTAATTCTTCTTTTTTAGCTGTTATAGTATTTTGTAATTCAGTATTGAATTCAATAGTATCTTTAGGATTTTTTAATATATCTTGATACGATTTAATGCGATAAGGTACATTAGCGTAAACAAATATATCTTGACTAAAATAGGTAACTAATTTTTCAGGATAATAACTTTCAATAAACTCTAAAAACTTTTGTAGATAAATTATTTGATGATCGCCCCAATAGCCAATATAGGACCATGGATTGTCAGGTTCTATAATTTCCCAATCAAAACCATCTTTAGTAACACGGTAAGGATTATAACCATCAAAAGTAGAAGCATTTAAAAACTTAAATATCATACCATCAATAAACTCGGGATAAGCATGTGCTAGCGCTTCCCAATTTTGAAAGATATCGCGCCAATTACCTTCGTAATCTAAAATTTTAGAGCCGTTAATTTCACTTTTTGTATTGATTGAAAACTTATTCCAAGGACGACTAGGATCGCCATGTCGGCGACTAAATTTTAAGGGTAAATACTCTAAAGCTAATCTTAAAAAATTAGGATTGTCTTCGGTTTTTAAAGTTTCTTCTAATTCCTCTAAAGAAAAAATATCTGGTAAATTATTTAAATAATTAAGCTTTTCTTTTGTAATATATGTATTGGCATTTGTTATATATTTTATAAAATCAACTTTTTCTATTTGATAATTGTTATCAAAAATTCCGCCACGCATAATGTTAAAAAGCGTATTAGAAAAATGTCTGGTATTTTGTAAAGTGTCGGCAGTTAATTGTACTCCATCAGACGCTGAGACCAATTTTTTTAGTTCTATAGAACCTAAATTGACATCTTCAGAAATTAAATTAACTAAGTTTTTTTGATTTTTAATTTTATTAGAAATGTTAGTAATATCAATTATAGATTTGTTAATATCTGCCAAAGTAAGCCATTGTTTTTCTGACTTAGGAGTAAGCGTTAAAACCGCTTTTATAAAATAAGCTCCTTTTTCGGCTCTAATATCTGTTTCTTGTTGAATGTCTTGTCCAGTCCTAAATTTATCGAGTTGTAAACTAGATAATAAATAAGTGACATTATCTAAACCTAAAGACCATACAACGGAAGCTTTTAATGCTTCGCTTGGTTCGGCTTTATCTACAATAATTGCACTTAAAGCAAAAATACCTAAACCGCAAGAAGCATCTAATTCACTTTTTTTATAAGCATCTACTAAATTACTGGTGCTATTTTGTAAATCTTGCGAAACTCCATAAGGCATCAAGTTTTGAAGTCCATCTAAAATGGTTAATGTTTTAGAATTTTCATCTAAATTACTAATGGTTGATTTTTTTACAAAACCAAATATATCACTAGTTTGCCATTCGTATTTAAAGCAAAGACCTAAATCATGATTTATTTCTTCAAAAACAACTTTGTTTCCTAGGTTATTTTTATACAGGTTTTGGCTACAATTGTAAACCCCTTGGTAGCATTTTGAAAAAGGTTCCCACAAATAAGTTTTACCATTAATATGACATTGAAATAGGGTTTTGCTACCTGTTATTTCTGCCGATTCGGTAATTTTATCATCGGTATAATAAGGGAATAAAGCATTGTCGCTATCCTTTCTGCCAGCTGATAAACCACCATTACTTGATAAAAACATCCAATGATTTGATGGGCTAACCACACTCATGAAAAATGGGCGCATTTTATTAACATTAGATATTTTATAGTACGGTTCGTTATCTATTTCAACTGAAGTGCCGGTTATTTTATCCGTTTTAAATGAAGCTAAATTTTTACCAATATATATGTTATTTACAGTCATAATTTCAGATTTTATAAAAAGAGCTCAAATAAAATGAGTTGTCCCACTTTTTATAGTTATTTTACTAGTTCATGTTCTATTTGTTCTAATGATCGTCCTTTTGTTTCGGGTAATATTTTCATCAAAATAAAAAATCCTATTAAGGCAATTAATCCAAAAATAAAGAAACTCAAAGCGTTGCCAAAATTGGATAATTCCCAAGGGAAAATTTGTTGAATACCCCAACTTACAAAAGAGTTTACAAAACCAATTGCTCCAATGGCTAAACCTCTATATCTTATAGGATATAACTCAGATAATAAAACCCACATAACAGGACCTAATGAAAAGGCAAAGCAGGCAATAAATCCTAAAATTCCAAATAATACTAAAGGAGCATTTATGGTGGTTGCCATTTCTAAAATAGCACCTTCGTTTTTGGCGTAAACTTGATTACCAAGAGCCGATTTCATATCGTTTTTAAATGCAACATCATTATCATAATTTTTATCTACAATAGCACTTAACTTACTTTTTTCAATAGTTTGAAGTTGTGCTATTTTATTAGAAGGTAATTTGTAGGTAGCCTGATTAAAACCGTAAGCGCAAATTAATAGGCTTATTGAAATACCAGCAATACCAATTAATAATAACGGACGTCTTCCCATTTTGTCAATTAATAAAATGGCAACAATTGTAAAAATAACGGTGGTTAAACTTAATAAAATACCAGAAGCGAATGAAGCATCTGTACCAATACCAGTTTGTTTAAAAATGGATGTGGCATAAAAATAAACGGCATTAATACCTGTAATTTGTTGTAAAATACCGATCACCAAACCGACAATTAAAATGAATCGGAGGGATGGTTTTAAAAGCTCCTTAATCTGAACATTTTTATGAACTTGTTCACTTTTAATATTATCTTCTATAGAAGCAATTTCTATACCTGCTATTTTAGCACCATGAATTGTGTTTAAAACTTGTTTGGCTTCTTTAATGTGACCTGTAGCATAAAGCCAACGAGGACTTTTAGGTACAGAAAATAAAGAAATAAAATATAATACAGCTGGAATTAATTCTAAACCTAACATCCAACGCCAAACATTTTCATCGTTTAAAAAAGAATGCCCTGAAGTACCCAATTTATTTAAATAATAATTGCTTAAAAAAGCAGTAAAAAAACCTAATACAATATTTAATTGTTGAATGGAAACAAGTTTACCTCTATTTTCGGCGGTTGATATTTCAGCAATATAAGTGGGTGCTAAAATTAAGGCTGCACCAAAAGCTATACCACCAATCATTCTGGCAATATATAGCATTTCGTAAGAGCTGGCATAAGCCGATAATAATGCAGAAAGTGCATATAAAAATGCCACTATTATTAATATTTTTTTACGACCAATTTTATCGCTTAATCTACCTGAAAAAAGCATTGCAATCATAGCGGCAAATGATGGAGAACTAACTACCCAACCAGACTGTAAATCATTTAAATTAAATTCAGGTCCTGCATAATTCATAACACCTGAAATAATACCTGCATCAAATCCAAATAAAAATCCACCGAGGGAAACAACAAATGCAATTAGGGTTAGTTTTTTAGTCATATTAATTTAATTTATAACCATGGTTTGAATGGCATGAGCAGGAATACTTTGGTTAGCCATTTTATTTTGAATATTAAGACTATAGTTTAATGCATTATCACCTTGATTCATAGCTATAATAACTATGCTTTTATCAGGATTTAAAAAGGCAGTTGTTAATAAATTATTGGCACTAGAAAAACAACTTACGCGTTTAGCACCTTTTTTAATAAATTTTGAAAAATGCCCTAAATAATAATACGGATAGGTGAAAGTTAATTTTCCCGTTTCTGTATTTGCATGAACTGGGGAAAAACATAAATTTCCAACATGGTTTGGTCCACCATTTTGATTAAGTAGTATATTCCAATCTGTCCAACCAACGGTACCATTGTTAAAATCGTTAATTATAGATTTACCATAGCGTTCGGCTAATTTTGGATCGTTATTTTCTATTCTACTTATATCATAACTTTCATTACAACCTTCCGTAAATAGTAATTTTTTATCAGGATATGCTTCGTTTACAGTTTGTACCGCTTTAAACATAGGTTTACCATCTTTCCAACCTTCGTACCAATGAAAACCAGTTCCCCAGGCATATTTAGCTGCTTCAGGATCGCTTAATATAGTATTTGCACGTTGAAATAATAAATCGCGGTTATGATCCCAAACAATTATTTTTTTATCTCCTAATCCTTCTTTTTGTAAAGTTGGACCTAAATAATTTTTTAAAAAATCACGTTCTTCTGCCGCAGTATAGATACATGATTCCCATCGTTGTTTAGCCAAAGGTTCGTTTTGAATGGTTAAACCCCAAACAGGAATGCCTTCTTTTTGATAGGCTTTTATAAATTTAGCGTAATAGTTTGCCCAAGATTGGTAATATTCTGGTTTTAATTTACCGCCTTGTAACATATTGTTGTTGGTTTTCATAAAGGCAGGTGGGCTCCACGGGCTTACATATAGTGTAAGTTGACCGCCAGCTTCAGCTATAGCTTGTTTAATAAAAGGAATCCTAAATTGTTTGTCATGACTTATGTTAAAGGTTTTTAAATCTTTATCACCTTCTTTTACATAAGTATAGCTATTTGTTGAAAAATCGCAACTATGAATATGAGTACGCGCTAAAGTATAGCCAATTCCCTTTTGGGGGTTAAAATACGCTTCCATAAATTTACGCTGAACTTTTTTAGGAAGTTTGTAAAAGGTTTCTGCTGAAGCATCCGTTAAGGCTGCTCCAATACCTAAAAATGTTTGAAACTGTTTGTTAGGATTAACAACAATATTTGCTTGTGTTTCTAAAGGCTGTTTAGATTTTGAAAAAACTAAGGCTTTAGTAGATGTTAATTTTAAATCGGTTTGATGTGCAGTTGTATAAACCTTATTTTTTAAGATTTCAACTTTTAAATTTTGCTTTTTTAAAGGTGTATTTTGTTTTTTTGTACAACTATTCATTATAATAAAAAGTGAAAAAAAAATACAAGTAGTTTTAATTTTATTCATATCCTTCAGCTTTTTTGTTGAAATAATTTAAAAATTTATTTAATGTAATCACTAAATCAATTAACATAATAATTTTAATTTTTTTGGTTTCATATTAATATAGACTAACTTTTAAAGTTAGTCTATATTATTAAAATTATTGATAAACTCTCACATAATCTACTTCCATTGTCGATTGTGTAAAATTAGAGTCAATTGCTCCGCCAAAATTCCCACCCATTGCAACGTTTAAAATGATAAATTGATTATCGTTAAAAGGCCAAGTTTCGTTTGTTTTGTTGCTAGGATTGTAGGTATAATAGAGTGTATCATCAATAAAGAAATCTATTTTTTCAGAATTCCATTCTATTGCATATACATGAAATGCTGTTGAAACATCACTAAGAAATTTAGTTCCAGTATTTATTGTTCCTCCATAACTTGATGGGGTATGTATGGAACCATGAATAGTGCCTTGATTATTACCTACATGTTCCATAATATCAATTTCTCCACAAGCTGGCCAACCAACTGTGGTAATATTTGAGCCTAGCATCCAAATTGCAGGCCAAGTTCCTCCACCTATCGGTAATTTAGCTCTTACTTCAAATCTTCCATATTTAAAGTCGAATTTGCTTTCTGTTTTTAATCTAGCAGAAGTATATTCTGATCCTTGATAGGTTTCTTTTTTAGCTGTAATTTTTAAAAATCCACCAGCAACTGTTACATTATTTGTTCTATCCGTATAATATTGTAATTCATTGTTTCCCCAACCATTATTTCCATTTCCAATATCATAATTCCAATTGTTTGTATTTGGAGCGCCATCTGTATTAAATTCATCAGACCAAACTAGTTGTAATTGGTCATTTACATATACGGTAATACTTTTTGAAGTGCTAATGCTATTATCTGTTGAAGAATAGGCTACAACAGTTACGGAATATGTATTAGTTCCTTTAGTGGTATAAGTGTAATCCATATTTCCTGAAGTGCTTTCAGTTTCGGAACCATTACCAAACCGATAACCATATTTTATTGCATTTGTAGCAGATGCAGTACATTGAATAATACCAAAACCATCTCCATTAGGATTGTTTTGATCTACACCAACAATATTTATATTTAAAACTAAATTAGTTGGAATAATTTCTACTGGATCTGGTGGAATAATAATTGGATTGTCTCCATTATTACTACCTACACAAGAGTATATGATACTTAGAAAAATAATATTTATAAAAAACAATTTATGTGTTTTATTTAAGAATTTAATCATGTTATTTTTTTAAGATTATTATTTTAAAGTAAAGATATTATTTTTAAAATAAAGAAGAGGTATTTTTTGAATACCTCTTCTTTAAATTAATTCAAATTATTCTGCAATTAAAATGACAAACCAGCCATTTCCATCAGCTCCAACAGTTTTTAAAGACATTTCATTTGCTGATCTAGCTAAAATAGTATAGCTATGGTCACCACCAACATAAAAACCATGGTATCCTTTATCAGAAAATGTAAGTGTTTCAACACCTCCAGGAGCAGATAAACTCCAGTTTTCTGAGAAATCATCTAAAGGGTAATTTTCAAATTCATTATTACCATTTGCTGTCATCCCTTTATCTCCACCAAAATCTTGACTTAAAGGTCCGGATTGTCCGAATACAGTACCATTTGTAACATAAGTAAACGAACCATCTACATTAAATATCATTTTATCATCATAAGCTCCTAATCCGGCTTTGTCATTAGGATTGGCAGCCCACCAAATTGGTTCTAAAGAATTCGCTGGCCCAACTCCAAAATGCCCTGTAGCTTCTGCTTTTATTCTCCAAGTTCTAGAGCTATCTGCAGTTAACATAGTTAATAAATCGGCTGGTGGTGTGTAAACTGCTAAAACTTCAACTTCTATAGTTTTGCTTGCAGTTGTACCTGCTGTTCCAGTTGCAATTATTGTAACAGAATAGGTATGTGTTCCTGTAACACCAAAATTATACGTTTTAGTTCCTGCAGGAGCCATAGATTCGCTACCATTATAAATGTATTTATAGTTTATAACATTATCAGCAGTTGCTGTAAAATTAACGGTTCCAGTTCCATCACCGAATGGGTTATCTGCATCTTGACCAACAATGTTAGCAGTAACTTGTAAATTAGTAGGACTTGTTATTGGTCCAAAATCGTAATCAGTATTATCACAACTAATAAATAGAAGAGATAGTAAAAGAAAAAGACCTGTTAAATTTTTAAAATTTTTCATTTTATATATTTTTTAATTAGCAATAAAAATTACATCATCAAAGTAATATGTTTTTTCACCAGCTGTTGCTCCATCAGTTCCAAAATTAAAAAAGATAGATGCTTTATTATATACCCAACCATTAGATAATCCATTACTTAGTGAAGCTGTTCCAGATGCCTCATTATTAAAGTCGAAAACTAAAGTTTCCCAACCTCCTGTAACAGATGTATTTACTTCTGTTTCACAAGTATGTGTATTATCATTTGCATCTTCAATTTTTAAACGAATAGGTGTTCCAGTATCTGGAGACCATACTTTAACAGACATTTTTGAGTTAGTTAATGTAATAGGAATGTTAGAAGCAAAACCAGTATCTGTACCAATTGTAGTGCCTGCCCAAGTTGTTGCAGTTATAAGTTTAGTAACTTTTGCAACCATATTACTTGCATTTGTAGGATCTACAATAACTGAAGAACTATTATCTCCAAAATCAGTTAATGTATAATCTACGGTTGAACTTTCAAAATCAACAGGAAGATCTATTTGAGTTCCACTACTGCTACCACCGTCATTTATTAACTGAATTTCATCGTAATAATAAACGACATCATCTCCTGCATTTCCAAAGTCAAAGAATGCTACAATTCTAACATAATCGGCAATTGGTGCTGCGCTAAAATCATAGGTTAAAGTTTCCCACCCATTGGCTACCGATGTAACTTGGTCTACTTCAGTTGTTACACTTGAATCAGAATTTTCTAATTTCATTTTCACAACAGCTCCAGCCTTTGGAGACCAAACTTGCATAGATATTTTACTATATGAATTGAAATCTAGTGGAGAACTTACTTCAAAAAATGCACCTGCCCAAGTTTCAGAACCGGCAGTTTTGGTTAATTGAGCAACCTTATTTGTTGTGTTTCCTGTCAGATCAGGATTTGCTACTACCTGTATAGGAGCAATATTTCCAAATTCAGTAAAAGTAGGAGGTGTTCCTTCAAAGTCTTCAATCATTAAAGTCATTACGCTGCTTGGTTGTTTATAAAAATAGATATTATCCATAAATGCTGTTCCTGCTGCCCAATTTGAGGCTACAAATTTAAATTGAATAACATTATCTAAAGGCAATCCTTGATCTGTAAAATCGGTTAATGGAATATCAATACTATTCCACTGATCAGCAACTAAATCTTTATGTACAAATTTTTCAGCAGCACCATTTCCATCAATAGGATAAATATCAATACCAGTTACATTGGCAGTCCAAACGTCTAAATGTAAAGTTTCCATATTGGTTGCATTTACTGGTGAACCAAATTGAATTCCTTGATAACTTAGGTTTATGTATTGTAACATACTATCTCCGTTTAAATCAAACATAGCCCAGCTACTACCTTGACCTCCTTGTCCCCAATCTGGGAAATAATCGGTTCCAGCAACATTTGTATATGCATCGCTAAAAATAGAAATTACATCGGTATCTATTCGAGCCATTGGTGTTGCGGCGGAATTGATTGGTTGTAAAATAGCGGTAACTTCAAAATCCTCGCTATACTCTGTGGTTGCAATAGCAGCACTTTTTGCAACTACTTTAATAGTATAAGTGCCTGCATTTTGATAAACATAAGAAACAGTTTCACCAATATTTCCTGAAACAGGTGTGTCATTTCCTGGTTCTCCAAAATATACATCGTAAGTTAAACCATAATCTGCTGTTACAGTTACATTTACCTGTTTTGAAATTGCCTTGTCATTTTCAATAGTAGCAGTTAAGTTTTCAGGTGATTTAAATGATATTTCTATCGGCTTTGTTACTTCAGCTTTTAATCCTGTAATGCCTATTGCTACAATTTTAACTTCATAAGTCCCTTCTGCATAAGTATGCGAAGTAATTTCTCCCTGTTTAATTTTAACGGAATCTGTATTATCTCCAAAGGAAATTTCATAAGAAACAGCTCCTTCACCATTAGGTGTAATAGTAACTAAACCTGTATTATCTTGTGTTACGTTGAAAAGTGCTTTTACATTGGTAGGAGGTACTGCAGTGGTAACAAAATCTGCAGTTCCAAAATCCGCCGTATCAGTACAACTCCAAAAAGCTGTAACTAATAAAATGGCACTTAAATAATATTTTAATGCTTTCATATTTAAAAAATTTAATTTTAGTATCCTGGGTTTTGCGTTAATCCTGAAATATCCACTTCTTGTTGAGGAATAGGAAATACTTCATTTTTACCGGTAACAAAACTATTTATTTTACTTGCTGCCTGACCTGTTCTTACTAAATCAAAAAAGTGAACACCTTCCATAGATAATTCAAAATTTCTTTCGTCCCAAATTGCTTGAGTTAAAGTAGAACCTGTGGCTGTAATTTCATGTGCTGTATCCCCAAATGCTCTATCTCTAACTTGATTTAAATAATTTTGAGCTTTATCATCACTTATACTTCCACGATTATTAGCTTCTGCAGCCATTAGAAGTACATCGGCGTAACGTATTGCTCTATAATTAGTTAAATAATTTAATTCTGGTTGACCATCAGTTTCTCCAGCTCGTGGTATGTATTTATTGTTAAAGTAACCAGTGTTTTTATATCCTTCGGCATAAGAAACTCCTTCTCCGTTATTATAACCTGCATTATCCTCAGCAAATTTTGCCATATTTAATATAGATGCATCTTTACGAGTATCGCCATCTGAAAAAGAATTATATAAATCTTCTGTAGGAACATTAAAACTCCAACCTGAAGCATACGTTGGTCCACTAAATGCACGAGGTCCGTTATGAATAATTCCAAAATTACCTTCAGTTCCTTGAGGTACAAATCCCCAATCGTACCATTTTGAAGCTTTTGTATATTGAATTTCAAAAACCGATTCTGGTCCGTTTTCTCCTGTTTTTAAGAATTGATCTCCATAATTAGGAACTAAGCTGTAAACTCCAATAACTTGCTCTAAAGTGTTTGCCGCATCTGTAAATTTATCTTGATATAAATATACTTTTCCTAGTAAAGCTAAAGCGGCATATTTGGTAGCTCGTCCTTTTTGTGCTTGGCTAGTTGGTAAATTTGCAACTGCATTTTGCAAATCTTTTTCTATTTGTGTATAAACTTCTTCTTTAGGAGCTCTTTGTAAAGTGCCTGAATCTGTAGCTGTAAGCCTTGATTCTGTAAATAAAGGAACATCTCCAAAGAATTTTACTAATTCAAAGTAATAATAAGCTCTTAAAAAGTAAACCTCTCCATATAAGATTTCTTTTCCATCAAAATCTAATTTACTTTTGTTTTCTTCTAAATAGTTTGCACGATTAATTCCTTCGTACATCCATTTCCAAATAGAGGTTAAATTATCATTATTTGGAGTTTGAGTCATGTTATCAATTTGTTGTAAACCAATAACATCGGTTGCGCTTTCTCCTCCACTTAAAGAGTTGTCAGAAGCTATATCTCCAATTAATACATTTAAATAAGTCCATTGAATAGGGTCGTAAGTACCAACAACGGCGGCTTCATAATCGCTTTTAGATTGAAAGTACACATCTGCGGTAATTTCGTAATTCTCAACTGCTTTATAGTCCACGTAATTAGTACAAGCGGGGGCTATAAATAAAAGTGCAATTAAGACTATTATATGTTTAAAATATTTCATGATTTATAATTTTAAAATTTAACATTTACACCTATTGAAAAAATTCTAGGTTGTGGATAGGTTCCTCTATCTATTCCTGTATCCAAAACTCCTGAAGATATTTCAGGGTCATAACCAGAGTAATTGGTAAAAACAAATGCATTTTTTACCTGTGTATAAATTCTTATATGGGTAAATCCTGTTGTTTTATAAACAGATTCAGGCAAGGTATAACCTAATTGAATATTTTTAATTTTAACAAAACTTCCATCTTCAATATACCTATCTGAAGCACGTCTATTATTATTAGTATCAATAAAAGTGACTCTAGGTTCTGTATTACTAGTTCCTTCACCTGTCCATCTGTCTAAAATAGAAGAGAACTTGTTTGTATAGTTAAGGTTTCTGTCGTAAGCTCTATAAATATCTGCGCCAACTGAAGCGTAAGTAAATACATTAAAATCGAAGTCTTTATAGTTTAAAGAAACGTTCCAACCTAAAGTAAAGTCAGGGAATGGATCTCCAATTTTAGTTCTATCATTATCATTTACAACACCATCGCCATTTACATCAGTATATTTTATGTCGCCAGGTTGTGCTCCATTTTGTGTTGCGTGAGCATCAATTTCTGTTTGATTTTGAAAAATTCCATCCGTTTTATATCCATAGAAATATCCTGGAGAAAAGCCTTGTTCAAATCGAGTTAACGGTGTGTAAGGTATTCCATAACCAGCACCCCAAATAAATTTATCTCCATTATTAATATCTTCTACTTTATTTGTAGAAGTAGTAAAACTGAAATTTGTATTTATTTTGAAGTTGTCAGAAAAAGAATCGTTATAGCTTAATGATGCATCTATACCATAACTTTTTGTTTTACCAATATTAGCTGCTGGATAAACAGGCGTACCTAAGTACAAGGATAGCGTTGGATTAAATAATAAATCGCTAACCGTTTTTTGAAAATAATCGGCAGTTAATGAAATTTTACTGTCAAATAATTTTAAATCAAAACCAGCATTGTATTGAATTTGATTTTCCCAACTTACGTTATCATTAGGTATAGATTGCAAAGCGGAACCACTTACAATGTTTCCATCAAATGTATATTTTGGAAAAGTGGTTATTTTTGAAAATTGAGGACTAATATTATCGTTACCAACAGCACCATAACTTCCTCTAAGTTTTAGATAATTTATAACGTTTGATTTAAAAAAGTCTTCACTAGAAACAACCCAACCTAAAGAAGCTGAAGGGAAAAATCCGAATTTATTATTTTTACCAAAACTAGTAGATCCATCAACTCTTCCTGTAAAGGATAATAAATATTTTCCTAAATAGTCGTAATTAATTCTGGTAAAATAGGAAATGTTTCTATTTACATATTGCCAAGATCCAGAGGTTTGAGAAGCTGCATCACCAGTAGCTGCGCTTACATCTGCATAAGTCCAAGAGTTATAAGGAATATCTTCAGCATTTGCGGTAATATTATTTCCTGTGTTTTTTCCTATAGAAGCACCTAATACAGTTTGAAAACTATGATCCTCATTTATTTTAAAATCATAATTGGCATATAATTCATAAGTATAACTAAAATAATTAGTATAAGATTCTGAAATTCTATTATGAGTTGAAGATGTATTTCCGTCAGTATCGGTAGTTACAATAGGAGATAAGTCAGAATTTGCATTGGTGCTATTATGACCTACTCCATAAAATTGAAGTGGTATAAAATTTTTACCATAAACATCAACATAAGTATAACCAAATCTGGAAGTTACTTTAAAATTATCTGCTAGTTTATATTGAAATTCTAATTTACCATTTAATTTATTAGTTTTTCCGGCATTGTAGGTGTTATTTATTAATGCTAAAGGATTTTTAATTTCTTGCGTAATAGTAGAACTTGTTCCAAAATTACCATTGGCATCATAAGGACTTACAGTTGGATCAAAATTTAATGCATTAGAAAGTACACTTCCTATATTATTTTCAGATAAGCTACTATTTTTAATATTTGCATAACTTGTATTAACAATAAATTTAAATTTATCTGTTAAATCTGTATTGAAGTTTGCAGAAAAATTTGTTCTATTAAAGTAGGATTTATCTCCGCTACCAATAACACCATCTTGATTTAAGTAGCCTGCAGATAAATAATAAGTAGTATTTTCGCTACCACCAGAAGCGGTGATATTATGATTTATAATAGGAGCATCTACTATAACTTGATCTTGCCAATTGGTTCCTGTACCTAATCCAGAAAGGTCATTATAAATTAAATTTCCACCTGAATTAACACTAGCTTCATTTAATATTGCCGCATACTCACTAGCATTTAATACCTTTATTGTGTTTACTACAGATTGTACACCATAAGATGAATTAAGGCTAAATACTGTTTTAGTATTTTTTTTACCTGATTTAGTTTTTACAACAATAACACCATTACCACCTTTAACTCCATAAATAGCAGATAATGCTGCATCTTTAAGAACGTTAATAGATTCAATGTCTGATGGATTTAAAGAATTTAAGTCATCTAATGTTTGTGATACTCCATCAATAACCACCAAAGGATCGGTTCCTGTATAAGAAGGAATACCTCTAATTAAAACGGTTGGTTTAGCTCCTGGAGAACCATTTGAAATAACATTAACACCAGCAGCTTGACCTTGTAAAGCTTCTTCTGCTCTAACAGGTTTTAGTTCTTCAATGCTTTTTTTGTTCACTGTTGAAACGGATCCTGAAATCTTACTCACCTTTTGAGTACCATAGCCAATAACTACAACTTCTTCAAGACTTTCAGTGTCCTCTTTTAGTTGAACATTTAAAGCATTGTTGTTAGAAATTGTTACTGTTTTGGTTACGTAACCTAAATAAGAGAATTCAAGGAGATCTCCCTTATTTACATTGGTCACTGTAAAATTTCCATCAAAATCTGTAGAAGTGCCTTTAGTTGTATTTTTTACAATAACAGAAACGCCAGGTAGTGGCATTCCATTAGCATCTGCTACAGTTCCTTTAATTTCAAAAGTTTGTGCAGATACTACAATACCCACTAAACTTATAAAAATTGATAAAACGATAGTTTTCATAAATATAATTATTACTTGATTTAATTTTTATTAAAAGTACTTTTTTAACGTATCGAGTTTAAAAAAAGAACCTATATAAAAATGATACAAGTAATATAAAAGTGTGGGTAACCTTGTAAATTTAAAATTAAACACAATAAATACAGTCTGTTTAAGGATTTTTTAAAAGTTAAAATAAATTAAACTATAACCTTATAGTGTTGTAAATGATGTGGTAATGTTAAGTTTATTTTTAACAATGTAGTAGTGTGTTAAATGTCTAAAATGTACTCAACAAGCCTTAAATTATGTGCTAAATCCATTTTTTTACGTAAACGATATCGTTTTATTTCAACACTTCTTATAGAAATGTTTAATAATGGAGCAATTTCTTTAGTAGATAAATTTAATCGTAAATACGCGCATAAGCGTAAATCATTAGGAGTTAATTTTGGATGTAAACTTTTTATTTTTTTTAAGAAATCTCTATCCGCATCATTAAAAGCTTTAACAAATATCTGCCAGTCACTTGATTTATCAAGATTTTTATTTATTGTTTTTATTACAGATTTAATATCAGAACTTTTATTAGTGGCAAGCAATTCGCTTTTAATTTCACTTAAAAGTTCATTCTTTTTAACAATATTTATTGTGGACATAGATAGTTCCTTTGTTTTGTTTTCAATTTCATTTTGAAGTTTTTCATTTTGAAGGTTCATTATTAATTTTTCGCTTTTTAGTTGCGATAAATTAAAATTGTTTTCTTGCTCTTGTAGTAATTTCTGTTTTTGCTTGGTATAATGTCTTTTATACAAAAAATGAATTAAAAAGATAACTAAAAAAGCAATAATTATATAAAAAACAATCATTAAATTGGATAAATACCAAGGTCTATTAATCTTAAACTTATAGGATGCTTTATTTTGTGAGAATTCATTTCCTATTCTTGCTCTAACTTTAAACGTATATTTTCCGAAAGGTAAATTTTCAAATGTAGTTGAAGTTTTTTGCTCCCAATTACTCCAAGTTGAATTGTAGCCTTCTAGTAAATATTGATAATTTATTTCAATATTTTTGTTAAATTTTAATACACTATAGGTGAAATGTAGGATGTTTTCATTAGAATTTAAGTTATACAATTCATTAATTGCTAAAGGCTCTTTTTTATTGTCTAACTTTTGTTTAAACACCTTATTAAGTACAATATAAAAAGGTTTAGGTTTGTATTTTTCTAAATCTAAAATAGTAAATCCTTCTGTGTTTCCTATTAAATATTTTTCACCTTTTAGGTGTGAAATATTTTCAAATCCAGAAATATACATGCCTGATTTATTAGAATACTGAAGAGGTATTTTTACAATTTTAGGTTTATTGGTTAAGTTTCCATATTTAATAAAAGCAATGTTTCTATTGGTTATTCCCCATATTTTATTGGTATTCTTATCTACAATAAAATTACCAATAATAGGATCATTACCTCTATGTGTTAATGCAGATAGAACGGAATCTTTTTTAAATTGAATATCTTTGGTGTTTTCTAAATCTAAAACACCTTTTTCTGACACATACTTAATTTTATGATTATACTTAAAAATACTTGATTTTATACCAAAGGGTTTATGTGTCTGTTTTTGTTTAACTTCTGTAAAATCCTTATTAATTTCTAACTTAAATAATCCATTATATTCATGGTTTACTAAAATTGTAGAGTCATTAATAAATTCAAAAAAACGACTTGATATATTAAAATGTTTAATTCGGTTATTAAATTGCCATTTACCATCTTTTTTCTTTAATATACTTAGCCCATCATAGTTTCCTTGCAAAAGTAAATTAGGCTTATTAAGTATTTTTTTTATTCTCCAAGTACCTGGAAAATCTGAAATTTTTTCGGCAAAGTCATTTTTTATCAAAAAAGTTCCTGTATTATGACCACAAAATAATTTATTATCTAATTTCTCTAAACACCAAACTTGTCCTTTAGTATTTTTTACCAAGGTAAAAGGATTTGACGTGCCTAATTCTTTAAAAAACAATCCTTGATTTGTGCCTAAATACAAATTATTATTAAAAACTATGGAAGTATAAACGGCTCCAATATCTCCCTTTAAATCATTATATATAGAATAAGGTGAATATAAATTAATTATGTTTATACCATTATCTAAACCTAACCATAAATTATTATTTAAATCTTCAAAAACAGATAAAATGGTGTTATTAAGAAGCCCTTGTTCTTTATTAATTTCCCCAATAATTTCACCTTTTGAATTTAAATGATACATTCCATCAGAAATGGTTCCTAAAACATAACTTTTATCTTTTAACTGCAGGCTACTATATATTTTTTTTTGGGATATTATTTTATCCGCTGAAATATGCCACTTAATTAATTTGTTGTCCTCTAAACTATAAAAAACACCTTTTTCTGTTAGAAATAAGATTTTTTTATGCTTAGTAAATATACCAACGACTTCCGTATTTTTAATTAACTTACTGTCTGTTACAAGAGTAGCTTTTCCGTTTTTAATTTTATAAATACCATCTCCAGTTTTTTGAAAATAAATAGTATCACTTACTTTAAAAATTTCTGCTCTTTTTGATTTTGAATTAATAATTTTGAAAGTTTCATTTTCTAAATCATAAATATAAATTCTATTCAAGGACTGAAATAAGATAAAATTTTCATAATTAATAATATTCCAAAAAGTTTCATCTTCTAATAATGGTTCATTAACTTTTGCTTTAAGCGAATAATATTTTAGAATACCATATTTGTTTTTTATCCAATACCCAAAATCCATATAGCCACCAGTAAATATTTTATTAGACACTACTTTTACACATCTAACAACAGATTTGTTTGGTAAAGGGTAAGTGGTCCAATTTGTTCCATTAAATTCTAAAAGACCTTTATTATTAGCTATATATATGTATTTATCAGAAGATTGAGAAATATTCCAATTTTGATTCCAAGCATTATATTCCTTAGGAGTGTAGCTGGTTATTGGAGGTAACTCTTGAGCTTTTAGATAATTAAAAGCAAAAATAATAAGAAAATAAAATAACGTTTTATTAAACTTCACTGAAAATAAAATTGGTTTT
>Ga0209013_10001210_pt1 | contig 23819 bp, 20 predicted proteins | sample Cruoilmetagenom2_FD_187291 | JGI IMG/M metagenome (GOLD analysis project Ga0209013, IMG submission 187291) | Oil polluted marine microbial communities from Coal Oil Point, Santa Barbara, California, USA - Sample 2 (SPAdes) (version 2) | ecosystem: Environmental > Aquatic > Marine > Oil seeps ... | reverse complement strand
TGCGGATACCGGCCCTGGGATTCCCGCTGAACAATATGTCCTGTCCCGCTTTTCCAATGAACAGCGGCTATTACTTGAAGAAAATCTGGCCCGGGTAACAGATGGCATACGGCTTTATATCGAGCACGGAGTTGATGCTGCAATGAACAGAATAAACGCGAGAACGGGAGAGGAATAAGGGTTGTTTCTGTCGAATTGTAAGTCCTTGCTTTGCGAAAAATGAAAAATATGGTATATTCTTCATTTATAGAATTTTTCATCTTCTCATTTTTTAAGCTCAATAATAGTTTGCAAGGAGTGTTCCCGGGAGGAATAGGTGTTTTCAACTGGAGATATGGCAGTTTACCCGGCGCATGGCGTTGGTGTGATTGAGGCCATAGAATCTCAAACCATAGGTGGTGTAGATCAGTCATTTTATGTGATGAGAATCTTGGACAACAATATGACCATTATGATTCCGACCGCCACCAGCCAAAATGTAGGGCTTCGGGCGATAATTGAGGAGGCCGAAGTTGACAAGGTCCTCCAGATTCTCAAGGAACGCGATATTCAAATAAGTTCGCAGACATGGAATCGCCGTTATCGGGATTATATGGACAAAATTAAAACCGGTTCGGTTTTTGAGGTCGCCGCAGTGCTGAGAGACCTCTATCTGCTCAGTGATGACAAGGAATTATCCTATGGCGAGCGAAAGATGATGGATACAGCCAAAAGCCTTCTAATCAAGGAAATTTCACTTGCCAGGAAAATTGATGAAGAAAATGTTGAGGAACAGGTAGAACAAATTTTTAATTGATTAATGAATTTGTAAAAAGCCTTAAAGGTTGAACGAGCACAACGGCAATTCAATCAGTTATAATGCACAAAACGTCGGCGGAGCAATTTTTTACGAGGCCGACAATATTCACTTTAAATATTCTTTATAACAAATCCTCCCGGCAGGATTACTCACCTCATGATAGCATGGTGAAAAGCGAACAGAGCTTTTCCTTTACTGTTTCGTCAGAACATCAAGGGATGCGACTGGATATGTTTCTGGTCCATCACTTGCCGAATTTTTCTCGATCCGCACTTTATAAACTTATTCGTGATGGTTTTGTTCCGGTTAACGGCAGGGGATGCAAGGCCGGGTACAGAGTTCGCCGGGGAGAAGAGGTGAATGTGCTTGTCCCGCCGCAGGCCCCTTCCGCTCTTGTTCCCGAAAAGGTTGACTTTCCCATCCTGCATGAGGATGAAAGTATTCTTGTCCTTGCCAAACCACCCGGCATGGTCGTCCATCCCGCTGCCGGTCATCATAGCGGAACATTGGTGCACGGTTTGCTTTACCATTGTGACACATTGCCTGGAATCGAAGAGGAAAGACCCGGTATTGTGCATCGTCTCGACAAGGATACTTCCGGAATAATGCTTGTTGCAAAAAAGGATAATTCTTTGAGAAAATTGACGGAAGATTTTCGAGACAGGAAGATCAAGAAAACGTATCATGCCATCCTGCTTCGATGTCCCAGGGAAGAAAAAGGAAGGGTTGTTGCGGAAATCGGGAGGCATCCGGTAAATCGAAAAAAAATGGCGGTGGTGAAAAACAATGGACGTTATGCAGCAACAAACTGGCACATAAAGGAGCAGTTTGACAATGGTATGTGTTTCGTTGAAATTGGGCTGGAAACAGGAAGGACCCACCAGATTCGTGTTCATATGGCCTCTTTAGGTTGCCCTGTAGCAGGTGATCCGCTCTATGGAGGACGAGTCCCTGAAATATTTGGCCTTCCTGTTTCACGTCAACTGCTGCACTCTTCTACAATCAGTTTTATTCACCCTGATACTGGGAAGACACTGATGTTTACCGCCCCCTTATGGCCGGATATCCAGGGCGTCCTCAATCTTTTGCGCGGCAGGCAGGCACCAGGAAATCAAGGAGCATGAGCGGTAAAAAACCTATAGGCATTACAGGAGGCATCGGTTCCGGGAAAAGTATGGCAAGCCGTTTCTGGGCATCTTACAGGCAACTGCCCCTCATTGATATTGATGAGATATGTGCCGGGCTGCTTGAAAAAGGGAATGCCGGCTGGCTGGCAATACGGAACGAATTCGGCAATACATTTTTCAAGCATGATGGTCGGCTGGACCGGAAAGGTTTGCGAAGCGCTATCTTCTCGGACCAAAAATTGCGTCTGCAGGTAAATGATATAATGCATCCTCTTGCGCTAACTAAAATGGAAGCGGAGGTAAAACAGTATCAAGGTGGTGGAGTGCTGGTTGATGTACCGCTTCTTTTCGAAGCCGGATGGGAAGAGTATTTTGATCACAGGGTTGTGGTGTTTGCCGATGAGATGACTTGCTGTCAGCGGATTATGGAACGGGATGGAATCGGTACGGATGAGGCCAGGCAGACCCTGCTCTCCCAGATTCCGTTAACCGACAAGGTTTTGCAGGCCGATCATGTGATAAACAACTCGGGCTGCCGTGTTTTCTCGATGCTGGAAATTATTCATCTTGCTTGGCTGATTACGCCGGGGACATCGGATGCATAGATTTTGTGCAGAAAGTACTTGACAGGAAGTGCCGAAGACAATATTGAATGTATATCAAAAAAATTTCGACGTATACAGGCCCGCCTGTCGGATTCACGTTCTTATTAACATTCATAATTTAAAATAATAAGCTGTTATATAGTAGTTCCGTTTCATTTAACAGTAGAGAAATTTTTACCCTGTTTAATATTGTCGGCCTCGCAGATAGCGTAGACTTCTAAAAGTATAGCCATAGACTGTTTACGCGTTGTAATTACCTGAATTATTGAGGCTCTCGTTTAATCCTTTAGACTCTTTACGGGTTTATCAATATTCAGATATTGCCCTGCCATAATTATAGTACTTCCTGAACATACCTATGAAGAACAATCAGGTGGTCGATCTTTCTCCATTTCAGGATGCAGGAGAATCATCGCTGATCTGTTGATGAGAGCGCTGTGAATTATCTGTACTGATAAGACGCAACTAACTAAAATATTTACCGAGCATGATTGCTATCACTCAGGAGGAAATACCAACCAATGAATCCGGTTGAACTCAAAAACAAAAAAATTAACGAGCTGGTTGAACTGGCTGCAAATCTGGAAATTGAAGGGTATAGCTCAATGCGCAAGCAGGAGCTTATTTTTGCTCTTCTCAAGGCCCAGGGAGATGCCGGCGGTAAACTTTACGGCAGCGGTGTCCTGGAAGTGCTTCAGGATGGTTTCGGGTTTTTGCGTGCCCCGGATTACAACTATCTGCCGGGTCCTGATGATATTTACGTGTCGCCGTCCCAGATAAGGCGGTTGAGTTTAAGAACAGGTGACACCGTTGAAGGTGAGGTAAGAGCCCCGAAGGATAATGAGCGGTATTTTGCCATGCTCAAGGTGGATACGATAAATTTTGAACCGCCTGAAGCGACCAAAAACAAGACCCTTTTTGTCAACCTGACGCCCCTGTTCCCGGATGAACGGATAAATCTTGAGTACCAGCACGATAATTTTTCCATGCGGGTCATGGATATCGTAGCGCCTGTTGGCAAGGGACAGCGTGGATTGATTGTCGCCCCGCCCAGGACTGGTAAAACCGTTCTCATGCAGAAGATTGCCAACTCCATAGTTCAAAACCATAAGGAAATCACGCTCATTGTTTTGCTCATCGACGAACGCCCGGAAGAGGTAACGGACATGAAGCGAAATGTCGATGCCGAGGTTGTCAGCTCGACCTTTGATGAACCGCCGCAGCGCCATATTCAGGTTGCGGAAATGGTCATTGAGAAGGCAAAACGCCTTGTTGAGCATAAGCGTGATGTGGTCATTCTGCTCGATTCTATAACACGATTAGCCAGGGCCTATAATACTGTTACCCCCGCCTCCGGCAAAATACTCTCAGGTGGTGTTGAGGCCAATGCACTCCTCCGGCCGAAAAGATTTTTCGGGGCAGCCAGAAATATAGAGGAGGGGGGCAGCCTGACCATTCTGGCGACTGCATTAATTGAGACCGGCAGTCGTATGGATGATGTCATTTTTGAAGAGTTTAAAGGCACAGGTAACATGGAACTTGTTCTGGACAGGAAGATGTCCGACCGCCGTATCTATCCGTCGATTGACATCCAGAAGTCAGGGACCAGAAAGGAAGATCTGTTGTTGCCTGCGGATGACATGAACAGAATATGGATCCTGCGCAAACTTCTTTCGTCAATGAATCCACCGGATGCGATGGAATTTCTCCTTGATAGGATGCGTCAGTCTGAGACAAATGCCGAATTTTTTGATTCAATGAACAGCTGATTGCGCTTTTTACTTTAAAAATTATTCTAAATCTGTATATATATATTATTCTCGAAAGTACGGATATTGTTTTTGTTTAATATTTTCTCGGAGGCTTGAAATAAGTGAAGTCTGGAATTCATCCTGAATACAACAAAATAACTGCCAAGTGCTCCTGTGGCGGTGAGTTCGAACTCGGATCAGTGAACAAAGAGATTCATGTAGAAATCTGTTCATCATGTCATCCTTTTTTTACAGGCAAGCAAAAGCTTATTGACACTGCAGGACGTATTGAAAAATTTAACAAGAAATACGCAAAGCATTTGTCCGAAAAAGATAAAGAGTAAGCATATTTTTTTTGGCCACATGGTGAAGGGATATTTCGCCATGTGGTTTTTTTTGCTCTTTTGCCGGGGAATTGTCAATGTTTGCTGGTTTCATAAAAAATTTCAAATACCAACGGTCCAGCGTTGTAAGTACCTGAAATACCGTCGTGTTCTTTTAACCTTTACGCTTTTTTCCGCATTCAACAATGTTTGAAAACCTTGCCGATATCAACCGGAAACTTGAAATGCTTGAGCAGCAGCTTTCTGATTCTGCCCTCATACATGACCAGAAGCGATATCAGCTGGTAGTGCGAGAGCATTCACACGTTTCCAAGCTGCAGGATTTGTACTCAAAATACCAGGCAGTACTGAACGGGATTGAGGAAAACAGGGAGCTTATCAGGGAGGAAGCCGACGATTTCGAACTTGCGGAACTCGCCGAAGCGGAATTTGAAGAATTAACAGAAAAAAAGGTGGAAGTTGAGGACGCCATTCGGATCATGCTTCTCCCGAAAGATCCTAATGACGAAAAAAATATTTTTCTAGAAATTCGGGCCGGGACCGGCGGGGACGAGGCCGCTCTGTTTGCGGCAGACCTCTTTCGCATGTACAGTCGATATGCCGAGACCAAAGGCTGGAAGGTTGAGGTAATGAGCAGCAATCCTATTGGCATAGGCGGTTTTAAGGAGATTATTGCCTTGATCAGCGGCGATCAGGTGTATTCCAGGCTGAAGTATGAATCGGGAGTGCATCGGGTACAGCGGGTTCCGGAAACAGAAACACAAGGGCGGATTCATACCTCGGCAGTCACCGTGGCTATTATCCCCGAAGCAGAGGAGGTAGACCTCCATATAGAATCCAATGAACTGAAGTTTGATGTGTATCGCTCTTCCGGTCCGGGTGGACAGAGTGTCAATACTACCGATTCGGCTGTCCGGGTGACCCATCTGCCCACAGGGCTGGTCGTTACCTGTCAGGATGAAAAGTCGCAGCATAAAAACAAGGCTAAGGCTCTGCAGGTGTTGCGTGCCAGACTCCTGGACAAGTTTGAGCAGGAACGGCACGATAAAATATCCGAAGACCGTAAGAACCAGATCGGTACCGGTGACCGAAGTGAAAGGATCCGCACCTATAACTTCCCCCAGGGAAGGGTAACGGACCACCGTATTAATCTTACATTATACAAACTTGAATATGTTCTCACCGGTTTGCTGGACGATATTATCATCCCTTTAAACGAATTTTACCAGACCGAGGCGCTTAAAGCGCTGTAATCTGTTCGACGGTAGCGAACATTTTTTGTTTCATTTCAGCATAATCATGAAATGCGACTGAACCGACTTTATCAGGAAACCGTATATAAGCTTTCACTGGCTGGCATTGAAGATGCCCGGAGTGATGCTACCCTGTTGCTCTGCTTTTGCCTGGAATTGACCAGAAGCGAGCTTTTCCTGCAGAGTACGAGAGAGTTAAATGCAGAGCAACTGAGGAAATGCAATGTCCTTTTAACCAGGCGGCTTGCGAGAGAACCCCTTCATTATATCACAGGTTCGAGGGAATTCTGGTCGCTTGATTTTACCGTATCTCCGGCAGTACTTATTCCACGCCCTGAAACCGAATTTCTTCTTGATCTGGTATTGAAAACTCTTGCTGTCTCAGGATTCCAAGGTGGTCCCGTCCTCGATATGTGTACCGGCAGCGGAGTGATTTCCATTGTATTGGCCCTTGAGCTTGAGGCGAAAAAAGTAATAGCGGTAGATCGCTCGAAAGAGGCCCTGTATGTGGCCGCAGGCAATATAGCCAAACATGGGAAAAAAAAGGAGATCAGTCTTGTGTGTTCTGATCTTTTCTCGGCTATCAACCTGCAGACAGAATTTGAACTGATTGTTGCCAACCCCCCTTATATATCCGAATCCGAGATGGACCATCTGCCGCCGGAAGTCCGGAAATGGGAGCCGGAAAGTGCATTGGCCGCCGGGAACAAGGGGCTTGATGTCATTGAAGAACTGGCAAACCAGACGCCTGAATATCTCTTGCCCGGAGGTTGGCTGTTTATTGAAATCGGCGCTGACCAGAAGGATTCTGTGCAATCAATGTTTACAGATCATGCGAGTGGCGCCTATGATAGTGTCGAGATCATACATGACTGGGCCCAACGGCCTCGAGTCCTCAAAGTCAGAAGGAAAAAATAATTTTTTATGGACAAGCTGATAATAGAAGGCGGTCGTGCATTGCACGGAAACATTGCGGTAAGCGGTGCGAAAAATGCCGCCTTACCCCTTATGGCAGCCACGCTCTTAGCACCGGGAAGGCATATCCTGCACAATGTTCCGGAGCTCAGGGATACGAGAACCATGCTCAAGCTGCTGGAAACCCTCGGTGCAGATTGGCAAAGAAATGGACCAACGGTCCACATCGATACAACAAACCTTACAGGCGCGGAAGCGCCGTATGAACTTGTGAAAACAATGCGGGCGTCAGTCCTTGTTCTCGGCCCTCTCCTGGCACGGGCAGGTTACGCCCGGGTATCTCTGCCCGGGGGATGTGCCATAGGTGCCCGTCCCATTAATTTCCATCTGCGCGGATTCGAACAGCTTGGGGTGGAAACTACCCTGGCCAGAGGATATGTGGAGGCCTCGGTTAAAGACAGGCTGCGTGGCAACATGGTCTATTTTGACACTCCTTCGGTGACCGGTACGGAAAATGTACTTATGGCTTCGGTGACAGCCAGGGGAACCACTATTATCAAGAATGCCGCCCGAGAACCGGAAGTGGGCAACCTCATAGACATGCTGATGCATATGGGTGCAAAAATCGAGGGGAGAGACAGCGATCTGCTGACCATACACGGGGTTGGGAAATTAAGGCCTGCCGAAATAACAATAATTCCCGACCGGATTGAGACCGGGACCTACATAATTGCTGTTGCCGCATCGGGCGGTGAGGTGATGATTGAAGGGTGCAATCCGGCCCATCTGCCGTCACTTGTCGAAAAAATGCGCATTGCGGGCGTTCATATTGAGGCAGGTGACTCAGCCTTTGTCGTAAAAAGTAATGGTTTGCGCAGTGTTGACATCCGTACCATGCCCTATCCGGGATTTCCAACAGACCTGCAGGCCCAGTTTATGGCACTCATGTGCTTTGGGGACGGGGTGAGTGTCATTCATGAAACTATTTTCGAGAACAGATTTATGCATGTTGCCGAGTTGCAGCGCATGGGTGCTGATATTAAAATTGATGGGGCAACGGCCATTGTTACAGGAAGGAAAAGGGGTGAAATATGCGGGGCCCAAGTCATGGCAACGGACCTCCGCGCTTCCGCTTCACTGGTAATTGCCAGCCTGGCGGCACAGGGGATAACCGAGGTCTCACGAATATACCACCTTGAGCGTGGTTATGAAAATATGGTCGAAAAGCTGCAGAAACTCGGTGCAGCGATCAGGAAAGTCAGGGAATAGGGTTGTCGGCCCCGCAAAAAAAGTGCTCAGCCGATGGTTTGTGCGTTAAAAGGAGCTGAATTGCCATAGTGCTCGTTTAATCTTAACGATTTTTCGTGAGTTCATCAGGTTGGGATAGAGGCAGCTGTATTCGGACGGTACAGCCCTGGTTTTTCTTACTGACTATCTCTATTGTTCCCCCGTGGCTGTCTACTATCTGTTTGACTATGGCCAGTCCAATGCCCGCGGTATCCTCCCGGGTAGTGAAAAAAGGATCAAATATTTTGTCCCGAATTTCCGGATCAATTCCCGGCCCCTGATCAACCACCTCAATGATGATGCTCTCTCCTCCATGCTTGTCCGCCTCTCCTGCAGACAGAATAATCGACTCAGGTGAATTTTTCGAGGCATGGCAGCTGTTGCTCAGGACATGGACAAGGGCAATCTGCAAGAGCTGTCTATCGGCAATAATATCAAGATCATCGGGAACGGAAACATCAATTTTGCAATTTGAATACACTCTCCTGTCGCTTGTTAGCACATCAAGTGTTTCCTGGACCATCCGTTTGAGATTAAACCACTTTGGGGTTTGATTTAACGGCCGTGCATAGTGAAGGAAATCAGTAATTGTATCAGCCATTCTTTCCGATTCACGCAGGATGATATTAGTGAGACTGCGCTGAGTTTTTGATTGTTCACTCTCATCCTCATACTCCGTGGACAGTATTTGGGCCGATCCGGAAATTGCTGCGAGGGGATTTCTGAAATCGTGGGCAATTGAAGCGCTTAATTCACCGATGGCAGCCATTTTCTCGGCTTTGCGGACTTGCTGCTCCATCTGTTCTATCTTGCTTACGTCCTGCATGGTGATTACCTTGCTACTTCTTGTAATGGACTGGTCCTCAAAATTATTATTGCCGGGCGTGTGAAGTTCTGAACATGAATAGCCGACTCGGATTTTCTTTCCATCTTTCCTTGTGAAATCGTAAATAGAGCGATTATGTGTTCCAATGGACATGTGCGGGAAGAATTGATTGAAATTCCTCCCTATGACCTCTGAAGCAGTGTATCCGGTTATATCCGACGCTGCAGGATTAAAGGAGCTAATCCTTCCGTTTGCGTCAAGAGTGATAATGCCTGTGATGATATCGTCAAATATCTGTTTGTATAGCAGGAGGAGTTGATCAAATCGCTGTTCAGTAAGGGAAAGTGCATCCTCCGTGGTTCTTAATTTTTCGGCAAGAAGGCCGCTCAGTATGGCTATCAGAAAGAAGGTCAAACCGTATACTGCAAAAATACTGGTGCTGACTTGATAATCGCGGACAACAATGTACCTGTAAGTAAAAAAGTAGGCTGGAATAATTTGCAGGTATTCAAGGGTCAGAACAGCTCCGTAAAGCAGGGTTGACGCTGCGGCAGGAATTAACCCGCCTATCCGGTACAGGATCAGTCCACCTGCCAGGATTGGCAGGATAAAGATCGGTGTGAAAATTGATTGACTGCACCCTGTAGCATAGACTAACAGGGCAATGAAGAGAGTGTCCGAGAGTACCTGTATTTTACCAAACCGCTGCAGATGGAGGTCCTTTTTCTGCAGGACAAGGGCAGACAGGATGGAATAAATATAGACGAATATGAGAAATATAAGGATATAGAGAAAGGGCGGCAGGATGACTTGACGGTCATGGGACTGGAAGAGAATGGTAATGCCGAGGAGCAGGGTGAACAGTATTACCCGGATCAAGAGAAACCAGAGGAGATGGCTGTGCAGTTGTTCTTCTGAGTCGGTGACCGGCGTAATGTTTTTAAAGATATTAAAAAGTGACATGGTTTCCAGCGGCACAGTTGAAGTGAGCGACCGAAATGGGTTAGTCTATATTATATTTTTTTGTTTTGTAGCGAAGTGATCTGAAACTGACCTTGAGCAATTCTGCAGCCCGCATTTTGGAGTTTCCCGCCTTTTGAAGGGCATGATTAATTATTTTTTTCTCAAGGCTGGTCAGCACTTCTTCCATTCCACGCTGAAAAAGTTCATTTTCATCTTCTGCCGCAACAAAAAGTGGCCCCCCGACTGGTTGTTGATAATTCCGGCGGCGGGAAGAAAGTTCGAGACTTTCCGGCAGAATAATATTGGATGACTCCAGCGCCACCCCGCGTTCAATAATGTTTTCCAGTTCTCTGACATTGCCCGGAAAATCATAATCCATAAGAACCTGGAGACCGTATGAGGAGATGGTTTGGACATCCTTGCCGAGAAGTTTCGAATATTTTTCCAGGAAGTGATTCACCAGGAGGGGTACGTCTCCCTTACGTTCCCTGAGAGGTGGTACTCTTATGGGGACGACAGCGAGACGGTAGTAGAGATCCTCACGAAAATGACCGGATTTGATTTCATCCTCAAGGGACCGGTTTGTTGCCGCTATAATCCTGACGCTGACTTTTTTCGTTTTGGTGCTGCCTACCGGCATGAATTCCCTTTCCTGAAGGAAGCGAAGAATTTTCGTCTGAATGATAGGGGTAAGTTCCCCAACTTCATCGAGGAAGGCCGTTCCTTTGTCCGCCTGCTGAAAGAGCCCGTCCTTATTGGCAATTGCCCCGGTAAAGGAGCCTTTTACGTGTCCGAAAAGTTCACTTTCAAGTAGACTTTCCGGTATCGCACTGCAGGTAATGGGCACGAATGGCTGGTCCACTGCCCGGCTTAGCCTGTGGATGGCTTTTGCCACAAGTTCTTTCCCTGTCCCCGATTCACCGTAAATCAGCACATTGGCCGGGGTTGGGGCTATTCGCCTGATAAGGTCAAATATTTTGACCATCTCAGGGCCCTGCCCGATAATCTCTGAAAATAAATCTGACGCAGGCTCGTCCGTTCCGGCAGCCTTGCGGGCCGTTGCCGACTTGATAACCTTCTTGATTTCTTCGACCTTAAAAGGTTTGGTAATATAGTCGAAGGCACCGTTCTTCATGGCAGTTACAGCGTCTTCAGGCGAAGCAAAAGCCGTAATCATGATGACCGGCAGGTCAGCATTTATTCTCTTCAGTTCCGCAAGCAGGTCCAGGCCGCTCATTCCCGGCATCCGAATGTCGGAAATGGCCAGATCAAAATTATGGCTCTCGGCAAGTTTCAAAGCCGATGGTCCGTCCGAAGCCGTTTCGACGGTATGACCGTCCTTCTCAAGCAGGATTTTCAAAAATTCCCGCATACTGAGTTCATCGTCAATGATGAGTATCGAAGACATAATACCTGTTGGCATCAAGTGTTAGCCCGCATTTCTCACAAAGATCGTCGCGAGAAGGCTGGAAGCAGATTGCTTGTGAGAAATGCGGGTTAGAGTTCTGGTAGTAATATTTTATAACAGTGTAACGTCATGGCTGATATGAAGTCAATCACAATCAGATAACCGGTTTACATTGGAATCAGAACAGGTTATCTTTTTAAAACTCAACTAGAAATTATACATAACCATTTTTAATATATGGACATGACAGATCAGTTTGACAAACAGACCTTAACCGATCACCTGCGTGAATTACGCTCGTGTCTTCTTGTTTCCATAGCTGCCGTAGCCGGCGGTTTCGCTTTAGCTTACAACTTTATCAGGCCTATCAGCGACTGGTTTTTCAAGCCGCTTATTAAAGTTCTTCCGCACGACAAAAATCTTATTTTCACTTCATATCAGGAAGGGTTTTTTTTTATCTGAAATTAGCCCTTGTGTGCGGAGTACTCATTGGCAGCCCAGTCATTTTTCTGCAGATCTGGCGGTTTGTCGCTCCTGGCCTGTATCACCGTGAAAAACGGGTCCTCCTGCCATTTACGATAATTTCAACGCTCTGCTTTCTTGCCGGGGCTGCTTTTGGCTATTTCGTTGTTTTTCCGCCAGCATTCCGTTTTTTGTTAGGTTACGCAAGCGACATTCTTGATCCCCTTCCGGCAGTCAGTGAGTATTTTTCACTATCCTTGCGATTGCTCATAGCTTTTGGTATTGTTTTTGAGCTTCCGGTATTCATGGTTTTTTTAGGTAAGGCAGGGGTGGTGAATACTGTTTTTTTACGCCGCAACAGGAAGTATGCGCTACTCATAAGTTTTGTTGTTGCCGCCATACTGACCCCGACTCCTGATGTTGTAAATCAGCTGTTTATGGCGGGTCCTTTAATTGTATTATATGAAATAAGTATTGTTGCCGTTGCCGTGTTTGCCAAAAAGACGTTTTTTGGATTTTCAGGGGCAGGGGATGAACCGGACAATATTGACAGTGATAACAAGGTTCATTCAAACGAAGAGCAATAAATAAAACTTCACAGGGAGAAATGTATGTCCAGCACTCTTGCATTCGATAGGGCTCTTGAGATCGGCCGGCCGCCGAATATAAAGCAGTTATTCCCTAATTCACGTGCTCTTATTGTCAGCGGAAAGGTTATTGACAGGGCCATGTTAGCCAAGGGGAATGCTATGACAATGGCAGCAAACGGTCGGAACCATATTATTATCCGGGGAGCATTAAAGGCGGCTCAGCGGGCCAATGCAGCTTTGATTCTGGAAATAGCCCGTTCCGAAGGGGGCGCCAATGCCTATTGCGCGACAAATTATTGGAACCTTGCCAGACAGGTTGACGCAGTCTGTAATGAACTTTCCATTACTGTACCGGTGGCAATCCATGCAGATCATTACGGCATTAAAAGTGAAAATGATCTGCCGTTTGCCCATGTTGAAATTCCTTCCATTTTTGATGCGGGAATTACATCCATTGCTATCGACGCCTCGCACATGTCGGATGATCGGAACCTTCTGGCCAGTATTGATCTGTCACGCTTTATACCGGCCTGGGCAGGCCATGAAACGGAAGTGGGCGAGATTAAGGGGAAGCTCGGCTTGTCATCGGTAGAAGAGGCGCTGTTTTTAGTGCAGGGATTGAACGCCCACGGTATTTTTCCCGACTGGATCGCTTTAAATAATGGAACAACTCACGGTATTGAGGCCAGTGATCAGGGTATTCAGGTGGAACTGACAGCTGAAATCCATGAGGCACTGTCCAGGTATCATATTTCCGGCGCCCAGCACGGTACATCAGGCAACAGTTCCGAGAGGCTGCGAGCTATCGCCAATAAAACAAGGACTACCAAGGCAAATGTCGCCACCGCGCTGCAGATGGTTTCCTGGGGGCTTGAAGTCAACGATTATGGCAATGCCATCCTCGATGCAGAGGGTGAATTCATCAAGTTGGCGGGAGAGGGCGTCACTGAGGACCTCTGGAAAGAGATGCGTGAATATGCCGTCGGCCAGGGATGGAAAGGAGGAAATTATAAAAAGTTGAACCTGGTTTTTGAAAATAAAATTCTCAGCCAGCCCCGGGAAGTCCGGGAAAGGATGGTCGGCAGGGTTGAAGACTTTATTTACTCAATGCTGGTCGATGTGTTTAACGCCGCTGATACGGCTGATTATGCTTTAGATGCAATCGCTGCGGCCGGATCATATGATTTTGGCGCCAAGGCGGAACGTACCGAGCAGCCGGAAGACTGGACTCCGGAAAAGATCAGGGAGCGTGCGTTTCAAATTAATACCGATAAAGGCCCGGCGGGGGATTTTGAAGATTAATTCTTAGAGGTATTTGTGTGATGAAAATACTTGTTACCGGAGCTGCCGGTTTTATCGGTTTTCACCTGTCCAAAAGACTGCTTGAAGAAGGAAGGTCAGTTGTCGGACTTGATAACCTTAACGATTATTATGATCCCGGCCTCAAAAAAGACCGGCTTGGCCGGCTTGAAAAGTTTCCTGGATTTATTCATGCCGGTTTTGATATGGCAGACCGGCAGGCCATGCCGGAGTTGTTTGAGAAGCATGGTTTTGATGCTGTCGTCAATCTGGCTGCGCAGGCAGGGGTCCGCTATTCACTCATTAATCCCCATTCCTATGTTGATACCAATCTGGTCGGTTTCGTCAATATTCTTGAGGGTTGCCGGCATACCGGGGTAAAACACCTGGTCTATGCCTCCTCCAGTTCCGTATACGGCGCCAACACAAACATGCCTTTCTCGGTCCATAACAATGTGGACCATCCTGTTTCTCTCTATGCTGCCTCGAAAAAGGCAAATGAATTGATGGCCCATTCCTACAGTCACCTGTACGATCTGCCAACAACGGGCTTGCGTTTTTTTACCGTGTATGGACCATGGGGCCGTCCCGATATGGCACTTTTTCTTTTCACCAAGGCGATATTAGAGGACCGTCCCATAGATGTATTCAACAACGGTAACATGGAAAGGGATTTTACCTATATCGATGATATTGTCGAGGGTGTGTTCCGGATAATTGATCGTACCCCGGCAGCCAATACGGAGTGGAGCGGCATGAATCCCGACCCTGCGACAAGTTACTGCCGGTGGCGTATTTATAATATCGGCAATAACCGCAAGGAAAAACTGATGCGGTATATTGAAGTTCTTGAAGATTGTCTGGGCAAAAAAGCGGAAAAGAATTTTCTGCCAATGCAGGACGGGGACGTACCAGCGACCTATGCCGACGTGGATGACCTTGTCAGGGAGATCAATTTTAAGCCGGCTACCTCCATAGAAGACGGGATTCGAAAATTTGTCGACTGGTACCGGGAATATTACGGGGCATAGGATAGGGATTTTTAGCCTGCATATTTCTTCAGGACCGCTTCTGTTTCATCACTTCCAGGGTGCCTTTTATTATACCTGAAACATCAAGCCCGTTGTTCTTCCAGAGAACGCTCTGCGGAGCGTGTTCAATGAACGTATTCCCATAGCCCAGTGTCCTGACGGGAACATTCAGGTGCACTTCAGCCAGCAGTTGCAGCACTGCACTGCCAAAGCCACCTTTCTTCACGTTGTCCTCTATAGTCACAACCCGCCCGGTTTTTTCCGCCCAGGTGCTGATGAGTTCATTGTCCAGGGGTTTGATGAAACGGGGATTAATAACAGTAGCGTCAATTCCCAGTTTTTTCAGGCCATCTGCTGCTGAGAGCGCAGGATATACCCTGTTGCCAATCGGCAGCAGGAGGACGTCGTTCCCTTCACGGAGCAATTCACCCCGGCCGATGGCCAGTTTCCGGAAATCACTATCAAGTGCAATACCTTCACCGGCTCCCCTGGGATACCGGATAGCGACAGGGCTGCCATGATGGACAGCAGTGTTCATCATATGCTGCAGTTCGTTTTCATCCTTGGGTGCCATCAGTACGAGGTTGGGGATAAAACGCAGAAAAGAGAGATCGAAAACACCATGATGGGTGGGTCCGTCATCACCGACAACACCGCCGCGATCAAGGGCGAACGTGACTGGCAGGTCAGGCAGGCATACGTCATGGATGATCTGGTCCAGTGCGCGCTGCATGAAGGTTGAGTATACCGCGACAAACGGTTTCATCCCCTCCAGGGCAAGCCCTGCGGCAAAGGTCACGGCATGCTGTTCTGCTATGCCGACATCAAAAAAACGGTCGGGATACTCTTCACTGAACTGAACAAGACCTGTCCCGGCTGGCATGGCTGCGGTAATGGCGGCAACCTTGCTGTTCCGGTGGGCCAGTTTGCACAAAGTATTGCCGAAAATTTTGGTATAGGAAACATTGCCATTGGAGGGCAACGGTTTTCCCGTGGCGATATTGAAGGGCCCGACCCCATGATAATCACCGGGATTTTTCTCGGCCGGTTCGTATCCCTTTCCCTTGGTGGTCAGCACATGGATGAGAATCGGGCCATGATGATTGTCCCGCATGTTTTGCAGCGTTTCTATGAGAGTATCAAGCTGGTGGCCTGGAATCGGGCCGACGTACTCGAATTTAAGGGCCTCGAAGAGCATTCCCGGAGTGAAAAAACCTTTAAAGCTCTCTTCACTTTTTTTAAGAACCGACAGAATGTTTTCACCAACTGACGAAAGCGCTTTGAGTCGTTCCTCTACGTGACGCTTCATACCTTTGACAGTTTTTCCTGCAAGTTTTCTGCTGAGAAAGCTGGACAAAGCGCCGACATTCGGAGATATCGACATTTCATTGTCATTGAGAATAACGATTAAATCCTTGTCAATATGCCCGGCGTGATTCAGACCTTCAAAAGCAAGCCCGGCCGTCATGGAACCGTCTCCGATAACAGCTATTACACGCCCTTGTTGATGGAGAATATCCTTTGCCGCCGCCAGGCCGAGCCCGTAGGAAATGGACGTCGAACTGTGACCGGTTTCAACCACATCGTATTCACTTTCAGCGCGCTTGGGAAAACCGCTGATTCCTCTGTACTGCCTGAGGGTATGAAATTTGTCCCGCCTGCCGGTCAAAAGCTTATGGGCATAGGACTGGTGCCCGACATCCCAGATTACCTTGTCATTCGGAGTGTCAAACACATAGTGAATGGCAAGGGTCAGTTCGACTACCCCGAGACTGGGCGCAAGATGTCCGCCTGTTTCCGAAACCGTCTGAATAATTTTTTTACGGATATCAGCGGCAAGCTGTTCAAGTTTTTCCGGTTCAAGTTTGCGCAGGTCAGCCGGAGAATCTATTGAATCCAGCAATTCGGTCTGCCGGTCTTGTAGAGAATTTATCATGAGCATAGTTAGTTGTTTCGGTTAATTATGTACAGGGCCAATTCGCGGAGCGGTTCGGTCCCGGTGCCAAAGCGGTCAAGGACCAGGACGGCATTTTTAACCGCATCAGCAGCCATGCCCCGTGATTTCTCGAGGCCGAAGAAGGCAGGATAGGTCGCTTTTCCTCGTTTTGCATCACAGCCGGCGGCCTTGCCTAACTGTTCGGTTGTGGATTCAACGTTGAGGATATCGTCGACAATCTGAAACGCAAGGCCGATTCCTTTACCGTATTCGATCAGGCGATTCCGCTGTTTAACAGTTGCTCCCGCTGTTATTCCTCCGGCCAGGAGTGATGCCGTTATCAGGGCCCCGGTTTTACTGCGGTGAATTATCTGGAGAAGGTTAAAGGCAATCTCTTTTCCTTCATGAGCTACATCGAGTGATTGGCCGCCGACCATCCCCTGTGGACCTGCCGCCCTGGAAATGGTAGAAATAATTTCCAGCCGGGCCCGAGGTTCAATAGCACTGTAATCCGGATTACTCAACAGGTCAAAGGCAAAGCACTGGAGACCGTCGCCCGCCAGGATGGCTGCCGCCTCACCATAGACAGTATGGTTCGTCAGTTTGCCTCGGCGCAAAGCGTCGTTGTCCATGGCAGGAAGATCGTCATGAACCAGTGAGTAGGTATGAATACATTCAAGCGCACAGGCGATCGGCAGGACGGTTTCATCTTTGAAGTTTTCGCCGCCGATCATTCTGGCGGCAGCAAGACAGAGAATAGGCCTGATCCTTTTTCCACTGGCAAAAAGACTGTAACGCATCGTTTCAATATGTTCGGCAAAATCGCCGTTTGTCCTGAGCATATAGAGGTTGAGGGCCTCTTCAATAATTTTTTTCTGGTCAATCAGATAGGTCTTGATGTCCATCTTCATGCTCGGTTTTAGGGAAATCCACGGATGCGGGAGGACCGTTCTGCTTGATCAGGAGGTCAACCCGCTGGCGGGCTTCCTCGAGCGTTTTGTTGCAAAATTTGACCAGTTCAATACCTTCGTCAAATTTCTTCAGACATTTATCAAGACTCGGTTCGCCTTCTTCGAGTTCAGCAGTGATCTGTTCCAGACGTTTCAATGCGTTTTCAAAGGTTTTTTTTGCCATAGAAGATGCCGTTGTAATGGGAGGGCGCCGTTTGTAAAGCCGATTTTTCAAGAATAGTCGTTTTGACTGAAAATATTATATACTAAACTTTATGGGTATTGCTTTCAACTTCTCTTTTCTTCAAATCCCCAGAACGGGTAATCAAGGCGATACTCCGCCACTTTCCCCGGACTGTGTTCACGGCTTGCCACCAACCAGACGCTGTTCATTCTCTGGTCAAGCGGACCGGGATCAAAGGGGTCCCAGTCAGGAAGCAGGGCAAGAGCGTTGTCTGCCGAGTATTCAATATCTCCCGAACCTTTAAAAGATCCAAGGTGGGGCTGGAGGTCATACTGGTCGTCTTTACCCCGTGAAAGCTCTGAGACAACAAGAAACGAAACAGTCAGCTCGTCACGGATGGCTTCAAGCTGCCGCAGCCAGGCATCAATTCCGGTACGGCGTTCCGAGAAATCTTTAAAGGGCAGTTTATGCAGACTGTCTATAACGACAAGTGTATAGTGACTCTGGGTCTCATGCCGCAGAAAATCAATGTGCCGGCGCATGATCTCCGGAGTCAGTTTTCTGTCCGTAACCACCCTGAACCAGGGAAGGAAACCCTGGATGGTCCTTTGGGCCTCTGTAAGTCGTTCATGCTCCTTATCATTCATCCTGTTGTTTTTTATCTGTTCATCGGACAACCGGCTGAGCCGGCAAAGGGTACGCTGATATATCTTTTGGCGACCGTTTTCAAAATCATAATAGATTACAGGAATTTTATGGCGGGCCATCTCGGTAGCCAGCTGGATGAAAAAGCAGGATTTTCCAGCCTTGGGAGTACCGCCCATGATGTTGATACCGTGAATTCCTCCCAGGGCCTTGTCAAGCATGGCAAAACCGGATTGCATTGTCCGGTATTCTTCACCGGATTCCCGCCGCAGCCTATCCCGGAACTGAAGGTATTCTTTTTCAGGAGAGGCAAATGGGGAAAAGGCTTTGGCATTTTTGATGAGCCTGAAGGCTGTTTGCTGAAAATCTTTCTGGAGTTCGGCTGATAATTGGGCCAGTGAATAATTTTTTTCAGTGTGCTCAGGCCAGCGGACAATGCGTGCCTTAAAACCAAGTTTTGTTGCCAGGCTTCTTGCCGCATTCTCGGAATCACTGCTGTGATCGACCCACAGAAAAACCGTATTCAGCCAGCGGAATGGGGACGCGCCGATTTCCTCCATTCCACTTGTTGAGGCAACTGCAATTCCAGGCAATCCGAGGCTTTTCAGGACAAGAAGGTTTTCTTCATTTTCAACAATAATGAGGCTGCCGTTTTCACACCGTTCAATATCATTCAAGCTAAAGATCATGATCCTGTCGGTGAAGAGTTTTTCATTCCCGTACCAGAAGCTGTCATCGGGCCGGTCGGGATGAACGCATCGGGCAGTATAACAGTTCCCGTCCTCCTCAAAGTAGGGATAAACAAGATAGCGGCCATTATAACCGACTTTCATTTCCCGCAGTACAGATCTGGAAATTCCTTTCCGGGAAAACTGGTCGTAGAGTTCATCGGTCATCCGGCCCATAAAGCTTTCCACTTCATTATTCATGTTTTTTGCAGGGTGTTCAATACCGGATGTTTTATATTCACGGTCCGGGTCATACCCCGGGACGCTCATCATATCGAGGTGTTTGAGACGGGCAAAATAAAGGGGAAATCCACCGGGAACACATCTGTCTGAGCAGCGGAAATAGCCATGGAAAAAACTCTCCGGATTAAGAAATATGTTGATTTTCCCCGGTTGGGTCCCTGATTTCCTCTCACAGAACGGGCAGGGCGACTGAAGAATGTTGTTTTTCAATTCAGCTTCTGGTAACTGAGTAAGATAAAAGTCGGTGATAGAATCATATTGTTTCTTCGTCATTGATTTGCTCCATAAATACATTTGACTGGTAGTTTCTATTGAAGCAGAAACCGGGCAACTGTTCAATAAAATTGCATAATGGAGAGGGATGTAAAAATGTCTGGTTCCCCTAACTTTGAGAAAATGGATCTTTTTTACCTTGGTCGGGAGGTTGACCCTGAGACCGGCAAGACCTCTTCTCTGCCCCTGTTGTATAAAAACAAAAATTTTACCACTCATGCCGCCATTATCGGCATGACTGGCAGTGGAAAGACCGGCCTGGGGATAGGCCTGCTTGAAGAGGCGGCCCTGGACAGACTGCCGGCTATCGTTATAGACCCGAAGGGTGACATGGGGAACCTCCTGCTCACATTTCCCGGATTGAGCCCGGATGAATTTCTGCCATGGGTTGATGAGGCCAAGGCCGAGCAAAAAGGCTTGACCAGAAAGGAGTTGGCCAGGCAGACCGCTGAAAACTGGAAAAGGGGTATCAAGTCCTGGGGGCAGGACAGAGAACGAATAGCGCGGCTCAGAAATAATGTTGACATAACGATGTATACACCGGGGAGCAGCGCGGGAAGGCCTGTATCGGTATTGGACGGTCTTGATGCGCCGGAGTCCGCTGTTGTAGAAGATAATGATACGGTCTCCAGCCTGGTTAATTCCGCGGTTTCATCCCTTCTCGGCTTAATCGGTGTCCAGGCGGATCCTCTGAAAAACAGGGAACATATCCTGCTTTCCTCCATCATACTTTATCACTGGCGCAGACAGAACAACGTGAGCCTGGAAGCGCTGATCGGCAATGTTGTTAATCCGCCCCTTGATCGAATTGGCGTCTTCCCGCTTGACAGTTTTTATCCGCAGGAAAAGCGCATGGAACTCGCCATGCAGCTTAATAATATTCTGGCGAGCCCTGCGTTCAGCGGGTGGACCCAGGGGGAACCACTGAAAATTGAAAGTATGCTCTATACGGAAAGCGGTACTCCACGCATTTCAATTTTTTCCATCGCCCACCTGAATGATTCCGAGCGGATGTTTTTTGTGACCATGCTTCTTGGCCGTCTGATCAGCTGGATGAGACAGCAGGAAGGCAGCAGCGGTCTCAGGTGTCTGCTCTATATGGATGAGATTTTCGGCTATTTTCCTCCTTCGGCGAACCCGCCGTCAAAAAAGCCCATGCTTCTGCTGCTCAAACAGGCACGTGCTTACGGCCTTGGTGTCATACTTGCAACCCAGAATCCTGTTGACCTTGACTATAAAGGACTTTCAAATATCGGGACCTGGTTTGTCGGCAGGCTGCAGACGAAACAGGACCAGGACAGGGTATTGGCCGGTATTTCAGGAAGCTCAGAGAAACTGGACTCGGGTGTTGTTCGACAACTGCTGGCCAACATGCGGGGACGGACATTTCTCATGTCTTCAGCTCACCTTGATGAACCCGTTCTTTTCGAAACCAGATGGGTGTTGTCCTATCTCAAGGGACCGATTTCATTAAAGGAGCTGAGTAGACTGATCAAGCCGGCGAAAGATAGAGACACAAAGGGAAATGCGACCGGGCCCGTTTCAAAAAGCCCGGGAAAAAAAGGAAAATTTTCAACAAGACCTCCTCTTTTGCCGGATACAATTGAACAGCGTTATGTGCTCCCGCCGGTCCCGGTAGATGAATTGCAATATGTTCCGTGGTTGGCCGGATCGGCAACTGTTCGGTTTTATAACCAGTCACGCGGTATTGATCAGACAAAAAATATTACTATACGAATCCCTCTTGCCGCTGATTCCGATTATGATTGGGATACAGCGGTTGACAATCCCATCTCCCCCGAAGAAACAGTTGCTGCTTCGCCTGCGGAGTCACATTTCATGGTGCTGCCTTCGGATTTCAGCAAATACAGCAGCTTGCGTGAACATGCCAAAAGCTTGAGTGAACATCTTTATCAAACCATGCGCCTTACCCTGCAACGAATACCATCATTAAAACTTGAGTCACGCCCCGATGAACCGGCAAGTCAGTTTCACAAACGGCTGGTTGATCGTTTGCTGGAAAAGAAGGAGGCTGAAGCGAAAAAACTTGAAGAACGGTATAAAACCAGGCAACAAAGCTTAGAGCGTCGTCTTGACAATGCCCTTCAGAAAATTGAAAAAGAAAAAGGGGACGTCAGGACCAGGGGAGTAGATACTGCTCTTTCCTTTGGCATGGCAGTTTTTGGGGCGCTGTTCGGCAGGAAATCGCTTTCTGTTTCCACAGCCTCCCGCTCTGCCCGGGGTGTGCGTAGTGCGGGCAGGCTCATGAAGGAAAAGGAAGATGTTCGACGCGCAGAAGAAGATGTGAGGCAAATACAAGCTGATATTGGCGCCCTGGCCGCAGAACTCCAGGAAAAGAGTGCCGGACTGGCTGAACGGTATGCCCCGGAAAATTTTCCGGTGGAAAACTTTTCGATCAAGCCGCGAAGAGCTGATATTTATAATGTAAAGGTGTTTATCCAGTGGGAACCGAAACTCGACCTGACGGAGCTTGCCTGATAGAAGAGGACCTATTCAATGATTGTCTGCAGATCCTGCCGTGCCAACTCCGTGTTGAACTTGGTATGTACGGAGTAATCGCTGTTAATAAGGTCAAAAGCCTGGACTCCGATTACCGTACCATGTAAATGCTGTTCACTTCCTGCGCTTATTGTGATGGAAGCCTTTATATTACGGCCCAGAAGCAGGCGGCTGTTTTCTTTTTTTGTAATTCTGACAACAAAGGAAAGTCCGCCTTGAGAAATATCCGTCATTTCTCCCCTGAAGCTGCTCAGTATTTTTCCCTTTTCACCCGTAATCTGTAAATGAATTCTCCGTTCCAGCTTGTACCGTTCATGAATTCTTCGGTCCATGCCTTTTTTGTTTAACAGGGAGGCGATGTCACTTGACCGGGAATAATAATCTCGCAGCTTGGATTCGATTCCAGGAATCCTTTCTTCAAGGCGAGCAAGGCTTTCTCTCTTCAGCACGGAAATTTGAGTTGGTTGGACAGCGGTAAGCGAAACTGTCCATACAGAGGCATTAAAAAAGTTTTCTCCGGCAATTTCTCCACTGGTAAGGTTTTTGAGAAAGAGTTCCTTTTCTCCACCCATGCCTGTCTGAAAATAAGATGCCCTGATGCACCCCTGATTGATAAAAAACAACTCATCGTTTTTTGTTCCCTGTGAAACCAGGGCCTCTTCCGGATGAAGACCCCGGTTCTCCATTTCGTGATAAATGGCATTGAATTCTTCAGAAGAGAGTTTTTTGAGTAAGTTTTGCCAAACATCCAGATGGCCCCTGCTGATGGAACCACTTTTTTCCTCTTCAATAATGTCCCCTGACTGGATTATCTCCATCAGTGCCATAGGATCAATCTCGTAGATTCTTTCCCGCAACCGCTCGGCATTCTTAAAATCTTTACGTTTAGCGCAAGAAACAACCAGGTCAAAAAGCTGGTGTTTTGCCTCGTCCTTGTTTCCTGATTCTGCCAACTGAAAAATCTGTTCTTCACGAATGGCAAGGGTGTCTTTTTTTTCGGCCGTATGGACAGGTGGCGGGGAAACCGGTATTTTCCCCCCTCTTGTTTTAGCAGCGGTAATAGCTTTGCCGGCAGCCTCACGGATTTCGCCGGTCAGGCCATCGCCGGTCCTCCCCTTCCGGACTGTTTTCAAGGGAGGAAGGATCTTGTCAAGGAGTTCCCAGTATTCCTTGCGGATAAATTGATGGGCGATACCTGTCAGGCAGGTGGCACAGATTTGACGCAGTTCAATGTTCTTGTGCCCCAAACCTGTGATTATCCTGTCGACGAGCCTATCGGCAACCTGCTGTTTCTCAAGTTCTATAAGCCTGATTACTGTGGCGGGAAGGGCTTCAGCTATTGCCTGGTCGAAAAGTACCTGATGATCACCTGAGAGAAGCCTGTTAAGTCCTTCCTGCAATTCAGTGTGTTGTTGTGCCAAGAGAGATACCTCGAAAGAAAAGGCTGAAGGTTGTTAGGCTGAAGGCGTTCAGGTCTCAGTCCCAATCTGTTAGGGAATGACGAAAACTGCCAACCGCTGTTATGTTAAATTTTTAAAATACTACAAAAATGTAAATTATCAACACAACTTTCCAAACTCCAAACTCCACACTTCCAACTCCTAACTTCAAACTCTTCCCTGTGAAGAAGGGATTATAACCTGATATTGGGCCAGTAAAGTGACCAATCTGCTTACCGGC
>Ga0209013_10001209_pt1 | contig 23833 bp, 24 predicted proteins | sample Cruoilmetagenom2_FD_187291 | JGI IMG/M metagenome (GOLD analysis project Ga0209013, IMG submission 187291) | Oil polluted marine microbial communities from Coal Oil Point, Santa Barbara, California, USA - Sample 2 (SPAdes) (version 2) | ecosystem: Environmental > Aquatic > Marine > Oil seeps ... | reverse complement strand
AATCAAATTAAGTATATGAAATTACTCTAAAAGCTTATTAATCACATTACCGCTCGCCTTGAATTAAGTTTTCAGTTTGCAATTTATAATAAAAACAGAACTTACAGGCTTCTTTTTTATTCTCAAACTCTTTTCGTAAAAATATTACATCTTGAGAATGAACATGACATAAATCATCTTCCATCTTCCAACAATGTTTGCCATTATTTTTACGTTTACTGCAATCCTTTGAATCACAATCAAAATATTCGTAGCATTTTTCCATATGTTTAATCCCCCAGAAACATAACCTATAAAATTAGTATGGTACATCAAAGGTCATATCAATTATTTCCACATCACGCAAGATCATGCCACATATCATGCGCACAAAGTGAGTTGCAGGCAATGCCTCTGCAATATATTGAGCCACTTCGAACATTCCTTCATAGGGAAATACAAACCCAACCTGAAGGAAAATGACACTCATGTTAATTGAAAATTATATTCGACATATAACCAATTGATTTAATAAAATGAAATTAAAATAGTGCACTATTGAACCACATATGCGTTCCAATACTGGTAATATAGCCTGCAGCGATAGCTGGTGCCCATTTTAGATGACCAAAAAAAGTGTACTGTCCTCTGGCCTGCCCCATTAAAGCAACTCCAGCTGCAGAGCCTATTGATAATAACGAGCCACCAACACCTGCGGTCATTGTAACTAACAACCATTGCCCCTGAGACATTTCAGGATTCATGGTCAGAACAGCAAACATGACTGGAATGTTATCAACAATTGCTGACAAGACACCCACTGCAATATTGGCTGTAGTGGCTCCCCACTGGGTATACATTAATTCAGATGCCATGGATAAATAACCAAGGAAACCCAGACCACCAACACATAAAACAACGCCATAAAAGAAAAACAAGGTATCCCACTCTGCCCTTGCAACAGGTACAAAAACATCAAATGCTACGAATTCACCGACATTAGTTTCATCTGACTGTTTATCAAAGCAACGTTGCTCACGAGCAATACACTTATGCTTGGTTTTCTTAAGATAATAACCGAGAAACTGAAGATAACTTAAACCTGTTAGCATTCCAATGACCGGCGGCAGACCAAGAAAGTTATGAAAGCTCACAGCCGTTGTAATGGTTAATAAAAAAAGTGTAATAATACGTTTAGCACCACGTTTCATAATAACAACTTCATCAGAGGCATTGGGCATTTCATTAGGAATAGCAAAATGCATAATAGCCGCAGGGACTACAAAATTAACCACAGATGGAATAAACAAGGCAAAAAATCCCCAGAAATCAACCATCCCTTTTTGCCAAACCATCAATGTTGTGATATCACCAAAAGGACTAAATGCACCGCCTGCATTTGCACCAACAACAATATTGATACAGGCTAATGTGACAAAACGTGAGTTTGTACCGCCAACAGCTAATACGACGGCGCACATCAATAAAGCAGTGGTTAAGTTATCTGCAATAGGTGAGATAAAAAATGCTAATATGCCGGTCAACCAGAAGAGCTGACGAAAGGAAAATCCTTTTCTTATCAGCCAGGAACGTAGTGCATCAAAAACACGTCGCTCTTCCATACCATTAATGTATGTCATAGCAACCAATAGAAACAGCATTAGCTCTGCATATTCCAATAGATTATGACGCACAGCATGTTCTGCTAATTCAGACATTCCATGATTAATATATACCCAGCCGATCATTGCCCAGATAAGTCCAGCTGCAAAAATAACCGGTTTTGATTTACGTAAATGCGTAAATTCTTCTGCCATTACAAATAAATAAGCAATCATAAATAAAATTAAAGCAAAATAACCAATGGGACTGGAGGTCAGATCTATGGGTTCATGCACACTCCCTGCCTCAGCAGCAAAGAGTTGAAAAGGGATCAGTAATAAAGTGATCAGAAAAGGGATTTGAATTTTTTTTAAACGAGTCATAAGCTTCACGAAATTATAGTTAATTATTAATAAAATACTGTCCCTGACAGGACAGTATTTACTATGTTTATCAGAAGAATTTAATCTTGGAATAAGTACTGCTTCTTAAAAAACAAGCGTCATCATTATCATCATGACCACTAAAAATAATATCGTCATAACGCCACCCGCCTTCATAAAATCAGGCACCTTATAACCTGCAGGCCCCATAATTAATGCATTCACCTGATGGGTGGGAATAAGAAAAGAATTTGATGTAGCAATGGCAACAGTTAAAGCAAACACTGCTGGCTCAGCACCTTCTACACCCAATGCAATATTAACTGCGAGTGGTACTAACAATACCGTTGCACCCACATTGGACATAACGAGAGTAAAAAATGTTGCTAATACAGCAATAGAAGACTGAATAATCCAAACCGGTTGATCACCAACCACTTTTAAGGTTTGTTCAGCAATCCATCCTGCTGTGCCTGATGTTTCTACTGCAAGTCCTAAAGGAATTAAACTGGCTAGAAGGAAAACTGTTTTCCATGAGACAGCTTCATAGGCTTCATCAATCTTTAGTACACCCGATAAAACCATACCAATTGCACCGGTTAATAAAGCAACGGATAGTTTCAGATCAGTAAATAACACCATGGATAAAGCAATAGCAAAGAATAATCCTGCCCATCCTACTTTGTGTGGCCGGGTTTCTTCATGAGGATATTCAGTGGTCACCACAACAAAGTTTTTGTCTTTTACAATGCGATCTAAATTATTCCATAAGGTATGAACAACCAGTGTGTCACCTGCCTGAAAAGGTAAGTCACGTATTCCTTCACCTGTTCCCAACGTTTCACCTTCTCGATGCAGTGCTACCATGGCAAGGCCATAAGTTTTTCTTAACCAGACATCTCTGGCTGATTTATCAATTAATTGAGAACCTGGTGGGATAACCACTTCAGCAACACCCGAACGAGATGATGACAGCGTTTCTGAAAAGAATTCCAGACTATCTTTTATTTCTAGTTTGTAATCATGAGAAAAATCTTGAATATATTCCTCAGAACCAAGTACACCCAAAACGGTATTCGCTTCAATAGTATAATCTCTGGCAACACCATTTGGACCAATAGTGACATCCTTAGTATTACCCTTGATTGCAGCAATAATTCGAATATTCTCATCACTTTCAACATCATTTAAGACATGACCCACTAGAGAACTTTCTGCCGGAACAACAATTTCATACATCGCATAGTTAATACCATAAATATTTTGGAAATAATCCATAGTATTAGTTGCGGAATTTGCATCAACCTTATCACTCATTTTAGGCAGCACAAAACGACCAGCTAGAACAAAATATATGATACCGGTAAATACCAGAGCTAAACCAACCGGTGTTACAGAAAATAATCCCCAGGTTTCCATTTGTTGTGTTTCAGGCAAAGCATGATTAGACGTTAATATTAAATCATTTAACAGGATCAATGGTGAAGAACCTACCATGGTAACTGTACCACCTAAAATAGCACAAAAACCCATAGGCATAAGTAGGCGAGACATAGGTAATCCAGAACGAGCAGAAATTCGACTCACTACAGGAATAAATAATGCTGCCGCACCAACATTTTGCATAAAGGAAGAGATAATTCCCACGGTGCTTGATACAATTGGGATGATACGTTTTTCTGAAGTACCACCCACATTTAAAATAAATGCGGCTACTTTACTCATAATACCTGTTTTATCCAGGCCGGCACCAATAATCATAACAGCAATAATTGACATTACCGCATTACTGGAAAAACCATTGAATAATTTATCAGTTGATACCAAACCAGCATCAAGTCCCATAACAGGTGCAAACAAAGTTGACAGTCCAAGCAATACCATTATGGATATTGCAGTCACATCCACATCAACCACTTCAAAGGCAAATAAATAAATAGTCAGGATCAATAATCCCATCACCCATGACATTTGAATGGTGGGCACAAGAGTTGACATAAACAGGGCTAAGGCTAGAAATACAATGCCCGCAATAATTTTCTTTTTTTGTGCTTTAATCTTATCTTTCATTAAACTTCTCATATAAAACAAATAGTAAATAGCTAACTAACAATAAATATCTGAATAATATTAATTACTTAGAACATTAATTGATTAGAACAATAGGGATCTGTAGATTTTTGGTAATCGATTTGTTACTCAAAAAAGTACTCATTAACTGATCATGTGAATCAGTGACAAGATACTGTAAAGTACGGTGTTTTAATAAATACTCTTTCACATCATCAATAGAATCATTAATGAGTTTAACGATACTGACATCCACATTATTATCCGTAAAACTGGAGCGTGCCTGCTTATAAAATGACTCTGTTGGAATAATTTTGTGGGCACCATGATAGAGAATATCCACTGAACAATCATTTGCATTTCCCAAAACATAGTTCAGGACATTCTGGTTCGTTGTATCATTACACAACATAGCAATATGTCTTTTATCATTCTTCAATTCATTTGGCAGAATGACATTGCTTTGATGTGAAGGAACAGTGAGCCTATTTTTTAGAGGCCTACTGCTGAGTGTCTGCTCTTTATCCGATGAGGATAAATATTCACCTGCATATTGTGCAGATAAACCATTTAATATTGTGTCTAATATTTTATTCATTGTGAGTGCCTTGTGTAATAAAATTGTAATAATTACACTAGTTTAGCAAACAATGTGCCAACAAAATAACTTTGTATCCTTTTGTTTTATAAAGAAATAATATTTTAGATAAAAATTAACTGTTGCATTTTGTAACGCATGATAATAATTTTATCCTAATCTACTAATATAGTGCTTTACAGGCAGTGTTGCAGTTTGCATCACTGGTGTTTCAATAATTAAATAGTGTTTCAAAGAGCCAAAATTTGATATTTGCGAAGACAATTTCAATATGCAACAATTGAATTTTTCAATAGTATTAAGTTGCTAAACTTCCTATGAATAGCATTCGTCATAAAACCTCAAGAGCATTTTATTTGTTGGCAATATTTATTGTTCTACTGTGTTTATTTGCTTTTTTTAATCTTCTTTATTTGCAGCAGCAGGTAAAAGAAGGAGTTGCTATCAATAATTTTAAAGATGACATACTTGAAATGAGGCGTCATGAAAAGAACCTGTTTCTCTATCACAATAAAGATGAACTGGAAAACATTCTTCTTTTCACTCAGGAAGCCATCAAGAATCTAAAGAAAAATCATCACACTTATTCTAAACTGCAGTCCAGAATTGATTTAGATGATCTGCAGCAATCATTAACCAGTTATCAATTCCTTCTCACAAAGTACTGGGAACAATGGGAGCACTTAAAAAAAGAGGATATAGCCAGTTCCATTCGTCCGCTTGGACATAAATTATCGACGATTGCTGATAAGTTTGCCTCCCAGGAGAGACAGTTACTGCTACAATCATTAAATGCGACTCAATGGACTCTTGCAAGCGCCATTTTTATTACCGCACTAATTACTTTACTAATTGGTTACCGACTCAGTCGATTGGTTGTAAGGCCTCTGAGAGAGCTTGAAAATAATTTAGAACCCATAGCTCAAGGGCAATTTGAACAGCTTGAAGTCAATAGCAACGAACAGGAAATCATCGCTTTCAAAGATGCATTTAATCGTATGCTTTATGAACTGGATTTACGAAAAAAAAGGTTATTGCATACCGAAAAACTCGCATCCCTGGGAGTTCTCATATCAGGTGTTGCACATGAGTTAAATAACCCTTTAGGAAATATTCTTTCTTCTTGTCAATTATTAAAGGAAGAGCTGGATAGTGCTGATCGTGACTTATTAGTTGATTGGCTGGAACAAATTGACAACGAAACCATGAGGGCACACAAAATTGTTCATGCCTTAAAAGACTTTGGCGGACAACAAGATTTAGAGATTGAACCGATAAAATTATCTGAGTTGATTGATAATACACTATTATTATTACACAATGACCTTAAACAATTGCCCGCTGTATTGATAGATATTCCTGATAATGTATTTATTAATGTGGATCGGCAACGGTTTCAACAAGTTCTGATTAATCTCATAAAAAATTCAATTGATGCCGGTGATAAAACTAATCAGATTGAATTAAAAGCTGATTTTTGTTGGGATCATTCATGCACGTTACCGGATGATGCTTATGTGATTGGTGATATTAAAAAACCACTTAATCCTAACATGCCCTATACCATCCTGAGCATCAAAGACAACGGAAGTGGTATAGATCAGACAACAATCGAACATATCTTTGACCCTTTCTACACAACCAAGCCACCTGGAAATGGCATGGGAATTGGTTTATATATTGTCCAGGAAATTATCAGAGAGCATTCAGGTGAAATCGGCGTTATCAGCCATCCTGAAAAAGGTGCTGAGTTTATTATGCGTTTACCTTACCCGGCAATTCATTGTGTACACAATGAAACTGTTAATGAAAAGAATGAGTCAATAGAAGAATGAGTAGTCAATTTAATATTAAAAGCAATAAACTAGCCTCTTTATTAATAATTGATGATGAGCCTATTGCCATAAAAAATCTGACTCACCTGTTTACTAAAGAAGGTTATCAAGTAACTGCAAGAAGTACGGGTTCTGGTGGTTTTAAGGCTCTTGAAGAGCATGAATTTGATGTAGTCATCACCGACTTAAAAATGGATATAGTTGATGGCATGGGTATTTTAAAGAAAGCACAGACTATTGACCCCGATCTGCCTGTCATTATGTTGACCGGCCATGGTTCCTATGACTCTGTAGTGCAAGCAATGAAAATGGGTGCTTATCACTATTTAACCAAACCTTATCAATTGGATGAAGTGCGTGAAATTGTTAAAAATGCCCTTGAACTAGTAACCCTTAAACGTGAAAATAAAAAGCTCAAATCTCATATTGGTGAAGAGCATATCGGACCTCAAATTATTACTCAAGATCCGGTTACCCTACGCCTGTTAGATACCATGAAGCAGATAGCACCTTCCACCTGTAGTGTTATCATTACTGGTGAAAGCGGCACTGGTAAAGAATTAGCTGCTCGATTTATTCATGCCAATAGTCAACGAAATACTGAACCTTTTATTGCCATCAATTGTGGTGCCTTACAGGAAGAGTTGCTAGCCAATGAACTTTTTGGCCATGAAAAAGGTGCTTACACAGGAGCCCATAGTTCTCACCAGGGTCTGATAGAAACAGCAGACAGAGGTACACTTTTTCTTGATGAAATAGCAGAGATGTCGCTGAACATGCAGGTTAAACTTTTAAGAGTTCTACAAGAGAGTGAGGTACAGCGCCTGGGTGGAACAAAAACCTATGCAATTAATGTTCGGTTTTTAGCAGCAACAAACCGAGATTTAGAGTTAGAGGTGGCTGAAGGTCGTTTTAGACAAGACCTTTATTATCGGCTCAATGTTATCCAGCTCCACCTTCCTCCTTTATCAGAGCGAAAAGGAGATATTCCTCTGTTAGCTTATTATTTCTTAAAAAAACATACTCAGATTATGGACAATGAAGTGGATGATTTTACACCTGAAGTAATGGATAGTTTGAATCAATATGGCTTTCCTGGAAATATTCGAGAATTGGAAAACCTGGTCGAAAGAGCCATTGTTCTTTCAACTGAAAAAAAAATAACTCAGGCTCAACTGCCACCCAGTCTTACAGAACAGTCAGTTTCTGTGATGCGATTTAATAAAAATAAATTACCCACACTAGATGAACAGGAAATTGAATACATCAAATGGGTATTAGATAAATGTGGCGGTAATCGAACCAAAGCGGCTGCAATATTAGGAATTGATAGAGTTTCTTTATGGCGAAAAATTAAAAAACATGAAATCAATTAGTGATATTCGAGATATATTTTTTTGTTGTCTTGATAGTGTAATTACCAATGAAATAATGAAGAGTACAAAAGAAATATATCTGCTTTTTTTAGCTGTAAAATAAAAATCTTTCACCGCGAGTATCCATTTCTGCGAGGTATAACGAAAGTATATGACTGAAGTTTATATGATCATGTTTTTCACCATCGGAGCTGGTAGTTGTATTCCAATAGGTGGAATGATTGCCAGATTTGAGCATATCCAACCTTTATGGCTTGAAAGAGAATTACGCCATTTTGTTATTGCTCTTGGTGGTGGGATCCTTTTGGGTGCAGTTGCAATAGTTCTGGTTCCAGAAGGAATAAATGAAATGGATGACTCTATTTTAGCTGTTCCTGTATTACTTGCCGGAGGTATAACCTTTTTCTTTATAGAGCGTTTTTTAGGATTACGACGTCGGGAAACTCCTCAAATCATGGGGATGTTGTTGGACTTTATACCCGAATCAATTGCTCTTGGTGGATTATTGGTGACAAATCCATCAATGGCCCCTTTATTAGCTTTGCTAATTGGCCTGCAAAATATTCCTGAAGGCTTTAATGGTTATAGAGAAATAGTGATACTTAACAAAAATCACCCTAGAAAAGCACTGCAAGGCATGTGGTTGATGGTAACTTTTGGTCCAATTGCTGGTATAGCTGGTTATTTCTTTCTTTCTGATCATAAGGCCATATTAGGTGCAATTATGTTATTTGCTTCTGGCGGAATACTGTATTTGATTTTCCAGGATATAGCCCCTCAATCACACCTGAAAAAACATTGGGCACCACCATTAGGTGCTGTTACTGGATTTAGTATTACTATTTTTAGTGAGATGTTATTGAATTCTTAAAGTGACTGTTTTAATCACTGGAAAAGTCATATTAACTGACTGTGATTGACCGGCCGATACTGGGCTGTGAGAAGACAATTCTCAGAAAATTTCAAATAGTTCTATGTCCAAACTTTGATCGATAGATGATGTTCCAAATTACTGGTTTTTTACCTTGGATGATAATGAGAATATAATCCACCAATTGGTGCTAAATACAAAGAGCGACTTGTTTAAGGAGTGATCAAAATTAGAATTTTAGATTGAATACACATTTTTTTGACTCATGAAGTTTCCGATTTTCACCCATACTAACCTAAATAAGGAAAAGCTAATTTTCGGCTTTAGGTCAAAAGCGTATGGGACAAAATGACTGCTCCCATCTAAAGGAGTCATTTTTAGTCACCATAAATATTATTAAATCTGACTGCTTATTGTTGTCATTTAAATGAACGTTAAAAATGAATATTTTCTGGTTTTGAATGTCCGCTTTTCACTTCGTACGTGAGTCCTTAAAAATATATCACTTGGTCCTTTAGGACGTGAAGAGAAAAATAACTTTCATGTCGAAAATGACCTAAATCAGCCATTGAGGAAATATGCTATCCATTGACAAAAAACCATAAAGCAGCCATTAGAGGTAGAAATTATTTAACATGATGAACTGGCGCTTGTCCGCATAAGTAAATTATATGGCTATACTAAGTGAAACCATACAATCCTACACCATTCAATCAATACCATAGGTATCATAATGGAATATAAAGATTATTATCAGATATTGGGCGTTGATAAAGATGCCACGCAAGATGAAATCAAGCGTGCTTATCGCAAGTTAGCTCGTAAATATCACCCAGATGTGAGTAGTGAAAGTGATGCTGAAGAGCGCTTTAAAGAAGTCGGAGAAGCTTATGAAGTCCTGAAAAATGTGGAAAAAAGGGCTGCTTACGATCAACTGGGTGCTAACTGGAAAAATGGACAAAATGGCTTTCAGCCACCTCCTGATTGGGATGCTGGCTTTGAGTTTCATAGCGGAGATTATGCAGGGAGTGCTTCGAGCGCTGCAGATTTCAGTGAATTCTTTGAAACTTTGTTCGGTCAAGATGGCGGTGTTCGTTACGGAGCAGGTAGCAGTGATCATGCAGGTTACCAGGCACGCGGTGAAGACAGTCATGCCAAGGTCCTCATTGATTTGGAAGATGCCTATCAGGGGGCATCGCGTAGTCTGTCTCTTCGAGCAACGGTGCTGGGGAAGGATGGTCGTCCTCAACTGAAAGAACGTACACTAAATATTAAAATTCCAAAAGGTGTCAGACAGGGGCAACACATACGCCTTCAGGGGCAAGGTGGCTCCGGCATGGGTGGAAGTCCTGATGGTGATTTGTATCTGGAAATTGAATTCAATTCACATTCAATTTATAAAGTTGAAGGTCGAGATATTACACTAGAGTTACCGATCAGTCCATGGGAAGCTGCTTTGGGTAATAAACTACACATTCCAACACCTGCAGGAAAGGTAGATATGAAAATACCTGCGGGGGTTTCCAGTGGTAAGCGGCTACGTCTCAAGGGACGAGGAATTCCTGGAAAAACACCTGGGGATTTTTATGTCACACTAGAAATTGTTTTGCCGGAATATCTGAGCGAAAAAGAAAAAACATTATACGAAGCTCTTAAGCTAGAAACTCAGAATGTTAATCCACGTTCAAAACTGGGAGTGTAGTAATGGGAGAGGATAAAATGAAGTTACTGACAGGAGTAGTCGTTAGCGACTACGAAAGCATATCGTTTACTGAACTTTGCCATTGTTGCATGTTAACTCAGGAACAGGTATTAACAATGGTTGAACATGGTATTATTGAACCAATGGAATTTCAAGTAACCCGTTCACACTGGCAATTTACTTCTGACAGTATGCTTAGGATACAAACTGCAGTCCGTCTACAAAGAGACCTTGGTGTGAATATGGCAGGCGCAGCATTAGCACTCGAATTATTGGATGAAATCAAAACATTACGTCGTTTAAAAGATGCTCGACAATAAGCTTGATACAACTAAAGCAGATGGGCTAATCCATCTCTTAAATCCGGTCACAGCTTATCGTTCCACCACCTGCAACTGCTGAAGTCCGTATACAGGAAGGTCATGAATGTGTTAGCTGGTATTTTATTAAAAAAGAACTGTTAGTAACTCTATTATCTGCTTAAACACAAAGCCAATTTAGTCTGCACTGAATTGGCTTTTTTAAATCAGTAGACTTGACTGAGTGTGCTATTCTTGATGTTGTCTTAGTAAAAACACAATTTGTTAATCGAATGCCGGAGTAGATTTATGACTTATGTTGTCACTGAAAATTGTATACGTTACAAGTACACAGACTAATGGAATAGTCATAATAATTTTATTGCAAAAAATAATCGAGATCTTTTTATGCTAAAGCAACATCACATACTCTTTATCAGTATACTGATTATTATCAGCATTGCAGTTCTACTTGCCTATATCAAACGTCCACGTCCGGTCGCTGTTGTGGTACAGGAAGTAATGCAAGGAGAAGTACTTTCAACTATTACTAATACTCGAGCAGGAACGCTCAAGGCCTGCCAACGTGCACGCCTTTCTCCCTCTATCGGTGGTCAGATTGAAAGTCTGCCCGTTAAAGAAGGGGATCGTGTCGAAGCTGGACAGCTGCTGCTGGAAATATGGAATGATGATTTGCAGGCAAAGGTCTCACTGACTCAACGTGAATATCAAGCATCAATTGCACTGGCAAGACAAGCCTGTATCATTGCCGAAGTTGAAAAACGTGAAGCCAGTCGCCTGCGTACATTAAGCAAAAATAATATGGTATCTGAAGAAAGAGTTGACCAGGCCGAAAGTGAAGCACAAGCAAAACTGGCCGCTTGTGAAGCTGCTAATACCAGAATCAAGGTCAGCCAGTCAAAAGTCGAAGTGGTCCAGGCCGAGCTGGCACGTACCCGGTTAATAGCACCTTTTAATGGTCGTATTGCTGAAGTTAATGGAGAATTGGGTGAATTTCTTACACCTTCTCCAATTGGCATCGCTACCTTGCCGGCGATTGATTTGATCGATTACACTTGCCTTTATGTCTCCGCGCCTATTGATGAAGTGGACGCCCCCCGGATTCGTCCACAAATGCCCGCACGTATTTCACTGGATGCCTTTGCCGGGAAAACATTTGACGGTATAGTGCGCAGGGTTGCTGTCTATGTGCTGGATCTGGAAAAACAGTCACGAACGGTTGAAATAGAAGTTGAATTTACCAGCATCAAGGATATTAATAACATGTTGCCCGGTTATAGTGCAGATGCTGAAGTCATCCTGGAACGACGTGATAATGTATTGCGTATTCCCACTGCGGCATTATTTGAACACAGCAAAGTACTCATTTTCAACGATGACGGAGTGCTTGAACAACGCCGAGTCAAAACCGGTATGAGCAACTGGAGTTATACTGAAGTGGTTGATGGCCTCGTCGCTGGGGAACAGCTTGTTATTTCAATTGAGCGGGAAGGTGTCGAAGAAGGTGCCCATGCCGTTATTGAAATTAAACATGATTGAATTAAAAAAAGTTTATCGTGACTTTCTGGTTGGCGATCAAACGGTACATGCCCTGGATGATATCAATTTGTCTATCCAAGAGGGTGAATATATTTCCATTATGGGGCCTTCCGGTTCAGGCAAATCAACTTTACTGAATTTAATTGGCCTGCTTGACAGCGCAACTAAAGGCAGTTATTTATTAAACTGTCAGGATGTCACCGTTTTGCCTGATGACCAAAAGGCGGCAATGCGCAGTAAAACCATTGGTTTTGTTTTTCAGGCATTTCATCTGATCCCCCGATTAACTGCGACAGAGAACATAGAGCTCCCTTTAATGCTTGCGGGTGCAGAACCTGAGCAGCGTCTTCCACTTGTCAATAAAGTGGTCACGGCTATGAACTTAACCGATCGTGCTAATCATACTCCTGATCAACTTTCAGGTGGGCAACGACAACGTGTTGCAATTGCCCGCGCAACCATAATGCAACCAAAGATATTACTGGCTGATGAACCCACTGGAAACCTTGATCAAAAATCCGGGCAGGATGTTATTAACATTCTTGAACAACTTAACCGACAGGGTATTACACTGATTATCGTGACCCATGATGCCAATATCGGTCAGCGGGCAATGCGGCAATTACAAATGGTTGATGGCCGTATTGAATCCGATCAGGATCTGTCTCACTCTCAAACAAACTCAAGCTCATGTTAACCTCGATGAGTGATATTATACGTTTTTCCTGGGCAGCCTTACTGGGCTACCCAACCAGAACAATATTAATGCTGACAGCCATGGCTATTGGTGTTGCCGCAGTCATTATGTTAACGGCTCTGGGCGAAGGGGCACGACGATATGTAACTAATGAGTTCACCTCATTGGGAACCAATCTTGTGATTGTTTTTCCCGGCTATTCTGAAACCTCGGGTCTTAACCCCATTGCTATGGTCGGTACGACACCCCGAGATCTGACTCTGGAGGATGCACAGGTGTTAAGCCGCAACACAAATATCCGGCGTATTGCACCTATCAATATCGGTTCAGTCAATGCCAGTTTTCAGGGACGTTCACGCGAAGTTCCAGTCATTGGCAGCAACTCTGAGCTGTTAAATATTCGCCAATGGGAACTGTCACAGGGTAGTTTTTTACCGGTCACTGATCTGGATCGTGCCACACCAGTTTGTGTTATTGGCAGTAATATCCGTGACCAACTGTTTGATACACAAACGGCAGTCGGTCAATGGATGCGTCTGGGCGATCGGCGTTTTCGTGTGATTGGTATTATGGCTTCTGAAGGTCGCTCGATTGGTGTGGATGTGCAGGATACCATCATCATCCCGGTGGCATCTGCACAGCAATTATTTAATACCCCTTCACTGTTTCGCATTCTGGTGGAAGCCAAAACCCGTTCAGCCATTGAGCCAGTCAAACAATCCACTATTGAAATAATAAAAGAACGTCATCTGGGTAAGCGAGATGTAACTGTGATTACCCAGGATGCAGTACTGGCAACCTTTGATCGTATATTAGCTGCATTGACTTATGCGATTGGCGGCATAGCGGCAATCAGTCTTGCTGTCGCCGGTATTTTAATCATGAATGTTATGCTTGTCGCTGTATCCCAGCGCACTGCAGAAATTGGTTTACTTAAAGCGTTGGGGGCTCCTCAAGGTTTAATCATCCGCCTGATCTTATCCGAAGCTATTATGTTATCTGCATTCGGAGCCATCATCGGTTTATTACTGGGTGAACTGGGTTGTCTGGCTATCAGGCAGGCTTTTCCGGATTTACCTGCTTATGCCCCATCCTGGGCAGTATTGGCTGCGATTACCGTTAGTCTGTTGACCGGATTTGTTTTCAGTTTACTGCCGGCTCAACAAGCCGCACGCCTTGATCCTGTTTTAGCACTAACGGGCAAATAAATCATGCGACTACACGACTTTCTGCATTTAACCAGCTCATCTCTTATTACACATCGCTTGCGAAGTTTTTTAACTGCATTGGGCATTGCTGTGGGTGTTGCTTCGGTCGTTTTATTAACTTCTATTGGTGAAGGAGTGCATCAGTTTATGCTCGCTGAATTTACCCAGTTTGGCACTAATTTAGTGGCCATAAATCCGGGTAAGGCGAGGACTGGCGGCATCAGTATGGGTGTGTTTGGTACTGAAAGGCCATTAACGATTGAAGATGCCGAAGCACTTAAACGTTTACCTTATGCCAAAGCCGTAGTTTCTTTTGTGCAGGGTAATGCAGAAGTAGAAGCTGGAAATCGTAGTCGCCGTACGACAATTTATGGTGCCGGTTCACAAATGCCTGAAGCTTTTCAAGTGGCCGTAAAGTCAGGCCGTTTTCTGCCAGATGATGATCCGACTGCTCCCCGTGCTTTTGCCGTACTTGGCAGTAAACTTAAATACGAATTATTTAGCAATCAAAACCCTTTAGGACAACGCATTACGGTGGGTGGTCATCGGTTTCGTATCATTGGTATAATGGAATCAAAAGGTAATGTACTGGGTTTTGATCTGGATGACACCCTGTATATTCCCGCATCCCGTGCTATGAATTTATTTAACCGTGACACCTTGCATGAAGTCGATGTGCTTTATGATGATAACACTTCAGTTGAGACTGTTGTTAATGGCATTAAACAAATCCTTGAAGCACGACATGGCAGGGATGATGTTACTATTACTACCCAGCAGCAAATGCTTGAGGTACTGGGTTCGGTCTTAAATGTGCTGACCTTTGCAGTGGCTGCCATTGGCGCTATTTCATTATTAGTGGGTGCTATCGGCATCGTCACTATCATGACAATTTCCGTCAATGAACGCATTAGTGAAATTGGTTTAATGCGTGCCCTGGGCGCCAAACAGTCACAGGTACTGAGTTTGTTTTTAGGTGAGGCAATTGCACTTGCTGCTATTGGTGGACTCGCCGGATTAGGACTGGGTATCGGTATTGCTCAACTCCTGCACCTGAGCTTGCCTGCTCTGCCTGTACATACCCCCTGGAATTTCGTCATCCTCGCCGAAGGAATTGCCATTAGCATTGGACTTATTGCCGGTGTACTTCCTGCTCTACGTGCTGCCCAACTTGACCCCGTTGAAGCCTTGCGTTCAGAATAGTGACCAAGTGTTTATTTATTTCGTAGCTAATATCAATCATCAAAAAGTGAAAGTATCACGTTTTAAGTGTTTATTAACAATAATTAAACATAAGATATCTGCGATATAATCACGGCCAAATACCACGCATTAATGTTGCCTTTGCAACTCGGTTAATTGAAATTGATAAAGCAATACTTCTAAAATTCGGTTTTTCCCCATTGGATGTCTTAAATACTTTCTCATCGGAGGGAGTCTCATCACAAACAATAAAGTCTTGCCAATGTTCAAACACCAGATCCATTACTTTATACATTTTTTTCCGTAAACGAGCATTCACATCCTCTAAATCCCATTGCTGGTTCATCTGATTTTGTACCCATTCAAAATAACTGACCGTTACACCGCCTGCATTGACCACTATATCCGGCAATACATAAATTCCTCGTTCACTTAAATTTTCATCCGCCATAGGAGTAATTGGGCTGTTAGCTGCTTCTACAATAACTCTGGCATTGATCTTATAAGCATTCTCGCCATGAATTTGATTACTTAGTGCCGCTGGTATTAATAGGTCACATTCAAGCTGTAAAATTTCTTCATTCGTCATCGTCATGGTATCTGGCATACCGACCACGGTTCCATGCTCCTCTTTAAAAGAGAGTAGTTCATCTGGATTCAAGCCATCCTCACAATAGACTCCTCCCTGGCTATCACTGATAGCAATTATTGTTGCGCCTTTACGAAAAAATGCTTGTGCGGTAACTGTACCAACATTTCCGAACCCCTGAATAACAACTCTGGCTCCAGAAACAGACTGTAGTTCTGGAATTAACGCTTTTGAAAGAAAACGTTCTGTTACAAAATAAACACCATTTCCTGTTGCTTCAGTTCGCCCATAGGAACCGCCCATTTCGATTGGTTTTCCGGTAACTACAGGACGATTATTTTTTCCCGGGTGAAGCACGTCATAGGTATCAAATATCCATGCCATGGTTTGCTCAGTGGTGTACATATCGGGCGCAGGTATATCAATATTTGGCCCAATATTATCCCCCAGCTCAGAGGTAAAACGCCGGGTAATGCGACGGAGCTCACTATCACTCAAGACTTTGGTATCACAGATAACGCCCCCTTTGGCTCCTCCAAAAGGAATGTTCAGTAAGGCACACTTCCATGTCATCAATTTAGCCAGTGATATGACTTCATCCATAGTTATATCTGGATGATATCGAATACCACCTTTACCTGGGCCAAATACCCGACTATGAATAACACGATACCCCTCAAAAGACTGTACGCTGCCATCATCCATTTCTATTGGGAAATTTACAATAATGATACGCTTGGGTTTTTTTAAAAATTCAATCAGTCCTTTTTTAAGTTTTTTGATACAACTAATAGCTCTATCAAACTGTTGTTCACTCATCTTAATATGATCAAAATCTTGTGATTCTTTTTTTTCCATTATTAAAATCTCAATTAAATTAATTCAATACAACCAACTCTAAAAAGTCTGTGACGAGCCTGTTTACTCAGAAGTGATAAACAAGTTGAAATAGTAGCTCAAACTTTTATTGTATTCCAAAAAAGTTAAGAGTCAATTTAAACGATTTGCTTTATTGATTATTATTTTTTAGTTAGACTTGTTAAAACTCATTCTGTTTTTTATTTCAATATTAACTGAAAATTCATTCCAGGATTTTACTTTATGTCCATATCTTCTTTTTCCGTTGCCGTGACTGGCGCAGGAGGTAGCGGCGCTGTTACCACAGGATTGATTTTGCTTGAAACAATGGCACAACAGGGATTCTATGGGTTTATGATCCGTTCATCTGGACCTCAGATACGAGGTGGTGAATCTGCTGTAATGATGCGTTTTGATACGAATGAGATGCTTTCTACCAATAATCAGTTTGATTATTTATTAGCTCTGGACTGGTTTAATATTGAACGCTTTATTGATGAAATCCCATTAGGTGCAAACAGCCTGATAATTTATGATCTCAGTGCTGGAGAGGTTCCTGAAATTCTCTCTCAATCTAAGGCGCAATTTGTTGGCTTTGACTTAAAAAAATTAGCAAAGTCTATTGAAGGCGGCCGATCTAATATGGTTGGTCTGGGACTGCTGGTAAACACTTTTTCCTTATCCAATAAAAGTATTAATAAGGCGGTCAATAAAATACTCCGACATAAGGGTGAAAAAATAGTAACTTCATCAATTGCCTGTATCAAAACAGGTATGGAAGAACAGAGCAAAAACAACACATGGTCTGTTCATAATATGACTCCTATTTTTGAAAAAGATCCTGGAGACGCTCTTAAAACAGAGTCAACACGCTGGAGCATAACCGGAAATGAAGCCTGTGGATTAGGTGCTTTAAAAGCAGGAGTACGTTTTGTTGCCGCTTACCCTATTACACCCGCCACTGAAATTCTTGAATGGTTGGCTCCCAGGCTGGAAAACTTAGGTGGAGGTTTATTACAGGCTGAAGATGAACTGGCATCAATTAATATGATTATTGGTGCTTCATTTGGTGGTGTCCCCTCTTTGACCGCCACTTCAGGACCCGGGCTTAGTCTGATGATGGAAGGTATCGGGCTTGCAATTGCCAGTGAAATACCCATTGTTGTTGTTAACGTAACACGTGGCGGTCCATCGACTGGTATACCAACCAAATCAGAACAGTCTGATTTAAATATTTCATTGTATGGCTGTCATGGAGACGCACCGCACCTGGTACTCGCTCCACTGAATATTTCAGATGCTGTTTTTACGACCTACTGGGCAAGTTGTCTGGCCGAACAATTACAAACGGTTGCGATTGTATTATCTGATCAGTTTATAGGACAGTCACGGGCAATTATCAATAAGCCCTCTTTTCACGAGGTCAATTGTCAGCGTACCACTCTGTCTAAAGAAACGTTTAGTAATGAACAGGAAGATTATCAACGCTACGAAATACTTGATAACGGTGTTTCTCCCATGAGTATTCCTGGTACAAAAGGCTGTATGTATACTGCCGATGGATTAGAACACAATTCTAAAGGTACACCTTCCTCAATGAGTGTTGATCATATTGCACAGTTAGAAAAAAGGCAGAATAAATTAATTCAATTTGATTATGGTGCCCAATGGGCTGAAATTTCAGGTCATGGCGATGTAGTTTTAATTACCTGGGGTTCATCCAGCGCAATGGTTAATGAAGCCGCTCAGCAATTACAAAAACAAGCGTATGCAATCAAAACTGTCGCCATCCGATTATTAATGCCTTTGCCTATTGAATTATTATCAGAAGCGCTTAAAGACGCCAAAAAAGTCATTGTTATTGAGCAAAATCAGGGTAGGCAGTTATTTCATTATTTACATGCTCAAAACAGTTTACCATTAAATGCACATGCTTTTGCAAGATCAGGTCCACTACCTTTACGCCCACATGAAATTGTAAAATTTGTTCAGGAGGTTTTATGACAATTGAGTTAAAACCTAAGGATTATAAATCCGACATTAAGCCTGTCTGGTGTCCTGGTTGTGGTCATTTTTCCATTCTAAGTGCTTTAACCAAGGCTTTAGCCTATTTAAAGATTCCTAAACATCAAATTGGTTTTGTATCCGGTATAGGCTGTTCATCTCGCATTCCAGCTTATGTCGATAGCTATGGGTTTCATGGTGTACATGGTCGAGGTCTGGCGGTTGCCGCCGGTTTAAAAGCTGTCCGACCGGACTTACATGTTATCGTCGCGGGTGGTGATGGCGATGGTTTTTCCATTGGTGGCAATCATTTTATTCATGCCTGTCGACGTAATATGGATATGCTCTATATCGTTATGGACAATCAGGTTTATGGGATGACAAAAGGTCAGGCATCACCCACAACAGCGCCTGATTGGGTAAACAAATTAACACCTCATGGTTCTGGTGTCAGACCCTTTGAACCACTGGCAATTGCCTTAGCGTCAGGATCCAGTTTTATCGCCCGTGGTTTTTCCGGCGATCCCTCCGCTATGAGCAAAATTCTGGTTGAAGCTTTACAGCATCCGGGATTTTCCTTTGTGCAAGTCCTTAGCCCATGTAAGACATTTCGTCCTGAACAAGTGGAATGGAAAAAACAGGTACATAATACTTTTATCGAACCAACGAATGATTCTGTTCTGGCGGCACAACGTATTCATAGTGATGATGGTATGGGGTTGGGAATTGTTTTTCAGTGTAAAATTCCAGTCTGGTCTCAACACAGCAGCATTCAAGTTGATACCCAAAACAGTTTTGAAGCAAAAATTGAGACAATAACAAGTGAGTTTGAGTTATGAGTAAAGAGTTCTTAATGATTAAATCACCTGAACATTTGTTCGCTCAGGTGTATGCAATGAAATGTGAATCAGAAGACCGATTGCAGGATTTAATCGATTCACTTAATCAGCATAATAATAAAGCGGCGGCTGATATTTTTTCTCGCACCATTGAATTAATTAAACGCTCGATAGAGAACATTGAACAGAGAATACAAGGAATGCAACTTCCAGAGATACCACCTTGGGAGTCGCAGTGGCATTATGACGTTCAGCCTGATCTTGTCTGTATTGAAAACGCTCATTATTTAATGAGTCCATTACAGGCACTTGAGCTGGCAATATATAATGAAATGCGTTTGCAAGAATTTTTTAAGCAACAAGTTGATAAAGGAGTTAATGAAGATGTCCGTCTTATTGCTAGTGAATTATTTTTTCAAGAAAAGCAACTGATTGAACATATATTGTCCTGGAAAGTACAATTTGAAAACAGTGAAATTGAACAAAATGAAGATTTTGATCCACCTAATATTCCAGAGTAGTTTTAAACAAAATCAACAAACACGAAGCATTGTTTTTTGAAATAAATTTTAGCCAGCTTGCGATAGGCACGTTTAATCTCATTCTGAGTAGCCTTTTTGTCTACACCCATGCCCTGGTAATAATCCTTGAATTCCATCAGCAATTTCTCGCCATCACATTATTACAATAAATATTATTCGTGTTCTATCTCAAACCAACGTTTTTCAGCCGCTCTCAAAATCTCGGCCTTCTCTTTTTCACCATTACGCTCTTATACTGAAGCTTCTTCACCCCAACTGCGAGGTGTTTCAATATCAATAACCTGTTCTTCAAGTATTTGTAATAATTCACCTTCACTGGTTGTACTGATGATTTTTTCAATAATTGACATTTGTTAACTCCTGAATATTGATGAGGATAAAAAAAAGAACTTTGTAACATTCTTTCATTTATCATAATATTTCAAGTATTTAAATTATAGTCGTTTTCTTATATAAGATATAAGAATTTTGATTTTTGTAATAAAAAGTTACAATGGTTCACTGACCAGATAACTCATTCTATAAATTGTTTTTATTGGTTAAAGGTCTGGTTCCGACATGGATGCACACAACACCCATGGTTAGACACCGAAAATATACTTATGTATAAAACTCAGAACCTTGGATTAATAATTTCATATGGCCATGAGGAATAAATTCAACATTTAACTCATAGACGCCAGATAATCATTTAATAGAGTGTATTGTGCTTGTATGATCTTTGTGACCTCAATTTCTACCTGGGAAAAACTGGGGGCATCCTGATCATGAGGCATGTTCCAACAAGTTATTGCCATGCGACAATACATGGCTACCTTTTGTGCCAGATGCAAAGTTGTTGCTTCTTGATAAATTGGAGCCAAACAAGTCATACAAGCCTCAGCCACCATATGTACCGCCTGGTGTGTAAAATTAATCTCAAGAAATCCAGATTGTGGGTGGTTTTCTATATAGATCGAGTGCGCTATTTTATAAGCTGAATGAAGTTCCTCAGCACTATTTCCATTTTTATTAATGCTATTCATGATATTTTTTAAGTGCGGTTCATCAATTATGTCCAGAGTGCTGAAAATGAATTTTGCTCCTATGTAACGTTGTTCTGACAATGATAGTGAGGCAAGAGTCTTCACAAAATCTTTATTTGTATTAACGGTTTTCATAATTTCATCCTCTAAAAATCTGTTATTTTGATAACAAAGCTCGTATTACTATTATTAATCGTTGATCTATCTAAACTTTTTCTTGTTTGACGCTAATACTCTCGTGACAATTATTAAATATCAATTACGTTTATATTTTAACAATGATTCTTTGTAGTTTAACTCAAAGAGTTATTTTCCATTTTCACTTTATAAGTTAGCATGCTCAGATGTAAATGGCGACTTTTTAATCATTTACATGATTAAAAAAATCTGGCATAACTTACACAAACTGTCTTCTTCTCTTGTAAGGAAATTTTCAGTAAATAGACTATATAAAATAAGGAATAACCCAATTAATAATAAGGTCAACAATATGACCATGAACACTGATACTTATTCTGAGCAGTCCGTTGCTGAGATACTAGAATGATAGGGACTGGTAAATGAATACAGTTAAAAGAATCTATGACAAACCACGTCTGGATCTGCCTTCTGAATTTGAAGATCTGAATAAACTGGTACTGGACTTACGCTGGTCTTGGAGTCATATTGCCGACAAATTATGGCAGCGCATTGATTCAGAACTGTGGTTTCAGACCCGCAATCCCTGGTTGATTTTACAAAATGTCAGCCTAAAGAAATTACGGGATCTGGCTAATGATCCAGAGTTTTTATACCTGCTGCAATTATTACGTGAAGAGCAACTGGCATCAAAAGCTACCCCAGCCTGGTTTCAACAACTCCAACTTGAATTAGATATTGGCACGATAGCCTATTTCAGTATGGAATTTGGTTTTAGCGAAGAGCTACCCATTTATTCAGGCGGTCTGGGAATACTGGCAGGTGATCACCTTAAAACAGCCAGTGAATTAGGTATTCCTCTGGTCGGTGTCGGTCTGTTCTATCAGCAAGGTTATTTTCGTCAGGTTCTGGACACTGAGGCACACTGATCACCCTGTACAATTGGTGATTTCAGGAAAAGCCCATCCACAGAATCGGGAAGGTCAGGCAATGATAAAAGCATGGATAGATTTTATTCATGAGTATCATCTTAAAAATCAGATTGTATTTCTTGTTTATTATGATCTGCTGGTTGCTGAACATCTTGCGCAGGGTGTTGATGTGTGGATTAATACCCCCCGCCGTCTGTGGGAAGCCAGTGGCAGCATTAACCGGTTCTGTTAACGGATATCGTTTTATGGCAAAAATCAATACAACACGCTCTGTCAGTGATTATACGGTCAGAATAATTCCCGCACACCCACAGGCTCAGATACCACTAGAGAATTGTCTGATATTATGAGAACATAATTAACAAATCAGATGAATAATATAGTTTCATGAACCTTGTATATTTTTAACACCATTACTAAATAATAACTCTCTTGTGAGAGTATTAATGTTTAGTAATTGATATGAATAAAACAATCAGGAGCTTCAACCATGATGAAAAATCGAAGACATGATATGGGTAGCGGTGGATTTTGCATTTGTCCAAAATGTGGGAATAAAACTCCCCACCATAGAAGTATTCCTTGTCAGGAGGAAAAATGCCCGGAATGTGGAGCAAAACTACTCAGGGAGGATTCTTATCATCACCAGTTGTTTGAAAAAAAGAAAACTAAAAATAAAAAATAAAGTTGTGGCGTTATATCGTTGGCTTTGGAACGAATGTTTTATGATAGAGAATAAGAAAAATTATATTCAAACATCGCAAACATCCATATATTGTGCTTAACTTGAAATAGAGGTTAATAAATAGTCGTCAGCAAAGTATACGGATAAGATAATGGAATACAGATAAAAAATGAATGCTTCCTCCCTAATCGATCAGACACCATCATCACTAATAGGCAAAATAACCGAAGTTCACGGCCCCGTAGTGGTTATCGCCTGTAAACAATTACCGCCTCTACGTCAGGCATTGCGAGCTCGTCTGGATGGTGAAACCTATTTGTTTGAAGTCCATCAGCATCTTGATGAACACCATATACGTGCAATTACTTTACATTATACTGCTGGACTTTATCGTGGTATGGACGTCTACGATACTGGCAATCCTCTTCATGTACCTGTTTCTAAAGATATTCTGGGACGTCTGCTCAATGCATTTGGTGAACCAATTGACGGTGGCAAGCCATTGTCTACAGATGAATTCCGTAATATTCATGGTAGTCCGATTTCGCTTGGAGAAGCGATACCTGTCAGTAATATTCTGGAAACAGGTATCAAGGTTATTGACCTGCTCGTTCCCTTTCCACGTGGTGGGAAAATGGGACTCTTCGGTGGTGCTGGTTGCGGTAAGACCGTTGTTATGATGGAAATGGTTAACAATATCGCCATGCATCATGGTGGTATCTCCGTGTTCTGCGGTGTTGGTGAGCGTACCCGTGAGGGCAACGATCTGTATCACGAAATGAAGGAATCAGGCGTTCTGCCCAAAGCTGCTCTGGTCTATGGCCAGATGAATGAGCCC
>Ga0209013_10001208_pt1 | contig 23834 bp, 20 predicted proteins | sample Cruoilmetagenom2_FD_187291 | JGI IMG/M metagenome (GOLD analysis project Ga0209013, IMG submission 187291) | Oil polluted marine microbial communities from Coal Oil Point, Santa Barbara, California, USA - Sample 2 (SPAdes) (version 2) | ecosystem: Environmental > Aquatic > Marine > Oil seeps ... | reverse complement strand
CAGATAGGGAGATTTTTCAAGGAAATCCGTTAAGCCGGGGCTGGGAAAGGTGGTGTGATGTCCATGAATGGAACCCGTGGTTGCCTCCATGAAGTTGAATACAATCTCGATATAGTGGTCGAACTGCTCCTGACTTCGAAGCCTGCGGGCGGCGGAAGGAAGCGCCTGTAAAAATGGCAGAATGGCGATGCCATTGGGAGTACGGCTCATCTTCCACACACATTGAGCAATCTGTTCGACCGCCTGTTCGCCCACAATACGACATATCTGCGGCGTCTCTTCGAGGTAGACCAGCACAGGCTCGAAGCCGCGGCCAATCATGCATACCAGCGATGCGCCCTCCAGGTAGTCCGCGACGCCTTTGTCGGAGAGCACCCTGGTTGCCTCGTCCATGCAGTCATCGAAGAGATCTTCAAGTTGTGGAAAGCTGCATTGGAGCGCCGAACGATACGCTGGATAACGCGTTTCATCGGCTGTTTCGGGTTCGTTTGTACTCATAGTTATATGACCGTTCAGTGATCGGAACTCTTTACGAACTGAATTATTCGGCAAATACCGCGTCAATTGCATGATCCAGCGTACTGCGAATATCCGCATCATCCGTGATGGGGCGAACCATTGCCATACGGCAGGCATCAGTCGCTGAAATGCCACCATCGATCAAATTGGCGGCGTAGACCATCAGGCGGGTTGAGATACCTTCGTCCAGTCCATGACCTTTCAAATGACGTGCGGCTTGCCCGACAGTCACCAGCTTTTTGGCAATCTCTTCATCGACGCCAGCTTCTTTGGCAATAATGGCAGCCTCCAGATCAGCAGGAGCATAATCAAAATCCATGCCAACAAAACGCTGTTTGGTAGATTGCTTGAGATCTTTCATTAAACTTTGATAGCCCGGGTTGTAAGAGATCACCAGTTGAAAATCGGCATGCGCTTCGATCACCTCACCTTTTTTGTCCAGAGGCAGAGCACGCCGGTGGTCGGTCAACGGGTGGATCACTACCGTTGTATCCTGGCGGGCTTCAACGATTTCATCCAGATAGCAGATGGCGCCGATTCTTGCGGCAGTCGTCAAGGGTCCGTCAACCCAGCGTGTGCCGTCGGCATCCAGCAGATAACGCCCGACCAAATCCGATGCGGTCATATCTTCATTACAGGCGACAGTAATGAGGGGTTTTTTCAGTTTCCACGCCATGTATTCGATAAAACGTGACTTGCCACAGCCTGTCGGACCTTTGACCATGACTGGCAGACGTTTGTTATAAGCCGCCTCATACCATTCAACTTCTCTGCTTTGTGCAGAATAAAAGGGCTCCACTGAAACCTTGTATTGTTCGATAGTGCTCATATGCGAACTCCTGGTAATTATAATCAGCAAAAAAAAGCCCCTGGAACCAGGGGCTTTTTGTTTTACTACATTAGCTTGAATAAAATCATGCTAACAAAAAAGCCATTGGCTTATTTATGAACGCCAAGCTTGTCTCTCCAGCCAGGGAAGAGCTGGTCGGCATCACCCGGGAACGACTCGAATGCACGCGCGAACTCTTTATGCTCTTTCGCAAACTCGATAGGATCGGCGCCTTCCATATAACACTGGTAAGACTGCTTCAGTGAGATCGCGCCGTCAGCAGGACTGTCGATGTGACCGTATGAACCACCACCGGAAGTGTTGATGACGTTGCCGTGACCAAGATTCTCGAAGAAACCGGGCAAACGCAGTGCATTCATGCCACCGGAGATGATTGGAGTCGTGGTTTTCATGCCCCACCACTCCTGGTGAAAGAAGGGGCCGTCTGCACTGTCACGCTCGATCATGTAAGCGATGTTTCTGTCGTCTGCACCGCCTTCCATTTTACCGAAGCCCATGGTGCCCACATGGATGCCGGAAGCACCCATCAGACGCGACAGTTTCGACAGGACGAATGCGGTGTAACCGCGCACAGATGAAGGTGATGTTACAGCGCCATGGCCGGCGCGATGATAATGCAGATACTGTGAGGGATACTGGCGGCGTGCTGTCGTTACCATGCCTGGGCCACCCACATAACCATCTACCAAGAAAGCGACACGAGGCGCGTCTTCACCGAAAGTTTCCAGGATGAAGTCTGCGCGGGCGCACATTTCATGGTAGTCATCTGCTGTAATATTTGCAGAGAAGATTTTTGCTTCACCAGTTTCGTCCTGTGCACGCTTCATTGCATCTGCAACGAGTGGGTAGACCTTTTTTGCAGGACAGAAAACCTGGTTGCCCTGAGGCTCATCGTTCTTGATGAAATCACCACCGAGCCAGAACTGATAAGCTGCATCAGCAAATGGCTCTGGACGCAGCCCCAGTTTGGGCTTGATGATGGTGCCTGCGATGTAGCCGCCATTGTTGTAATCACGGCCCAGCAACGACCACAATTCATTAATGGATACAGAAGGACCATCATAGAGTTGGAGAAGTTTACGCGGCACGTAAAAATCTTGCATCTGAGAGCACTGTACGTCACCCATGCCCTGGTTGTTACCGATGGCAAGCGTCAGGAAAGAGACGATCATGCTGCGGCCATCAGTGATATTACGGTCAAACAAGTCGATAGGATAGGCAATCTTCATGATGCCCTTCGCTTCGTCGATCTCATAGACCAGTGCGTCAACGCCCTTGGTGAAGTCATCTGTCGTAGAGACCTCAACATTGGTGCCTGTTGATGATTCGGCGGCAAAATGCGCGGCTGTTTCCAGATAACCACCAAAACCTGGCATTGGTATCATCGTGTAGGCAACCAGCATGTGATTGCCACCTGCGATCAAATCTTCTTCTTTCAGACTCAAGTCTGCATAACGACCGGATTGATCCATAATAATCTCCTAGCTTTAAAAGTTGGCGCAGTGCTGTGCTGTTCACCTCACCGCGAGGCGATATGATGCTAGAATAGCAACATAAATAACAATCAATATTTCCTATTTAATATATAAGTAATCACTTATGCCTCACTCGGTCGCCGAAAACCTCATTCGACACGTCACCCTGCGCCAGTTGCAGATCTTCGAGACCGTGGTGCGCCTCGGCGGTTACACCCGCGCCGCACAAGCATTGCATCTCTCACAGCCAGCCGTCTCCATGCAAATCAAAAAGCTTTGTGACTCCCTTGGACATGTATTGCTGGAGAAACACGGCCACCAGATCCAGCCCACCAGTGTCGGAATCGAGGTCTATATCGCCGCACAGGATATCCTCGACAGAATGGATTCCCTGAGTCGTGCAGCCATCGAACTCGACGGTGAGATAAAAGGAGTCTTACGCATTGCGGTCATCACTTCCGCAATCTATTTCATGCCGCATATGCTGGGTGCATTTATTGCACAACATCCTCAAGTCGAACCACAAATGGTCGTCACCAACAGAGCCAATGTGCTTGAGCGTTTGAAGTCCAAACAAGATGACCTGGTGATCATGGGCCAGGTTCCCCGGCAGTTGGCGGTAGAGGCGGAACCATTTATCGATAATGAACTGCTGGTGGTATCGCCACCCGATCACCCGCTATGCAAATTGGCAAACATCAGTCTGCAACAAATGAGTCAGCAGCGCCTGTTGTTGCGTGAACCTGGATCCGGCACGCGTCTGGCAATGGAGCGTCTGTTTTCCGAACATAACATCACGATAAACCCCTACATGCAACTGGGCAGCAGCGAAGCCATCAAGCAGGCTGTGATGGCGGGACTGGGGATCTCTGTTTTATCACGCCACAGTCTGCGCCTCGAGCTGGCCGGAGAGCATATTGTCTTATTGGATGTGGATGGATTTCCGCTGATACGCCGTTGGTATGCCGTCCACCTGAAGGGCAAGACTCTTTCGCTGGCGGCCAGCGCTTTTCTCGACTTCATTCTTAATGAGAGTAGTGACATATTATCATCCTGAGTCCGGCAGGCTCGTGGCGTGCATGATCTGTATTACCATTCGAGAAATACGATCAACACGCCGTGAATAAGCGAATGATGAACACATCAACTCTTAACCCATTCGTCAATAACCATTACCCTGCAGAGGTGTCCGTTAATTCCTTAAAAAGCATAATCATTCCTAAAGCTACAGGGGCTGGAAGCACATGATCGGTGCCGCCACTAATAATCGCATCATCTGGCATTGTGAGTAGCTCTTGAATTTTGCCGAAAAAGCCCTTGGCCGTAGGCCGAGTCTGTTGCTGCGGCAAACTGGCCAGCTTTGCAACCGGCTTGTCATTCACGATAATAGCCCACTCTCCTGGGCCAATTCCCAAAATTCGATCAGGAATACTGGTTCTCGGATCAACCAGTCGACCAACCTCCTTTTCATTGCCATCTAACAGTACGAATACGACTTTATAGATCGGATTGGCAAGTTTACCCAGGATTTTCTGATCGAACTGCATGGCAATCTGCTGTCCTGGGTCAGTGACGATCCAGCGCGACGGCATAATTCTTCGATTTGGTTTCATTTGCCAGGCTTGATGTTTGTCATCATCAATCATCAGCGTAGAAAAAACCGCCTTTCCGATAAGATCACAAACAGCCATCACACCCTGGGTCCGCTCATCGATAAGTTCATAAGTACGTTGATACTTTTTCAGATTTTCGCCTTTACGATGAAACCTACGGACTCGAAAAACCGCCTGACCTGCAGAAATGCTCATGACTATTGATACCAACCCTGTAGGATCGTAGTTGACGACTCTGTGATCATAGCTTATTTGGCCGTATTGTCGCGAGAATCTGAAATGACCGAAATGAGTGCCTCGCCATTCGCGGCATCCCTCAACAACTGCTCAGACTGTAGTTTCAGTGAATGGCGGTAGCTGCTCCACAGAGCGGTCATTCAAGGTTTTCTCAATCAGCCCGTTATTGCGAACGGACTAGCGGAGAGTCTTTTTCCGCGTGACACCCAAGATCACTGAGTACCATCCGCTTCCTGATATCGCTTGAGTGATTATCCACCCAGGCGGTAAACACCATCGCCTCAATGCCCTGATGAGACTTTATCATTCCCGTTTATGTGCTACTCTTTTAAATATCGGATTCAGATTTCCGAAAAGAGGAGGGGAGGGGGGAAATGGTCATAACGCTTCAACGCGGTGTTGCCGAAGGAGGATTTGCAGAACTGATGGGCGTGCTGATTGATGATGAAAGAGTTAATTGACGAAGCTGAGATATTATATTAAGAAAAACAAACTCATAATCCGATCCGTAATAAAACGGGTTATATGACTAAGGTGGGATACGAGAAACACTTTGCAATAATCAAATAAGAATTTAACATCATTTTCTACTTCATAACAGAAATGAATATAAAAAATCTGACGCTTTTGTTGTTCGTGATGATTTTATTTATTACGATGACTAGTTGTGATACTTCCAAGCAGCAGGCAAGTAATCTGAATGCGGGTTTTTGGCAAGAGTTTATAAAAGCATTCAATGAGAAGAAACCACTGGAGATAAATAAGTATATAAATTCCAATTACGGTTTTTTTGTAATAGATAATCCTGGGGCGTTTTTAATCGTTAAGCATTTTTATTCGTTCAATGAGATTATGGGAATGGAAGGTGAGTTTGATATCGCATATCTAAAGGTTCTTAAAGTAGATTGTGATCTTAGAGATGGAAAGAGACCTTATTATAATTGTGATTACGATGAAAATGGTTGGGATAAGGAAGGCTGCTTCCTTGAGAAATCTCCAAAATTCAAGATTTCCGAAGAATACAAAAATATGATAGGGTATGAACTGGTGGATTCAAATATTGTAAAGGATGAAATGATTTTATCAAAGAAGTCAGACTCAATAATAACTCATCTTGTTTACAATACTGAAGCAACTGTAGGATTTTATTTTGGAAAAATTAATAACAGGTGGTATTTGCTCTGTATTGATAAAGTAACACCTTGTGACGCTTGAGTTAAAATCGAATCTCAGCACTATTGGTTTTAATAAATTAATTATAAGGGATAGGGATCTACTTCTAACTGAGCCTCTTGCAAAACTCTCAATAGCTGTCATTTCGACTGAAAGGAGAAATCTTAACTCGTTGATAAATAAGATCTCTCACATTCGTTCGAGATGACAAAAATTCACTATTTACGAGTTTTGCAAGAGGCTCAACTGAAAGCAAATTCCTATTTCTCTACTGGAGGGGTTCAATGTCTCTTGTCAAAAAGCTATGCGCCGCTTTTTGTATCTCCTGCCTGCTAATCACCGCTGCCAGTGCCAAGACCTACTGGCATTTCACTTTTAAGGCATTCAATGATCCCAACGATAACTCAGCGGTCGAGTGGGCATGGGTCACGATGGTCGAGATGTCGAAAGAGCGGGCTTTCACGGCTGAAGCAGCAACTATCCAGCGTCATGGCGGACGGCTGCAAGGAACCATCTTTGCGTTTGTGCGCGGTGCTGCCTGGCGATCCGATCACAGCTACACGAAAAAAACCCGGTGCAAGGGACGCCCGGCTGAAAAAGAGATCTTCTGGCATGCCAGTGACAGCGAATCCGTGTTTGCCGGCGGTCAAATCAACACCGACGGAAGTTTCCAGTTCAGCTTTACTACCAGGCCAATTCTTAAAGCGAACGGTACTTGGTTCGACCCCAAAGGACGCGGTCATGCCTTTGTAGGCCCAGTCAGTGTTGATGGTGAGCCCGCTGAGGAGATGAAAGGCGGCTTTACCCTCTATGGCGTGAATTATCGGGATGCTCTCGAACATCACCGACGTTGCGGCAAGGCCTGGGCGAAACAGTACAAGTCGGATTTCAGCCATTTTCAACACTCCAGAATCAGGGAGACGCTAGATCCGGGAGAGAACGGTTTCTTCGGTCAGGAATTCTGGGGACCGCGCGACAGTAAAACCATTGTTTATGATGTCAGACGTTCAAGTTCCAGTAGGCATCCACACTGGAAACGCCAGGAGATGTGAGGATTGATCAAATCAACTACCTGGCATTGTCATTGTGGAGGAGCCCAGGCGACTGCGGCAAATATATCGTTACAGGTCGCATCTATTGTGCCCTTGGCTATTATGCCGTCGAAATGCTGGCAACATCCTGAAGTCGATTGTCTGAATGAATTCGAACCTACAATGGATTGATGGTGTAACAGCAGTTGGGATTTGTTCATCACCACCAACCTTCGAACCCTGTGGCGAGCCGTGGATCAGGACGTTGTTTCTCTGTGGTAATCATGGCAAAGCCCGCATTTTCAGGGCGCAATATGTCCCGGCTTCCATAGCCAGTAGATAGGCGGCTGATTCTCTGTAGCCTTCAAACTCACAAGTGTTGTGATCATAGATTGAAACGGCATCAATGCAAGCAGTAACAAACTTTCTACCCTCTGGTGAGAAGTAGGGATCTGCCAGCAGTTCGTGAATGGCGGCTCCAACAGCAGCACGGTATTCCTTTTCCGGCATACTGGTAAACATCTCTGTTTCCTGGCCTTCCATATCCGGGTAGCGTGCTGAGATGCTTTTGATATTCGCATCAATCAGGGTTTCGGCGTTCTGCCTGGCGGCTGACATGTTGATACCTTCACTCTCCTCAGCCGTGGCGATAGCGATGTGAGCGATGTAATCCGGCGGTACGATAAAAATACTCATGGTCGGTTCTCTCCGTCTGCTTGCATGTTGTTTATTATCATGCAATATCACAAGTAATTAAAGGCGATTCATGTAACTTCTCAATAAGTCTGTGTAATGTTCGAGCCTGTATAGGATGTGCTGACTCGCTGCTGGTAACCAGCCAGTGAATTATTGGCTGATCGCTGGTATCGAAGGAACCGTTTGCGTAGACTGTGATTGAATACCTGATTGCATTGGTTTATCCAGAGGCCTCAATGACATTTTCCTGTGATATCGCAGATCCGAATCTTGCCGGCAAGGGTGTGGAGCGAATTAACTGGGCATTCGACGAGATGCCTGTGCTGCGCGGCATCAGTGAGCGTTTTGCGGCAGAGAAGCCCTTGCAGGGTCTGCGCATCTCCGGCTGTCTGCATATCACAACCGAGACAGCCAATCTCGCACGCACCTTGCAGGCGGGAGGCGCAGATGTGGTGCTCTGCGCCAGCAATCCGTTGAGCACCCAGGATGATGTCGCCGCTGCCCTGGTCAATGAATATCAGATGCCTGTGTTTGCAGTGCGAGGTGAAGATGATGAGCGTTATTACCGCCATATTCACAGGGCTCTGGATCACAGGCCAGTGATCACCCTCGATGACGGCGCTGATCTTGTCAGCGAAATGCATCAACATCGCAGAGAACTGCTGGCGAACATCCTGGGCAGCACCGAAGAGACCACCACGGGTATAATCCGCCTGCGCGCCATGGCCGCCGATGCTGCACTCGAGGTTCCCGTTGTCGCTGTCAATGACGCCATGACCAAACATCTATTTGATAACCGCTACGGCACCGGTCAGAGCACGCTGGACGGCGTGATACGCGCCACCAACATCCTGCTGGCGGGAAAAAACTTTAGCGTGGCGGGTTACGGGTGGTGCGGAAAGGGAATTGCCATGCGCGCCCGCGGCATGGGGGCAAAGGTGATCGTGTGCGAAGTGGAGCCATTGCGGGCGCTGGAGGCAGCAATGGATGGTTTCCAGGTGATGCCACTGATGACAGCCTCGGCAATCTCGGATTTCATCATTACAGCCACGGGCGACAAACATATTCTTGACCACTCCCATTTCGAGGTGATGAAGGATGGTTGTGTGATCGCCAATTCCGGGCACTTCAATGTTGAAATCAATATCCCGGCCCTGGAAAAACTGGCTGTTGCGAAACATCGACCACGTCCCTCGGTGGATGAATACAGGCTGCAGGACGGCAGACGAATACGCCTGCTGGCGGAAGGGCGCCTGGTGAATCTGGCTGCTGCCGAAGGCCATCCTGCAGCAGTGATGGATATGAGTTTCGCCAACCAGGCATTGACCGTGGAGTGGCTGGCAGAGCATGGCGCTGAGTTGTCTCATGAGGTGCACAGGGTGCCGCAGACGATTGATCAGCAGATCGCCGCTCTGAAGCTCAAATCGATGGCAATCGAAATCGATCTACTGACCCCGGAGCAGCGCCGCTATCTGGCATCATGGCGGGAAGGGACATGACGCAGGCGGGTACTGTCAACTTAGCCATCTTGAGCCAAAGTGGAACCATGATTTTCCATTCCTGACGAATACCATCATCGGCGCCGGAACTGGCAGTACCCAACAATTTTTCTCCGCGCTGCCTACTCTTCCTGCTCCTCTTCTGGAGTTCGAGCTCCTGCCTCCGTTTTTTCCAGTATTTCATCATAAGGCGCCTCCCAGTCTTCCCGGCGCATTTCGGTGCCGACCGGGTTGAGGTCATCCTTCTCGATATTATCCATGGGGCCGGTCCAGTCTTCAGGCTCTTCGATGCGCTCCACCTCCATTGCGTACCAGGCGGTCAGATCAAACTCGTCCAGGTTGCCGTCAAAGTACTGGATCTCGACAGTGGCCGCCTGATCGTCGATGGCGGTGACCTGGAATTTTTCCGCCTTTTGCGGATAGTGGTACCATTGATTAACGATGGGGTCTGTGCTGTTGCTCATATTCATATCTCCAACATGATTCAATCTGGATGCTTCAATGATATGCGGTGCCATATTACACGAGCTTCCTGCCGGGATAAAATGCAGGAGCTGGGAAATCCCTCTATTTACTGCCAGGAGAGCTCAAAGCGCCCCTCGGCATTTCTCCTCAATCTTGTCCCGAGGCGGCGACACTCCCTGTCCATGGTTTGCGCCAGCCATTGCTGGTCCTGCTTCGAAGGTCTTTGCAGACGGAACCGCCGGATCTGCATAGGGGTCATCTGCAGGCGCAGCAAGCTGCCGTTGCATGGGTCCAGGGTGAGAAAATACATCAGCGCCAGGTCGCCCCTGTACTCTGAATGGCTCCTGATGCCTTCGTAGTCGTTGAGGAAGTCGCCGCAGCCGTAAAGTATGGGACGATCGTTGTAGATCTCGATCCCCCTGGGGTGATGCGAGGAGTGGCCATGCACAACATCCACGCCCGCCCGGTCGATGAGGCCGTGGGCAAAGCGTTGTTGTTCGCGGGGGATACTGTAGCCCCAGTTGCCGCCCCAATGGATCGATGCCACCACCAGATCACCCTGCTGCTTCAGTGCGGTTACCTGGCTGGCGACCTTCTCGATAGCCGCATCATTCAGACTCTCGATGAGGAAGACGCCCGCCCGCCCTGGACCGGCCCGCCACTCCGGGGGCACGCCGCTGGAGGGGTGGGCAAAGGCCAGAACCACCACACGCCGTCCGCCAGTCAACTCGAACACGGCCGGATCCCCGGCTTCCCTGCTGTTTTCTCCTGCACCGACTCTCTTTATGCCTGCTGCATCCACTGTGGCAAGCGTCTCATCGAGACCTTCATAGCCCCAGTCCAGGACATGATTGTTGGCCAGGATGCAGGCGTCGATGCCTGCCGACTCGATGCAGGGGAAGTTGTCCGGGTGCATGCGGTAGTTGATCCCCTTGCGCGGCCAGTAGGCATCGCTGCGGGTGACAGCGGTCTCCAGGTTGATGAGGCGCAGATCCGGCGCAATCCGGTTGAGTTCTGTTAGCGCATCACCCCAGATATAATCAAAGGCGGCCGGCGCAGGGATGGGACCATTGGTCTCCTCCGCTATCTTCACATAGCCCCGGGCCGAGGTCATATAGGGTTCGTAGATTTCGGGGGAGGAGGGGTAGGGCAGTATCTGGTCGATGCCGCGACCGGTCATGACATCGCCGCAGAGAAACAGTGTGACGGGTTCACTATTGCTCCCTCTCTTCTTATGGCGCATATGCTCTCTCTTCTCTCTCCCCAGGGCTCCGCTGCAGAGGCCAAGCAGCCCAAGCCCCAGCCAGGAAAGTAAGCGGCGACGTTGCATGGTTACATCTCTTCTGCCCTGATTATACTGATGGTTGGTTTCATACCCGGGTCACCCGACGATTTCACGATGTCTACTATCTGAATAGTAGACCTTGTGGTAAATCTGTCACTGAAAAAATTTCAATGCGCGGAGAATTGCCGTGCTTATCCATGTCCAACTGACCCATCATGATCTGAATTCGTGTCAGCTATAATCGATTCAATCAGATACCAGTTGCTCTGGTAGCTTCTCAATAACCCCGTGTAGAGAAGCATGGTTGGGAATTTGTAGGGGGGATAAGGCGTCTTTTTGCCGCATCCACCATTGCACCAGATTCATGGTGGATGCGCTGTCGCTTATCCCCCCTACAACTGAATTCGTGCCAGCTATAATCGATCCAATCAGATCCCACCCGCTCTACGGTCAGTATTTGATTAGGGAAGTTCTGAATGAATCGAAGGGATGGGGGTTTGGGGGAAGGGTTAACAAGAAATGGATCATAAGCCATTGATATACGCCCCTTCCCCCATAAAAAACTTGTAAGGGAGTTCTGATTGAAGAGCGCAGCGATTCGATCAGAGCTTCCTTAGTCGCTATTCGGCGAATTCGTTTTCAGCGTTGATACATCCACCCTGATCTCGGCAAGCCGTTTGCGTATCTCCGGGCGCACCTTCTCCTGGTAGCGGCCGCCCAGATATTTGGCGAGAAATTGTTCAATGGCCGCTGCCATGGCCATGCGGTTGTGGGCGGCGTTGAAGCCATGACCCTCGTCGGGCGCAACGAGGTATTCTACCGGCTTGCCCCTGTCACGCAGGGCTGTCACGATCTGATCGGCTTCGCGTTGTTGCACGCGCGGGTCGTTGGCGCCATGTATCACCAGCAGGGGCGTCTTGATACGGTCTGCTTTGAATAATGGTGAGCGTTCGATCATCTCCTGACGATCAGCCTTTTTGCCGGGATTACCGATCCACCTGTACCAGGTGTTTTCGAGAAACGGCTTCCAGTAATCCGGGAAGCTTTCGGTGAAGGTGACCAGGTTCGAGGGGGCCGCGTAGGGGATGCCGCAGGCATAGATATCGGGCGTAAAAGTGACGCCGGCCAAGGTCGCGTAGCCGCCGAAAGATCCGCCGAAAATGGCAATGCGTTTGGGATCGGCGATCCCCTTTCTCTTCAGGTACTCGACGGCGTCAGTGATGTCATGCTGCATGGCTCCCGTACCAAATTCACGGATGCCGGCATTGAGGTAGCGCTTGCCGTAGCCGGCGGAGCCGCGATAGTTCACCTGCATCACGGCGTAGCCGCGATTAGCCAGGAACTGCGCATAGGGATCGGAGCGCCAGTAGTTGCGCTTCCAGGGCCCGCCGTGGATGTACATCACCAGTGGCAGATTCCGGGGTTCAATGCCCCTCGGGAGTGTGAGGTAGCCGTAAATGGTCATGCCGTCGCGGGCATTGAAGCTCTGCGGCTGCATCTGCGCCAGGCTCCCGGTAGGCAGGCCGGGCCGCACGCGGTACTGCAGGGTGCTCTTCCCGTTTTCCGGTTCGTAGAGATAGATAGAGCCGGGATCGACATCGCTGGAAACCCTGACAAGTAGCAGTGACAAGTCATCGGAGACACTTTCGATCGTGATCTCACCGTTCTGCAGCGCCTTGCGCAGTCCCGTCCAGAGAAGGGCAGCCTCCTCTGTCCTGGGATAGACGCGGAGGCGGTCGCCGAGATAGTGGGTAAACAGCAGCTCTTCGCTGACAGGGTGGAAAACGGCGTTGCCGAAATCCACTTCTCCCTCGGGGTCCTGTCCGACGAATTGCATTTTCCCTGTTTCCACATCCAGGAGCATGAGCCGCAGCAGGTCGACCTCCTTGCCGGCATTGCTGGCGACATAACAGTGGCGATTATCCTCGTGGCATTTGAGCACAATGAGTTCTTCGTCGGGGTTGACAGCGGCGATCTGTGAATAGCCCTGCGGATCTACACGCAGGAGCTCCGTTCCGCCGCCGGGAAGGCTCCTCGTGGCCAGGCGCAGATCCCCGTTCAGGTCGAAAATCCATGACCCGATACGTTCCCTGTTCTCGCGCAGCAGTACGCGCTTTCCAGAGGCGATCTCCACCCGGTAGGGATCGTGGAAGCCGGGATCGCGCAGGTTCACCCCCAGGATGATGGTCCCGGGAGCATTTTTAGGCAGTGAGTAGATGGTGGCGCGCACCTCTTTCAGCGGTGTTAAATCCATAGCCGGCGGAACCCTCTCTTCTCCCTTGCGGATATCGGCCAGTTTGACCCTCCAGATGTGGTACATCTCGTCGCCTACCTTGTCCTGCTCGTAGAGCAGGTAGTCGCTGTTGCGACTCCAGAAACAGGACGGCACGGGGTGCTGGCTGTCAGTCACGGGACGTGCGGCCTCGAAGGGTTCTTTAGCGCGCTTGAGCCAGATATTGCGCACACCCTTGTATGCCTTGATGAAACACATCCACTGGCCGTCAGGCGATAGCTGCGCCCCCGAAATCCTGGGAGCGCCGAAGAACAGTTCCCTGTCCAGCAGCGGGGGAGGGTTCTCAGCCTCTTCCTGTATAGCGAGCACAGCGGATGCCGTCAGCTGCAGACTGACCAGGAGTGGTATAAAGATTCGTTTCATCATCGCGGGACTCTTTTCCTGGGTAGTGTCAAGATAGCCAAGGAACCTCTGAATAAGTCCATGGGATGGGGGTTCGGGGGAAGGGGAGACCAAACGCTCATTGTAACTCATTGATAGTAGACCCTTCCCCCGTAGAAAAACTTGCGGGAATGCTCTGGTCGAGGCGCACAGCGACTTGATCAGAGCTTCCCTAAGTTGATACTACCTCTTCAACACATATCTCCTGAACAACAGCTATACTCAATAAGTAAGAGATCATAGGAATTTGCTTCATGCTGAAATTAATAAGGATAATAGCCGGTCTGTTTCTGTTCGTCATTGCAGCCTTGGTGCTGAATACAGTTTCTGCAAATCGTACAGGTCATCATGTATTACAGTTGAGTATTGACGGGGCAATAGGGCCGGCAACCGAGGATTATATTGAGCGGGCACTCATTTCCGCTGAGGAGAGTCAGGCAGAGCTGGTTGTTATTCGCATGGATACGCCAGGTGGACTGGATACCGCCATGCGGGGCATCATCAAACAGATCACTAACTCCTCGGTCCCGGTTGCAAGTTATGTGGCGCCAACAGGCTCACGCGCCGCCAGCGCCGGAACCTATATTCTTTATGCCAGTCATATTGCCGCCATGGCGCCGGGCACTAACCTGGGTGCGGCAACACCGGTGCAGCTTGGCGGTTTTTCTCCTCCCGGTTCAAAAGAGAAAGATGATGAGACAAAACCTGCTGACTTGAAAGCCCCGCTTGATATCGCGGATGGCGCCAAGCAACGAAAAGTGATTAATGATGCCGCTGCCTATATTCGCGGCCTGGCAGCGCTTCATGGGCGCAATCAGCAGTGGGCGGAAAAAGCAGTGCGTGAAGCAGCCAGTCTGCCTGCCAGTGAAGCATTAAAATTCAATGTCATTGATGTGATTGCAATCGATATCTCCGATCTTTTAGCGCAAATCAATAATCGGGAAGTCGTCGTACAGGGTCAGAAACGAATCCTTGATACAACCGGATTAGGAGTTGTCCAGCTTGATCCGGACTGGCGCAGTCGATTGCTCAGTGTGATCACCAATCCCAATGTCGCTTTTATCCTGATGTTGATTGGCATCTATGGATTGATCTTCGAATTCTCCAATCCCGGCGCTATTGTGCCGGGAACAGTCGGCGCCATATGTTTGCTGCTTGCCCTGTATGCATTCCAGTTGTTGCCAATAAACTATGCCGGGATGGGCCTCATTCTGCTGGGCGTGGCCTTGATGGTCGGGGAAGCCTTTGCACCCAGTTTTGGCATGCTTGGCATCGGCGGTGTCATTGCCTTCGTGATTGGATCTATTATCCTGATGGATACAGAAGCGCCGGGGTTTGGCATAGATATTTCAGTGATCATTACCTTTGCAATTTCCAGTGCATTCATCTTTATTTTTGTCGTTGGCATGGCTATGAAGGCGCGCCGTCGTCCGGTCGTCAGCGGCATGGAGGAATTGATTGGAGGAGAGGCTACTGTATTTAATGATTTTGATCACAACGGCAGCGTCATCATTCACGGCGAAAACTGGCTGGCATTGAGTGACGCGCGCTTACACAAAGGTCAAAAAGTGAAAGTCACCGACATACAAGGTTTAACTTTGAAGGTAGAACCGCTGCAGAATACTCCAGCGGCGCTTTCAACACAGGAGGAAGAAAAATGATTGCATATACCCCCTATATCCTATCTGTACTCGTTGTGTTGCTTCTGGCCGGTATGGTCCGAATCCTGCGCGAATATCAACGTGGTGTTGTCTTTACGCTGGGGCGATTCTGGAAAGTCAAAGGCCCCGGTTTCATTATTATCATTCCGTTTGTTCAGCAAATGGTCCGGGTGGACCTTCGCACCATTGTCATGGATGTTCCCACGCAGGATGTTATCTCACACGATAATGTCTCCGTGAAAGTGAATGCGGTGGTTTACTTTCGTGTGATTGATCCCGAAAAGGCAATCATCCAGGTCGAAAATTTTTACATGGCGACCAGTGAACTGGCGCAGACAACCCTGCGTTCCGTTCTGGGACAGCATGAACTGGACGAGATGCTGGCCGAGCGTGAACGTCTCAATGTGGATGTGCAGAGTATTCTCGACCGGCAAACTGATGCATGGGGCATCAAGGTCAGCAATGTTGAGATAAAACATGTCGATTTGAATGAAAGCATGGTGCGCGCCATCGCCAAGCAGGCGGAAGCCGAACGCGTACGACGCGCAAAAGTAATCCATGCCCTGGGTGAGATGGAAGCCTCTGAAAAACTCCTGGAAGCGGCAAAAACACTTTCACAGCAATCCGAAGCGATGCAATTGCGATATCTACAGACGCTGACAGAAATTGCCGGAGAACGATCCAACACCATTGTATTCCCCTTGCCAATGGATATTCTTGAGGGAGTGATCAACAAAATAAAGCCATCCTGAATTAGCTGTGAGAGTTGTAATTGCTCTTGCAGGCAATGTGCTGCTTCGTCGTCGTGGTGAACTGCTGCCTGCAATAGATGTTCGTTATCTCTTGTTGATCGCATTTTTTCCACTTGCGTCGGCGATGGCGGGCGCACAAACAGAGCCCGGAACTATGACCGATCCACGCATCGAAGAAGCCATCGCATTAATGAATAACTTCGCGAAACGCACTGGGCTGACCTCTGAACAGCCCCCGCGGCGTTACCTGTGGACAGACGCCTTCGCGGTCTGCAATTACATCGGCCTGGCGCGCGCCACCGGTGAACAACAGTATACGGAACTTGCCTTGCAGCTGGTCAACGAGGTCCATCATCTGCTGGGCCGGCATCGGGACGACGACAAGCGCACAGGATGGATCAGCGGACTGAGCGAGCACGATGGCGAGATGCATCCAACCCGGGGTGGGCTTCGTATCGGTAAAGCATTGCCGGAGCGTGGTCAGGACGAGCCCTTCGATGAACACCTGGAGTGGGATCGCGACGGCCAGTACTTCCACTACCTGACCAAGTGGATGCATGCCCTCGACCAAGTCACACGCGCTACGCAACAACCCCGCTTCAACAGATGGGCGCGTGAGCTCTCCCACGCGGCATTCGGCGCCTTCACCTATACACCCTCATCTGGTTGGCAGCCACCCGGAATGGTCTGGAAGATGAGCATTGATCTGACACGCGCACAGGTAGCCTCCATGGGGCAGCATGATCCACTGGATGGCTACATCACGAATCTGCAATTGCGTAGCACGATAAACAGCCTGCCGCAGCCGATCATCGGGCCAGACCTCGAAGTAGAAACCAGCCGATTCGCAGCGATGTTCAAACGGGATGAGTGGGCCAGCGCCGATCCACTCAGTCTGGGCGGCCTGATGATCGATGCCTACCGCGTGCAGCAGCTCATGCAGCAAGGATCATCGCCGGATGCGCAGCTTCTCGACAGGTTGATCAGCGCATCTCTCAGCGGTCTTGAGCACTACGCACGAAGCGGTGAGTTGCAGCAGCCGGCCCGCTATCGGCTCGCATTTCGCGAATTCGGTCTGGCAATCGGACTGCACGCCGTGGAACGTATGCGCCAGGCGGTTGAAGATGAAACGTTGCGTGAAAAGCTGTGGGAATTCATACGATACATGCCCCTTCGCGAAGAGATCGAGGCATTCTGGCGAGATCCTGCACATCAACGCAGCAACACATGGACCGACCACCAGGAGATCAACGAAGTGATGCTGGCGACAACTCTTGCGCCGGAGGGGTTTCTGCTGCTTCTGCCCTTTTAGGAAAGTTATCAATTCTCATATCGGCCATAGGGAGAAATCTTGCGCCCGTGAAGAATCACTATATTGTGGGTTGAAAGATTTCTCGCTTCACTCGAAATGACAATCAATCAGGGTTTCCTCGGGTTGATATATTATTTAAAAATTCCTCGACCAGAGTGGCCAGCCCCGGTTCACCAACCTCGGCGAATTCATAACGCGCACGTGTAACAGGCTTGTTTATTTCGATCAGCGCGCCGATATCACAGGGAGTTGCGGTCACCACAACATCCACATTTGTCGCATTGATGGTTTCACACAACGCCTGGAGCTGTGATGGATGATAGCCTATGGCAGGTAGTACAGCGCCGATATGGGGATAGTTCGCATAGACATCGGCAATTTCCCCCGCTGCATAGCTGCGCGGGTCTATGATTTCCGCCGCCTGCGCCTCTGTAGCGGCTACATAACCTGCCCCATAGGGCATGCCGCCATGGGTAATGGTCGGCCCGTCTTCTATCACGAGAACGCGCTTGCCACGTACGGCTTCAGGATCATCCAGCTGTACCGGTGAGGCGCCGCGCACAATGGTCGCAGTCGGATTGATCCGGCGAGCATTATCGGTCACTTGCTGAATATCGGCATCCGATGCCGAATTTACTTTGGAGACGAGAATGATATCTGCCGTACGCAGGACAGCCTCGCCCGGATGATGCGTTGTTTCGTCTCCAGGACGGAGTGGATCAACCATGACGATGTGCAGATCAGGGCGAATGAAGGAGAAATCATTATTACCGCCATCCCACAGGATGACATCCGCCTCGCTTTCGGCACGAACCACAATGTCGGCGTAATCGACCCCTGCATAGACTACATTTCCCAGGAGCAAGTGCGGTTCATACTCTTCACGTTCTTCAATCGTGCACTTTGCAGTGTCGAGATCGCTTCTTGAGGTGAAACGCTGTACGGCCTGACGCTCAAGGTCACCATAGGGCATGGGGTGGCGTATAACAGCAACCTTCAGGCCATGTTGCTTCAGAAGTTTTGATAACCAGCGTGTCGTCGGGGATTTTCCACAACCGGTACGGACCGCACAGACTGCAATAACCGGCACCTTTGCCTTCAACATGGTGCGTTCGGGTCCCAGCATCACGAAGTCAGAACCGGCCGCAAGGACGACAGAGGCCTTGTGCATGACAAAGGCATGACTGATATCACTATAGGCAAACACGACCTTGTCGATACTCTCGTTACGACACAGGCTATCGAGTTTGGATTCATCATGAATCGGGATGCCATCGGGATAGTAGGGGCCGGCCAGGGAAGCAGGGTATTTTCGCTCGGAAATATCCGGAATTTGTGTTGCTGTAAAGGCAATCACATTGGTGTCAGGATCGTTGCGATACACCATGTTAAAATTATGAAAATCACGGCCGGCGGCGCCCATAATGATGATGCGAGTGGCTTTTTGAGTATTGGACATCGAGTGTTTTTTCCTTAAGGAAGCTCTGATCGAATCGCTGCACGCTTCAATCAGAACTCCCCCTTCAAGTTTTTCTACGGGGGAAGAGTTAACTTTCAGTCAGTTACGGCAGGCATTCGATGTACCCTTCCCCCGAACCCCATCCCATCGATTCATTCAGAGTTTCCTTAAGCAACTTCGTGCTAAAGTCAATTTACCATAACAGGTTTTCACCCACTGAAAAATCATGCCCTTCCTCTGAAAACTGCAATATGCTGGTATCGAATGATCCGTTTACGTAGACTGTGGATGATTATACTGCCAATAAACAAAAAAGGTGTGGAGCATGAGAGAACGGTTCAGGGTATTAATCCTGGGGTATGGAGAAATGGGCCATGCCATGGAATACCTTCTCAAAGAACGTCAGCAACTGGATATCTGGGAAAAATATCCTCAGGACAACTTCCGGTCAGTGGTGCTTGAGGATGCTGCATCCCAGGCGGATATTGTATTGTTTTGCCTGCCGGTCAATCCACACCGGGAGATCGTAGAACACATCGCGCCACTGCTCAAGAGCAGCTGTCTCTGTTTGAGTATTGCCAAGGGCCTGGACGAAGCAGGTCAAACCGCTGCGCAAATCTTTGCCGAGGCGCTTGCATCGCATCAGGCCTATGCCCTGCTGTATGGGCCGATGATCTCCGAGGAAATCCGCGCCGGCCGCTACGCCTTCGGACAACTGGGTTGTGGTGATAGTGATTCATATCACAGGATATGCGAGTTATATGATGGTACGCCTCTTTATATTGAGCATACTTCAGACATCACCGGGATCAGCTGGTCGGTGATCCTGAAGAATGTCTATGCCCTGGTGTTTGGCATGGCTGACGAGCTACAGCTGGGTGATAACATGCGCGGCTATCTCTCAGTCGCAGCCTTGCTGGAACTGGATCAGATTGTCCGTGAAATGGGTGGGCAGGCAGGTAGTCCTTATCATCTGGCAGGGCTGGGGGATCTGATCACCACTGCCACCAGTGAGGATTCACATCATCATGAGTTGGGACGCATGCTGGCAAGAGAAGAGCTTCAGGGTATCGAGGGGGAGGGCATCCATACACTCGAGATGGTGAGTCAGCATCGGTTATTTAATACAGCAGACTATCCGCTCTTCCGGCTGATACAGGATATTGTCAGGCGCCCGCATGATGTGCATCAAAGAATTAATCGATATTTAAAACAGGTTTATTCCTGAGTGCGCGCCAGAAGCCTGTCCGAGAATGGGGAACGTAGCGGTGCGGTAACTTCTCAATAAGTTCGTGAACCTTTTGAATTGCACGGGATTATTGAGATGTTACGCGGGATGCTCATAAACGCTCAGGCAGGTGAGTGCGGATTTCACGGGGATCATACTGTCCCAGGTTCTTTACGATCTCGGTGACCGTCACATCCGGCAATGAACCAAGCTGTTCTTTCAACAGGCCTATAAAATGAGGGCCTGCAACCAGTAACAGCCGATTGCAGCGGCCGGCATTACAGGCTGCCTGCAAAAGGTCACCGACCTGCTTGGCGAAACGAATGGCTTCTTGCTCCTTTGGCTCCACCGATGCCCCCATAGCGTGGCGTCCCTGGCCGCTGCTGTCAAAACTGCGTCCCGGACGGTCCGAGCCCAGTGTTTGCGCCTGGTCGTGACCTACAGGATGTTCCAGTTGTTCCAGCTCTTGCAATTCACCGCGTGGATCGTCAACGGTAAAGATACGCGCCTTGCTTTGATCCGCTACTACTATCCAGTGTTTTGACATATTGTTTCCCCAGTGAAATTTAATCATTGTAACGTTAACACATATCAGGATAGCTAAAAGAAGTCCCTATCCTGCTTTACCCCTCACCTGCTGTAAGCGAAGCTTCCGCTCCCTGCTCACGCCCCTCACCTACGTCCATGTAGGCGAAGCAAATTGATCAGAGCTTCCCTAATCGACTATATGGTGTTTGCCAATCAAGTGCACTGTACTTGCCTGAGGCCCTTCATCACCAGCCTCCTCATCAAATCGCACCTCACTGCCGATCTCCAGGGAGTCGAAATCACCTTCGAGCACACTATTTCGGTGGAAATAGACATCTCTCCCCTCTGACGTCAGAATCCTGCCATAGCCCTGATGCTGCTCCATCTCAGATATCTTCCCATGGCCCGGTGTGCGATGTTTTTTCACATCGCCACGCTGCTTGCTCGCAAAATCCTGCAACTTTCTGCGCATCGCATTGAAGGCGTCACGGATGGCCACATAGGCATCCTCGTGCGCCTGATGCTCCCCGGGTGAACGGTTGACGACCAACTCTCCAGTGGGCACGGTCATGTCGATAGTGACATGAAACAGTTTGCCCTGGTGGTGGTGTCCATGGGGCTGCTCAAGCACGACATGGCAACCTATAATATGCTCATAAAACTCGTCCAGTTTGGCCGCCTTCTCTCGAATATGGGTTTCAAGCGCATCTGAGTGGGGCATGTCACGAAAGGTAATTTGCAGTGGCTGTTTCATAGATGGAATCCTTTTTTAATTTAGTGTCTGCTCTAAAATTATAGTACATCGACTTTATTTGTTTACGGGAATCATATTGCTCTCCTGGTCTAAGGAGCGTTTCCCCAGTGCTTGCTCAATCTGCTCCTTGTCCAATGTTTCGTGCTTTTCTAACGATGTAATCAGGGTTTCCAGTTGATCGCTGTGATTCTGCATGATACTTTCTGCGCGTTTTTCCGCCTCATGCAGCAGCTCTTTGACCGCCTTGTCTACAGCCTGGGCAGTGGCTTCGCTGAAGCGGCGCGGCTGGGCGATTTCGCGGCCAAGAAAAGGGTGCTCTTCGTTTTCGCGGACATCCATGGGGCCGATTTCCTCCGACATGCCCCAGCGGCCGACCATGGAGCGCGCCAGTGCGGTCGCCTGGCGGATGTCATCATCTGCCCCGGAGCTGATGCTGTCCAGTAGTATTTTCTCGGCGACGCGTCCGCCCATCATGACAGCGAGACGGTCACCAAGGTATTTTTTTGTCAGTGTGTGCCGTTCCTGCTCTGGCAACTGGTGGGTGGCGCCAAGAGTATGCCCGCGAGGAATGATTGTCACTTTAAACAGCGGGTCAGCATAAGGCAGGTAATAGGCCGCAATGGCGTGACCGGCTTCGTGTACAGCCAGAGAGTGTCTCTCCTCAGGCTGTATGGCGAGTGTGCGTACAGAGCCCATGAGTATCTTGTCACGCATTTCGTCGAAATCTTCCTGAATGACCTGCCTGCGATTTTCCCTTGCGGCGCGCATGGCTGCTTCATTCACCAGGTTCCTGATATCCGCGCCGGAGAAGCCGGGTATGCCTGCCGCTATCTCTTTCAGACTGACGTTATCGGCCAGCGGCACCTTGCGGGTATGCACTTTCAGTATGGCGACACGGGCATCGAGATCGGGCAGGTCGAGTGTGACATGACGGTCGAAACGCCCCGGCCGCAATAGCGCCGGATCGAGTACGTCGGGCCGATTGGTGGCGGCGATCACTATCACCGCCTCATGGCCGGAGAAGCCATCCATCTCCGCCAGTATCTGGTTCAGGGTCTGTTCACGCTCGTCATGACCACCACCAAGCCCAGTGCCACGGATTCGGCCCACACTGTCGAGTTCGTCGATAAAGATGATGCTGGGTGCGCGCTCCTTGGCCTGGGCGAACATCCGGCGCACCCTTGATGCGCCCACTCCGACAAAAACTTCAACAAATTCCGACGCCGAGATGGAGAAGAACGGGACCTTGGCCTCGCCCGCCAGTGCACGGGCCATCAATGTTTTTCCCGTACCGGGCGCACCCATCAGCAACAGTCCGTGTGGAATGTAGGCCCCCAGCTTGTTATAGCTGTCGGGATTGCCCAGATAATCCACCAGTTCAGTGACTTCATGCTTGGCGTTATCCTGCCCCGCCACATCATCAAAGCTGATGTCAGGTATCTTGCCTTCCTTGTCGGAAGAGCCGGGGTTAAGGAATTTATCCAGTGTCCCGCCACGTCCCATGCCACCGGAGACATTCTGGGACATGCGCCGCAGGAAGAAGAGATAAATAAATAACAGAAGCAGTAACGGGACCCACGACAGGAGCCGGCTGCCCACGCCTGCTTCTGACTCCGGGGTCACTCGTAAAGGCACCTCTTTCGATTCCACCAGCGGCAGTAATTCATCGTCACCGAACGCCGGTACAACGGTGCGGAAGCGGGAAGCGGGGGCGGCGGAATCGCTAAGAGTCATAGCGGTCTTCAGTTCCCCTTCCATTGCCTGGCCGGTTTGATGCAACTTGCCGATATCGCCTTCACTTAACAGCTTTTTGAATTCGGTGTAGGGGATTTCAGGCAGCGGCGGATCAAGCTGAACTCTTTGCAGAGTGAAATAGAGCAGGCCTATCGCCGCAATCACAACAACTGCCTGAATTAAGATGAAATTTGGCTTCACTGGCGCTTCTTTAAGGTGATAATGAGATGTTCAGAGCCTTCCAGACAATCTTGTAACTCACCCCATTCATTCGTTGAGCCAGGCCAATGCATCATCTTCGCTCTCAAAGTATTTCACTTCACCGGAAATAAACCATGCCCCAATTTTCGCAGTAATCTCCTGCCAATTTTTATTCCCATATATAGCAATTTTTTCAAACTCGTTTCCATGCTTTAAGCCAAGCTTGAAATCATCCCACGCAGCTCTGAGTTCCCACCCTTCCAATTCAGTCCCATCTATCAGGACTTTCACCTTTGGCTCTTTTACAGCGCTCAATGCGGAATCAATCATTGGTGTAATCGTTTCATAGTCTTCATGCGTGAGTTTCCCCGTCGCTTTTAATGAGACGAAAAAATGACTGGCAACACTTTCGATGCCTATTGATAGACCATGCCTTACAATTTTCATGATTTCATACCTCTGATAAGATATTGCAGTCAATTCTACAGGGCCTATGCTAGCAGAGATTGGTGGTTTCCGCCTATTTCTACTCGTCAACTGCGGGGGAATATGTATGCGTGGTAAATATGCGTTTCTTTTCAAATTTGCATTATTGATGGTTGCTTTCTATCTCGTCCCGGGGAGTGTTTTCGCCACTGAGGAGGAAGCTTTCACCGAGTCGGTAGTGATCTTTAACACCATCTGCGCA
>Ga0209013_10001207_pt1 | contig 23843 bp, 26 predicted proteins | sample Cruoilmetagenom2_FD_187291 | JGI IMG/M metagenome (GOLD analysis project Ga0209013, IMG submission 187291) | Oil polluted marine microbial communities from Coal Oil Point, Santa Barbara, California, USA - Sample 2 (SPAdes) (version 2) | ecosystem: Environmental > Aquatic > Marine > Oil seeps ... | reverse complement strand
CGGCGGCATGCTCACTTTATGTCGAAACCTCGGCTTCAAGGAACGCACCAATCAGGAAGACCTTGAACTCGTCCGCTTCCAAATGGACACCGGGACGGCGAGCGCTGAGAACCTGGCAAGCTAGGTCGACGCCCGGACCTGCACTGACAGCACTTCAAGAGCTTTCTTGGCAACCTCTTCTGGCGTCCCGACAGCGTCCAACACTGTCCAGGCTGGGCTGTCGCTCACGCGCTCCCATTGAGCAGCAGCGACGGCTGGTGTTGCATCGGAAGCATCGGCACCACGCATGCCAATCCGCGCCTGCAGCACGTCAAGATCAAGCGACAACCACAAACCGGTGAAGTCAGCCCCCGCACTCTCTGCGATCCGTTCAAGACTGCGACTCTCATCGCCATCGATAAATGTTGCATCTAGAATTACAGAAACCCCGGCCCTCAGCGCGCGTGCCGCATCTTTTTGCATGATCCTGTAAACGCGGGTGCTGACCTCCGGCGTGTAGGCATCCAACGCCAGCGGCTCTTCCGGCGACGTCTTGAACAACCGCTTTCGGCATACATCGGAGCGGATCGCCACAGCACCGCACAGCCCCGGCAATTCCGGCGCGATGGCTTGAGCCAGCGTCGACTTGCCAGAGCCCGATAGGCCGCCAATGGCGATCAAGTGCGGTCTTGGCCGCAGACCCAAGCAGTTCGTCGCAAACTCAAGACGCGCACGAGCCTCCTGCCAACCGATATCAGTGTCGTCATTCGACGCGGCGACCATGGCGCGCACGCTGGCACGTAACGAGACGAACAGCGGCATCAGCGCCAAGCCGGAATAATCTCGCGTGACGTTGAGGTAGCGGCTGACGAGCACATTTGCGTGCGCCAGCATCCCCCGGTGCAGCAGGTCCATCACCGCGAACGCCAGATCGTACAGGATGTCGATGGAAGCGATTCTTTCGCTGAATTCAATGGCATCAAACGGTGTCGGCACGCCGTTGAACAGGCAGATATTGCCAAGATGCAGATCGCCATGGCAGCGGCGCACAAAGCCGTGCCGCTTGCGGGTATCAATCCGCCGGGCCAAAGCGGCAAGAGCCGGCTCGGCAGCGGCCTGCCAAGCGGCAACTTCCTTGGCCAGTTTGGAGCCAGCCGGCGCCTCGGCAATGGCTCCAGCAACCTGCTCAATCGTCTCGCCAACCTCTCCGGAACCGCCATAGCTGCGCATCATCGGAGCCGCCGTATGCAGCCGTGCGACGGTGTCCGCTAGCCGCCGTATATGAACCACGTCCAACGCCCCTGCGTTCGCCAGCCGGTCGAATGCCTGCTCCGGGTCGAACGTGGACATCTCAACAGCGTAGTCGACGGCTTCACCTTGGCCGCCAAGTTGCAAACCCTCGACCGTGCGCACGATCGGCACGACGCCTTTATAGATCTGCGGCGCATGGACGATGTTGACGTCGATTTCCCGTTCGCACAGCGTCTTGCGTTTTTCCAGCGTCGAGTAATCGACGAAATTGCGCTTCACTGCCCGCTTCAGCTTGTAGGTGCGCGAACCCGCAATAAAAACGTGCGATATGGGCGTGTCGATACGAAGTACGAACTCGACACCGTGCGTCTTGGGGTCGGCAAGCAATCTGATGACTGCCGCCTGTTGCTCCTCGAAAGACCCCTGAATGGGTGGTTTCACGCGGTGCGCCAAGGCTATCTCCAAATCGGCTTTTGGCTTGATTATTGCGGCAAGGCCGGCTATCACATTCACGCATTCAAAATAATGAATACTTCTGAATGATCACTGCAGACTCCAACGGGAGAGCAAGATGTTCAAATCCGCCAATGTCGGGACCGCCGATCGCCTGCTGCGTTTAAGCCTCGGTGCACTGCTGATTGCACTTCCCCTTATCACCAGTCTCGAGTTGTGGACCAACCCGATTGCACTCTACGGCATCCCCGCGATCGGCGTGATCATGATCCTGACCGGGCTCGTCCGTTTTTGCCCGGCCTACGTATTGATCGGCGCGAACACCTGCGAACGCAAAAGCTGACGTCTGCACTTGCAACAAACCTGAGTTCGGATCTCAGGTGCCGCTCCAGTTGGCGGCCTCAGCGGCCGCCAATGCCGTCATATTGAGGATGCGGCGCACGGTTGCCGTCGGCTCCATGATGTGTGCCGGCCGTGCCGCCCCTAATAGCATCGGCCCCACTGTGATGCCATTACTCGATGTCATCTTCAGCAGGTTATAGGCGATGTTAGCCGCATCGACCGAAGGCATGATGAGAAGATTGGCCTCGCACTTCAGCCGCGTCCCCGGTAAAACCTCATCGAGGATCGGTTTGCTCAAGGCGGCATCGGCAGTCATTTCGCCGTCGATCTCGAGATCTGGAGCACGAGCAACAATCGCGTTCACGGCTTCACTCATGGTGCGGGCTTCATAAGCTTCCGAGCTTCCAAAGCTCGAATGCGATAGCAGGGCAACCGAGGGTATCACCCCGAAACGCCGCACTTCCTCAGCAGCCAGTAGTGTCATGTCGACGATCTGATCGATCGTCGGTTGGTGATTGACGTACGTGTCACAAACAAACAGCTGCCGGTCCGGTAGCATCAGCATGTTCATGGCCGCAAGGGTATTGGCGCCAGGCCGCTGGCCGATTGCCCTGCGTACGTAAGTCAAGTGTTCATCGTAGGTGCCGCGCAGACCGCACAACATGGCATCGGCGTAGCCTCGGCGGACATGCATTGCCGCGATCAGCGTTGGCCGCGCGCGCATCTCCTCTTTGGCCATCGCCATGGTGACGCCGCGCCGTGACATCAGGTCGTAGTACTCGAGTTCCAAGTCGCGGTGCTGGTGGTGCGAAACCCCCTGCACGATCTCGAAGTCCTGACCCTGTTCGATGCGCAGACCAAGCGACCGGATGCGCTCTTTAATTGCGTAGTCGCGGCCCACAAGTACAGGATAGGCGATGCCCTCATCGACGCTCAATTGCGCCGCGCGCAGCGTGCGCTCGTCTTCGCCTTCGGCAAATATCACCCGCATCCGCCGCCGCTTCGCCGTATCGAACACCGGCTTCATGACTGGGCCCGACTTGTAGACGTGGCGTCCGAGGCTCTGACGGTAGGCGTCCATGTCTGCGATCGGACGTGTGGCAACACCTGAGTCCATCGCCGCCTGGGCGACTGCCGGCGCGATGCGTTCAATGAGACGCGGGTCGAACGGCGTCGGGATGAGATACTCCGGCCCAAAACTCGACGGCTGGTTCCCGTAGGCCTGAGCGACGACATCGGATGCCTCCGCTTGCGCAAGCCCGGCGATGGCGGAGACGGCCGCCACCTTCATCTCCTCGGTAATACCGCTGGCACCGACATCCAAAGCGCCGCGAAAGATGAAGGGGAAACAGAGAACGTTGTTGACCTGGTTTGGATAATCTGAACGGCCTGTGCACACGAGCGCATCGGGACGGGCTTGCTTGGCGATTTCAGGCAGGATCTCAGGGTCGGGATTGGCCAGCGCCATGACAATGGGCTTGTTGGCCATACTCGCCAGCATTTCTGGCTTGAGCAAGCCGCCAGCCGAAAGACCCAGGAAGATATCGGCCCCTTCGAGGATCTCCGCCAGCGTCCGCTTTTCGGTATCTTGCGCGAAGCGGTCTTTGTATTCGTCCATTAGCTCGGTCCGTCCCTTATAGACGACACCGGCGATGTCCGAGATGGTGATGTTTTCACGCTTCAGGCCAAGGTTGACGAGCAGGTCAAGGCAAGCGAGCGCCGCCGCACCGGCCCCCGAACCGGCAAGCTTCACTTGCGACATATCCTTGCCAACGAGCTTCAACGCGTTGGTGATAGCTGCAGCCACGATAATCGCTGTGCCATGCTGATCATCGTGAAAGACTGGAATGCCCATGCGCTCGCGCAGCACTCGCTCGATGATGAAACACTCCGGCGCCTTGATGTCTTCCAGGTTGATACCGCCGAAGGTGGGTTCGAGCGCGGCGATGATTTCGATGAGCTTATCGGGGTCGGTCTCGGCGACTTCAATATCAAAGACGTCGATGCCGGCGAATTTCTTGAACAGACACGCCTTCCCCTCCATTACCGGCTTGCTGGCAAGGGGTCCAATATTGCCAAGGCCGAGAACGGCGGTTCCGTTAGAAACGACGCCGACGAGGTTCTGCCGCACGGTCAGCGTTGCCGCCTCACCTGCATCTGCATGGATCGCCATGCACGCAGTGGCAACCCCAGGCGAATATGCAAGTGACAGGTCTAACTGGTTGGTCAGACCCTTGATGGGCATGACCGAGATTTTCCCCGGTCTCGGATATCGGTGGTAGTCGAGGGCCGCAGCAGCCAGTTTCTTATCCATTTCCTCAGGTACTCCCAGTACTCGGCCACTGTCGTTCCAACCTGCGTTCTTTCCCACTTGCAGCAGCGTCAAGACATTAAACGCGAAGTGTAACCGGAAATCGTCGGGCATGCGCGGCGCTACATGATGGCAGCCCCACCTCCAGCGGAAGCGGGCCTTCGCCTTGATCACATTGCCGAGAGTCCGTCTTCACTGCGTTGATGAGGCTTCAACCCATTTGCCGTCAACCGCGCAAATGGTGGTGGGGCGCCCGGCGCTCGAAGGGCCAACGCCGAAGCCGTTGCACCCCCTTGCAAAACCGACACCGCACGAAGCCCTTTTGGCTTGAGCAAAGCACAGTTGGCTCGACCTAAGCATTCTTGCTCCTGACCATCACTTTCGACAGGAACGCCAGTTCTTGCCCTTCGGCCTCAAGCCCCTCAGCGGTGAACATTCCATCAAGGTCATCAATCGCATAGCTTCGGTAATAGGGCTCGTGAAAACGCACCGGGAAAGCCTCCAAGAGCCCGTCCCAACTGGGTTTATCTCCCATTTGAAGACTATCGGTGAACACGAGAAGCCCGCCCGGCTTCAAGATGCGGGCGATATCTCTGGTGACGATGCGGCGCACTTCCGGCGGCAACTCGTGAAATAGAAACACGCAAGTCACAATGTCCTGACTGGCGTCCTCCAGAGGCATCGCTTCCGCATTGGCCTTCAGCCACCGAACCGGCCTTAGACGCCCCATGTGGCGTTCTGCTTCCTCCAAGTACGTGCCACTCAAATCGAGCCCCGTCAGCTGCATGGCCGGGTAGGCAAGCCGCACGTCTCTTAGGAACCGCCCAGTCCCGCAGGCAACATCAACCCACGAAACGTGACGCTGATCCTTACCCTGCATAAATTGAGCGATCGAGCGTAGACCCGCGCGCCGCATGGCCGCCGCCGCCCCGTAAAAAAGTGTCTCGACTTGCACATCGTAGAGTCGTGCAGAACCTTCCGTCAGATATCCGCCGGTCTGGAAGTGGAAATCCTGCGTGAAGTAATCCGGCAGATCGTCATCGACGACGTCTTGAACACTTGTCGCGTCTCGTTCCTTCCGGCGGCCGACGAGATCCGGGAGGTCCTGAAACATGTCCCGCAAACGCCGCAAGTGCTCCAGCGGGTTCGCCGTCTCCTCGTTGCCGGGGGGATAGAGCCCTTCGCTTACGGCCTCGGCATCTGCCCGCAATAGCTCACGCACATCCGCCAGCAGTTCGTTGCGAGCCGGAACCGGCCGTGTTGGCGTAAAGCCAGCCGGGATGGTGATCCGTCTCGATTGCCGTTGCACAACCCAATTGATGCCGCTGTACCACGTCATCCGGGCAACATTGCTTGCGAGCTGGAGGGTCATTCCCATCTGATCAGCCATGGCTTTGTGCAACTCCTTCGTCAGAAACGGCAGCTCACGGCATTAAGATTCCGATACAGCTGCTTCTCCCGAGGCAAAATCTATCCTGCGGTGCGCTTTTGTGCGATTGCTAACATCACAACCGCACCCAAACGGAGACCACGTCAGAATGCCACGATACGACAAAATCGTAGTTTTGACCGGTGCCGGTCTGTCTGCGGAATCTGGTCTCGCTACGTTCCGCGACAAGGGCGGCATTTGGGCTCGGTACGATTACCGTGACGTGGCGACTCCGGAAGGCTTCGCGCGCAATCCTAGTCTGGTCTATGAATTCTACAACATGCGCCGCCGCGAGGGCAGCAAGGCGAAACCCAACGCCGCGCACTATGCACTGGCCCAGCTTCAAAGGCAGCATCCCGGCGAAGTGCTTGTCGTCACGCAAAACATCGACGGCTTGCACGAGGCGGCCGGCACGACAAACCTCATCCATATGCACGGGGAGATGGCCACGAGCTTGTGCACCAATTGCGATGCCCGCCAGCCTTGGAGGGAAGATCTCGCAGCCGAACTCGTCTGCCCGGAATGCGAACTGGTCGGCGGCCTTCGCCCCAATGTCGTCTGGTTCGGTGAAATGCCCTATGAGATGGACCGCATCGCAGCTGCACTTGCCGCCTGCAACCTGTTCATCTCGATTGGCACCAGCGGCAATGTCTATCCTGCAGCGGGCTTTGTTGCCGGCGCCATCGAAGCCGGCGCCCATACCGTCGAGCTCAACCTTGAGCCCTCCGACACGGCAAGCTATTTCACCGAACGCCATCAGGGAGCGGCAACCGAACTCGTCCCGTCCTATGTGAATACGCTCCTGGAAGTTTGAGGACCTTACCGCCGCAACACCGCAACAACTTCCACATGATGCGTGAATAGAAACTGGTCGATCGGCGTCACGCTTTCGAGCCGATATCCCCCATCGATCATGATGCGCAGATCTCGCGCCAGCGTCGCCGGATTACATGATACCGCCGCCACCGTCACCACCTTCGACTTGGCCAGCATCTCAGCCTGGGCCTTGGCACCGCCCCGCGGCGGATCGAATAAAACAAGGTCGAACGGCTCGAGCTCTTTGCGCGCCAGCGGCTCCTGGAACAGATCCCGCAGGCGCGTCTCTATGGCTCGCACGCCCTGCGTCCGCCGCTTGGCCTCTTCGAGAGCCTCAATCGCCGGTCGATCATTATCAATTGCCAGCACTTTCGCCTTGCTCGCCAACGCGAAACTGAACGCCCCGACGCCGCAGAAAAGATCGGCGGCCTGCCGGCTGCGCTTGCCGAATGCGCCGACGACCAACTTCGATATCAACGCCTCCGCCTCGGCCGAAGCCTGCAGAAACGTCCCTGGTGGCGGTACGATTTGCGCTGCTCCCGCCCGCACCAGCGGCACGCCCGATTGAAAGAGAGGATCGCCGTCGAGACTGAGCCGCACCAACCCGAGTGCAGCCGCCGCCTCCGCCAGGGCGGCGCGCGCACTGGGAGAGAGTTTCGCGGAGTTTCCAGAGACGTCGACATCAAGCCCGTTGTCGGCCAGCAGCACGTGCAAACGGGCCTCCGACGGCGATCCAACGAGTAGCTTCAGAAGCTCACGCAACCCTGGCAATAATTTCACGATCTCAGGCGCCAGCACGTGACAAACTTGAAGGTCGACGAGCGCGTTGCTGCCGGCCTCGTGAAAACCGATCCGTACGTCTGCGCCCTCCCTCCGCGCCGTAAGCGCTGCCCGCCGCCGCGATCCAAGCCCCACACCAACAAGGGGTGCCACATCGGCCTCTATCCCGCGCATCGATAAGGCCGTTGCGACAAGCCCACGCTTCCAGCCACGGTAAGCCTCCGCATCGTAGTGCTGCAGTGCGCACCCTCCGCAGCGCCCAAAGTGCTCACAAACGGGTTGCACGCGCTGCCGCGATGGCGCGACAACGGAAGCAAGCCGGCCTCGCTCAGCTTCGACCACAGCGTCGACTGTCTCGCCAGGTAGCGCGAACGCAACAAATACCGAACCAGCATCGGTCTCAGCGACACCGTCCCCTTGCGCTCCGAGCCGCTCGATCTGCAACCGCTGCGTTTCAGGCATCCCGCTGCGCCCCGATTAGATACTCTGCATTTCCCGTTTTTCCCGGCAATGGAGAGGGCAAAGTGCCTAGCACCCGCCAACCCCGTTCCATCAGCACGTGCTGTATCCGCGTCAAAGACTCCGCGACCGCCTCTTCGTCACGCACGATCCCGCGCTTTCCGAGCGCCTCGCGTCCGACTTCAAACTGCGGCTTGATCAAGCCAACCAACCAGCAATCCCCCGTTGCAAAAGACAAGGCAGCCGGCAACACCTGCGCCAGCGAAATAAAGCTGACATCGAGCACAATGGCAGTCACTCGATCGGGAACCTCCGCAACCGATAACCGCCGAACATCATGTCCTTCAAGCGAAATAACTCGGCGATCGGCGTTCAAGGCGGCATCAAGCTGCCCTTGCCCGACATCCACCGCATAAACACGAGCCGCGCCGCTCTCCAGCAAAACCTGCGTAAACCCACCGGTTGACGCTCCAACGTCCAGCGCCACACGCCCCTCGGCCGAAAACGCAAACTCTCTTAGGCCGTCCACGAGCTTGGCTCCGCTGCGTGCAACGTAGGCGTTCGCCTCGGCATCGACATGCAGCGGAACATCGGGCTCGACGAGTTGCCCCGGCTTTTCCGCGATCATACCGTCGGCACGAACAGCGCCACGCAGCACCAAGTCGCGGGCCCGCGAGCGAGACTTGGCAAGACCACGCCGGACAAGAACCTGATCTAGACGTTCGCGCATCTCGTTATTCGATCGTTGAAACATGTTACGCTGATAAGCCTGCGCCCGCTGCCTTGATTTTTTTCAAATCATACAGGCGCAGAGACTCATGCACTTCAAACAACAATACTTTCGATCTGAAACAGAGGAAACGCTGTTATGAGAAAGCTGCTATTGGCTGCCCTGGCACTAGTGATCATGACCGGCTCGGCCATCGCCCAAACTGCTGCTCCAGAAGGCGCGAAGGTCTACTTCATCGAACCCTCAGACGGAGCCGTGGTCTCAGGGCCCGTGACGGTCCGTTTTGGCCTATCAGGCATGGGAGTGGCGCCGGCCGGGGTTGAGAAGGCCAAGACCGGTCATCACCATTTGCTCATCGACACCAAGTTGGAGGACTACACCGCGCCCGTGCCAGCCGACGACAATCACAAGCACTTCGGTGGCGGTCAGACAGAAACCACAATCGAGTTGGCACCCGGCAAGCACACTCTGCAGCTCTTGCTCGGCGACCACAACCACATCCCTCACAAGCCCCCAGTCGAGAGTGAGGTCATCACGATCACGGTAAAATAACGGTCTTCGCTAGATTGGTGGTCGCTCAGGCGGCCACCGATTTCTGAGACTCACGTTTCTTCTGCGATTTCCGCTTCGCTGGCTCACAAGCAGCAACCAATTGCTGAGCCATTTCAGTTGAAATCTGATCCAAGTCGGCGGCTTCCGCATATGCCTCGTCACGATTTGCTCTGCAAACAGTCCTGTTTTCAGTGACGTCCGGCAAAACTTCGCTCAATTCCAGCAACATTCGCTCATAGGCATAATCGACCGCGTCGAGCTGCCGGCCGGCAGCCTCGTGCAGCGTCTCAATCTCATTCGCCTTTTCAATACCGCCTTCGACGACACGGCTCACTCGGTCCCATTGTGTCTGCGTATCCATTCGCTCGTCCCAGTCAGCATCGCGTGCACCGACTTTGGCTCCGCGTGTCTGAGGACAATCGGGCACTGGCGACACAAGCTGGGAAATTGGATCACACGGAGGAGCGAGTTCTTTGACGGATTTCTCCTCCGGGATACTCCGGAACAACCGCAACGGAAAAGAAGAAATCGCCCAGATCAGGCGCATCAATTGAGAAATGAAGCCGTGATTGCTTTGTCCCCCGCTTGCCGTCTCGGTGCCGGTCCGCGCAACAACGCGGGTTGGCAACGCGCGTCCTGCCGGTTGATCTCCCGGCGCGCGCGGCACATTGGCAAATGAGAAACGAAAGCCAGCCAGTCCCAAGCTCACGATCGCAATAACCGAGAGAATGACAGCCCCCTCAAATCCAATAGCGGGGATCATGTAGAGGTTCACCAGAACAATCCTTCGTCGTCGCCTTCGCTCCAACAGCCGAGCTGCATGCGAGGAAAAAATTTCAACGCGCGTTGCCACTAGGGGCACTCGCTGAAACTCACGGACGCTGGGTCGTTTCACTTGAGAGTTCAGACGGGACTGAACCCGCCTTGCGAAAGGTGAAACGGCTCCGAGCACTTGTATCAAGAGCCAGCCGGACGCTTCATCCACAAATCAACGCCGCTAACGTACAAAATACGACGAAATGATCAGCTCAAGACTCAAACGCTTTCACGCGTAATATAAACTAATTCGCACAAGATGATTAGCAATAATTTAAGCGCTAACTAAAGAAACAGAATTGGCGTGATCGGTGCACAATGAACAGCGAGCTCAAACTGGCGGCCATTGACCAGTACAAAAACACAATAGGCCACCGCATTCGGCCCGCGTGACAGCGGCGAGCGCATTATGCCCCTCCTCAAGTCTGGACATTCATCTCTGGCAAAGTCACGAGCCCGCGGAACCAAGCCAAAACGAATACCAGCCCCTCAAATTGAAGTAATCATTTCTTCCAGCCCTCAATATTGGGCTTCGCTTTATAGCGGAAGTGACCAGTGATCTTGCTTCCGAAAAGCCAGTCTTCCTCGCTCACGCCATAGCCGATCTGGTGAATGATAAGCGGCACTCCGGCGGAGGTTTTTCGGTCGGAAACGATCGCAATATGCGTTTTTGAGAAAGTCCCATTGGGCAGGTGGTAGGTGACGAGATCGCCCGGCTTATAATCCTCCGGGTTGTCGCTCACCTTCAATCGCTTTCCTTTCCGGGCAAAAAACTTCTTCAGCACACGCACCCGCCGGTGATCGATATTTCGGTCACCCGAACCAAGCCTCGATTGATGCACGAGTGACTGCAAATCAATACCCAGTTTCCGGTAAGCGCGAATAACGACGTCGGTACAGACGCCGATGTACCAAGGAACATCACCCATCGGGTAGTTGAGCTGGCGATAACTAGGGTCATAAATTGCCAGCACAGCCCGCTGCTGGCGCGCCGCCGCCACAAGATCCATGGCGAAACTCTGCTGCACATCGGCAGTCTCGGCCTGCAAAGGAAGGCTCCAGGACGCAGTCCACGTCAATGCGAAGATGATGGCGGCGCCGATGGCCGAAATGAACGAGCGGTCCGCGACACGCACTAGCGGCTCTCCATGATGATAAAAACACAATTCCCCAACACTAAACCGCACTGTCGTGGCGGATCTATGGGCCGGCTAGAAAAAATACTTGCCACGCAAAGGACCGGCGGCGCTAACCGGACAGGCCCTCTAGGCCCAGTCGCCCGATCACATCAGCTGGCGACCATCCAGCCTCACGCAGGCTCCTCAAACTGGTCGCAGCATCGCTCTTGGACAGTTTGTTCCCCAAGGCATCACGAATGAGCGCGTGATGATGATAAACCGGCGCCGCGAACCCGAGCAGCTCCTGAAGCAGCCGGTGAATTGCCGTTGCCGGCTGCAGATCCAGACCTCGGACGACGTGCGTGACCTCCTGATCGGCATCGTCGACCACAACGGATAAATGATAGCTGGTTGGCACATCCTTGCGCTGGAGCACAACATCACCCCACCGCATGGGATCGACACTCACCGTTTGCCGGCCATCCTCGCCGTCGAACTCCTGATATGAGATCTCGCCATCAGTACGCTCCCGCACCCATTTCACAGCACGCTCCATGTTGAGCCGCATGGCAAATGGTTCGCCCGCCGAGATGCGCCGCTCTATGTCCACGGCTGAAAGATCGCGATGCAGTCCCGGATAAATCGGAGCCCCGTCCAGATCGAGACCCGTTTGACAGCGAACGGCGGCCTCGTTGATCTCCGCGCGGCTTGCAAAGCAAGGATAGAGAAAACCGAGATCGGCGAGACGTTTGGCGGCGGCGGCGTATATTTCAAGGCGCCGCGATTGCCGGAGAACCGGCTGCTCCCAAGTTAGGCCGAGCCATTCCAAGTCCTCGAAGATCGCGTCGACGAAGGCTTCTCTTGTGCGCCCTTTATCGATGTCCTCAATGCGCAACAACAACCGGGCGCCGTAACGCCGCGCCAACGCACTGTTGATCAGCGCCGAAGCCGCATGCCCCAGATGCAGAAAACCGTTTGGGCTAGGCGCAAACCTGAACACTGGCGTTAACTGCGCCCTTTTCATTGTCACGCACTCTCCCGATGGCTCAGTTGGGATGGTAGATCTCACAAACCAAGTCACTGCCCGCAGCCAGTTGAGGATCAGATGGCCAATGCCCGCACGCCGCAAGAATTCACCGGCTGAGCGCACGATTGAGGCGGCAAGAGACATTCGCCGCGGCTGCCGTGCCCTGCGACGCGGCTGCCCGCTCATGCAAATGATACACGATACCGTCGGCGATCCACCGTTACGCCGCCGCCAGGGCGGGTTCACCGGCTTGGCGCGTATCGTCGTCGGACAACAACTCTCCATCGCCAGCGCCGACGCCATCTGGACCCGCCTCTCAAACGGCGTCGTCCCATTCGAACCCAGCGCACTTTTGGACCTCAGCGAAGACGAACTGCGCGCATATGGAGTATCCCGTCCAAAAATCAAAACACTTCAAGGCATCGCCGATTCGGTCATCCATGGCCGGATCAATTTTGACGCCCTCCAGCATTGCGATGGGATCGAATTGCGCGAAAGACTGACCGCTCTTCCTGGCATCGGCCCCTGGTCGGCGGACATCTACCATGTCTTCTGTCTCGGCGCACAGGACGCATTTGCCCCCGGCGACTTGGCCCTGCAGGAGGCCCTCCGGATCGCAATGCAATGCGAATTACGGCCAAGTCCGAATGAGCTTTTGGCGTTCGCCGAACGTTGGAAACCTTGGCGCGGTGTTGCAGCACGGCTTCTGTGGTCCTACTACGCGAACGCGAGAACCAACCAAGTTTAGCCGGCGCGAGGTTCGCCGCAGCCAGCTGCCAAAACCTTGTAAAACTCACACTCTCGCACCATTTTCGAATCGATCCGAGATGCATGGCTCGTGTCCCTCCCGTCACACCGCAACCCACGGAGTGCAATCCTTCCACTGGACGTGGGATGTCGCTTGGCGGAGCTTCACAGAGCTGACATGCATGTCTAGTATCCGAACCGTGGTCTGGTGGCGCGGACCGATTCTTGAAAGAACCCAACAGGAGGCACGAACGTGGAGCGTTCTGCTGTAATGCTGGACAATTCTCCGGCCCTGGTTCTCAACGCCGACTTCCGGCCCTTGAGTTATTATCCGCTTTCGCTCTGGAGCTGGCAGGATGCGGTGAAGGCGGTCTTTCTCGACCGCGTAAACATCGTCTCTGAGTACGACCGCCTCGTTTCCAGCCCGACTTTCAAAATGCGGTTACCCAGCGTGGTCTCACTCAAGACCTACGTCAAACCAGCACTGTTTCCGGCATTCACGCGATTTAACGTATTTCTCCGCGACCGATTTTCTTGTCAGTATTGCGGAGCTCAAGACGACTTGACGTTCGACCATGTGACCCCCCGGTCACGCGGCGGGCTTACGCGTTGGGACAACGTCGTGGCCGCGTGCTCGCCGTGTAATCTCGCAAAGGGTGGCGATATGCCCGCGGTAGCGGGGATGTTGCCGAGGCAGACGCCCTACCGGCCGACGGTTTTTGAATTGCACCGGAACGGACGCCTGTTTCCACCCAATTACCTGCACGATAGCTGGCTCGACTACCTGTATTGGGATACCGAGCTCGAACCGTAACGGGTTGGCGGAAACCTAACAAACAGCCAAGGGCGCCACTTGGCGCCCTTTTTTCTCGTGATCTCTACGCGGCCCGTTTCGAAGCCGGCGCACACATCGCCTCTGCGATGATCTCGACCGCCTTACTCCAATCTCCGTCAGCCTTTTCAACGTAACGCGCCAGGCCGAAAGCCCCCAACGCATCTGCCGGTGCGCCGCCATCGCGAAATACACGCGCGCAGACCTGTCGGGCATATCCGAGCGTCTGGTGCCATTGCATTGTATCGACGTACTCCGGGGACATCTGCATTTCTCTGTGCTCCATCTACTTCAGCAGCCCAGTGAACAGCGGCAGGTGCGAGGAACAAGGTGTGCTGTAACGCGCAACCGGGATACACAGCACTTCGATCGAGCTGTACGCTCTCGCGCTCGACGCACCTGCCATTCCGTGCAGACCCGGGCTTTTGCGCTCACCGGTGCCGCATCTGAAATTTCACAGTAGGGCTAAGGGGCTTAACGCAAACAACACTCAACCGAAACGCGGTTACTTCTGAACGCTAACGCCGCTCAGCACCAAATCGACGACGTCACTAATCGGTCGCCATGTCGCCTTACAACTATTCACCATACACCTCTTTAACTTACCTGGTACGTGAACCACGGCCGGCGCTCTTTAGCGCCGCACAGCCACGCCGGCCGCGGCGACCTCTCTAACGCCAGATTCCGGGGGGGAGATCCAGCAAACGCTTACGACGCACGACACGCTACAGAAACGACTGGGGTATTAATCTGCTCACCGATACGCATGGATTTGATCCGGCGGGCAAACCTCCTCGACTCCTCGAACAGTGCGGGTAGCGTGTTCTTGGGCGAGGAACTCGATACAAACGCGGCACAATTACGCAAACGCAACTCAAGGAACTCAGACGCGGTACTACCCGTTGTCGACACACCTGGTGCCAACTCACGCAACTGCAACTCAGACGCTGGAACTACGCCACTCAACAGGACACTTCTCATGGGGAAACGCCACTCACCGTTACGACGCTGACAAAACTCAACGCGACTACGCGATACAGGGAGAGCCAAACTACGCGGCTCGAACGACTCAGCATCTACCGACTGGGTTTGTCGGCGACGCCCTTGGAACGCGGACGTACTCACTTGAACTCTGTGGGTACTCGCAACCAAGGAATGCAGCTAACACAACTTCTACTGACTGCCGTCATTCCCTTATCTCGTCGGCCAGGGGTACAACCCGGCGGCTGTCTAGAATTAAGCGTCCCATTTGGGCAACATAAAGACGTGAAGTAGACCCCTACACGGCAAATGCATTGACGCAAGATGAACAGGCAACAGCTGCCTGTTCGCACCTCATCTCGCGATACCATGAATTGTGGATTTTTAGACCGGTCAGCGGTGCTCGGCGGCAGCAAATGCGGCCTTCAGAGTCCCAATGGAAATCACCAAGGAGATCAACACGTTCCATCCGGCAAATGAGAGGCCGAGGAACCACCATTCCGGTTGATCGCAACGTGGGACTTTTGTTTTCTGCAGTTCGCCCAAGAGAGCACCGGCGGTCGGTGTAATCTCTTGCCCGCCTGAACAAGACTGCGGTCCCGGCCAGAAGCCGTACTCGGCTCCCGCCTGATAAACACCGAGACCGGAGTTGAACAAAAAGGCCAGCGAAACAAGAAAGAATACGAGGGCCGCTATCCGCGTTCTGTCGGCACTGAGCAAGATCAGCGAGACGAACAGCAGCGGCACACCAGCGTAGTAGGCGTATCGCTGTACAAGGCACAACGGGCACGGCGCATACCCACCGATGTACTCGAAGGTAAGCGCCGCTAGAATAACGGCGGCGGACAAGAACAGCATCCACCCGCCAAGCTCATATGCATGTGATTTGAGGGGGTTAACCTGCTCTGAACGCATTACCAACTCCCATTACACGGCCTTAGTTTTAGATCAGGTACTTGATGGCAATGAACCCACCGAAGAGCAAGACCACAAAGACCGTAAACACCAGCCCCAACCGCTTCTCAATGAAATCCCGGATAGGTGGACCAAACCAGTAAAGCAGCGCGGCTACGATGAAAAAACGCAATCCGCGCGACAGCACGCTTGCCAGCATGAACACCGCAATGTTGAGACCCGTCGTACCACTAGCGATGGTGATGACCTTGTAGGGAAACGGTGTCACGCCGAAAAAGAATACGATCCACGCGCCATACTCATTGTACTGCGAAGCAAACTTCTCAAACTTATCTGCATACCCGTATAATTCCAGCATCGGCTGACCGATCGCATCGAACAGGAAGTAGCCGATGAGATAGCCGAACACACCGCCAAGCACAGATCCGAGCGTGGCCACCAGCGCGAAGTACCAAGCCTTCGCCCGCTCCGCCAGTATCATGGGGATGAGCATCACATCCGGCGGAATCGGAAAAAACGAACTCTCGACGAATGAAACCGTAAACAGTGAGGGGACGGCGTTTTTGTGGGCGGCAGCCCGCATCGTCCAGTCATAAAGGCGTCTGATCATGGTACCGGGATTGGAAGGAGGTAAAGGATCTACGGCGTGTCTAAAACGCCAAGCACGGCGTCAGGATGGCGACTGATGGGGAACAAAACTCTCCGAAAGCTGTAAGACGAGTTTATTGATCAGAAGCCGGCCCGGACCGATCGCGCGGAGTTTGCATCCGTCAACCGATAACTCCAAAACCCCCTGCTTGACCAGCCGCGAAACAACGACAGGGCCGATCGCCACACCGCCGACCACAGCCAACCTGCTGAGATCGAGCCCTTCCTCGAGCCGCAATCCCATCAAAAGCATCTCATCAGCCGCAGCTTGCCTCGAAACATGCTCCCTTGCGGTAATACCCTGCCCTCCGGTCTCGACCCGCTTCGCCCATGTTTCAGGATGCCGCTCTGTCTCCGTCGCCATACGTTCGCCGTCGGCAACGATTCGGCCATGCGCCCCCGGCCCCACACCCACGTACTCCCCGTAACGCCAATAGACGAGATTGTGGCGGCTCTGTTGACCGGCCCGCGCATGATTGGACACTTCATAGGCGGGAAGCCCGGCGGCTGCCGTCATCTCCTGGGTGAGTTCAAACATATCCGCTGCCAGTTCTGGATCAGGTACTTGCAGCCGGCCCGCGGAATAAAGCTTTTCAAAAACGGTGTCAGGCTCGATGGTCAATTGGTACAGCGACACATGCGAAGGGCCGAACGACAAAGCCTCCGCCAGTTCCGCCCGCCAAGATTCAAGCGTCTGCCCGCTGCGCGCATAGATGAGGTCGAAAGACACACGCTCAAACGTGTTGTTGGCGATCTCCAGAGCAGAGCGGGCTTCGCCAACGCTATGAATACGTCCCAGCGCCTTGAGATCTGATTCGATAAGCGACTGCACGCCAATCGAAACCCGGTTTACGCCCGCCGCCCGATAACCGCGAAACCGTCCCACCTCAACCGAACCTGGGTTGGCTTCCAACGTAATCTCAGCCGCCGGATCTAGATCCCACAGCCCCGCGACCTCCGAGAGTATGGTGGCGACTGTATCGGCCTGCATCAGCGATGGTGTACCGCCGCCGAAGAACACGCTCGTCACCCGGCGCGGCCCACTTAGCTGACGCCAATAACGCAATTCGCTCAGGTAGGCGCGAACAAAACTCTTTTCGTCCCAGCCGCTACGGCCGTCCGGTCCACCAAACCGCACATGGCTGTTGAAGTCGCAGTAGGGGCATTTTTGCGCGCAAAAAGGCCAGTGCACATAGACGCCGAATCCAGCGTCCGTGAGACCTGATGGACCAACCGTTTCCGCTCTTTCCGAGATAAACGGCGTGTCTACTCGTGACGGCTGCCCGCCAACAGGGCTTTTGCCATCAAGCGCCAACGCGGCTCCTTCCCCAGATTTTGGCGTTTCTCGATCCAAGCCCCAAGTGCCTCCAAAAAAGCCGCCAAATCCGTGTCTGCCCAATTCTGCGAATTGTTTTTGAGATCATCACGCAAATTAGCGATGAACGTTACGAGTTCGTCCTGTGTCGACAGGTTCGCCGCTGCGGCTGCCAGCCCCTCGTAGGCGCCGGCGCCAGTCGTCGGCGTGCCTAGGATATCTGCTTGGCCGCCCGAACCAAGCTCGATGAGTTTTTCAGCCCGAAAAGCTTCAAAAGCCCGTGCCCGATGCGACATCGCATGCTTGTTGGCGGGCTCCATCTCTCCAAACGTCTGCTCTTCGCCATCAGGCTTGAACATCGGATCATAACCAAAACCTTGGCCGCCCCGCGCCGGCCAGACGAGAACCCCGTCCACCCGACCCTCGAAGAATTCCGCCTCCCCATCAGGCCAAGCCAGACACAATGCGCAGATAAAATTCGCTCGGGGGCCCGGCGCAGCCCAGCCATGCCGTTGCCTGACCTCCTCGGCGACCTTTTGCATCGCCACCGCGAAATCCTTCTGCGGCCCCGCCCAGCGCGCCGAGTAGATCCCCGGTGCGCCTCCCAGACACTCGACTTCAAGACCAGAATCGTCGGCTAAAGCCGGCATTCCGGAGGCCTTCGCTGCCGCGAGCGCCTTCAACCGGGCATTGCCTGTAAAGCTTGTCTCTGTTTCCTCCGGTTCAGGCAGATCAAGCTCGCCCGCCGACACGGCCTCGAGCCCAAACGGCGCAATCAGTTGCTTGATTTCCCAGACTTTACCGGCGTTGTGACTGGCAACCACCAGCCGCATGCCTGGCGCCAGTACATGATTCATTCAAGTCCCCAAATACGTGGTTCGGCAAACTCAAGACAATTCCCCGCAGGATCGCGAAAATAGATCGAACGGCCACCCTGCGGCCACTCGAAATCCGCTTCGATCCCAACACCTTGGCTTTCGAGGCGCTTGCGCCAACCGGCAAGTTCCTCGCTGTCGGCACGAAAACAAACGTGCCCCGGACCGGCTGCGCCATGCGTCGGAACAGGCGGTCTCGCATCCGCAGGCGGCGGTAAACCGGTGGCTTTCGGGTTGAAGACCAGCAGCATCTGGTCGCCACAGCGAAAGAAGATCTGCCGGCCCGGCTGCTTTGAGAACACCTGGAAGCCAAGCACCTCGCAGTAAAACGCCTCCATGGCCTGGAGATCTTCAGCATAAATGATCGTTTCCAGGATACCGCGTGGCTTTAACTCGTCCATCCTGGCCTCATAGCAAATGACCTAACGATGGCGCGCACCAACTGCTCGTCCCACAAGACCGAAATAGCAGCCGCCCGACCGGATCAGCTTACCGTCAGCTTCTGGAGTTGTAGCAACTCGCCAATGCCTTTTTTGGCAAGTTCCATCAACGACTCGAAATCCTCGTGGCTGAACGGAGAGGTTTCCGCGGTCCCCTGCACTTCAACGATCTTACCCGAGCCAGTCATGACAAAATTGGCATCAGCATCGGCATTCGCATCCTCGGCGTAATCGAGATCGAGCACCGGCATACCCTTGTAAAGCCCGCAAGAAATGGCGGCTACTTGATCGGGCAAGGCGTCCGAGGTGACCATTTCGCGGACCTTCATCCACTCGATACAATCGTGCAACGCTACCCATCCGCCGGTGATTGCCGCCGTTCGCGTCCCACCGTCCGCCTGGATGACATCGCAGTCGATCGAGATTTGCCGCTCCCCGAGCCGCTCCAGATTGACGACAGCCCGCAACGCACGCCCGATCAACCGCTGAATCTCGTGGGTACGGCCCGACGGCGAACCCCGCGTAACCTCGCGGCGGGTGCGCTCGAGTGTCGCGCGTGGCAACATGGCATACTCGGCTGTTACCCAGCCGCGTCCCTGGCCCTTCAGCCAAGGCGGCACACGTTCCTCCAGCGTCGCGGTACAAAGCACCTGCGTATTGCCGAAATTTATCATGCACGATCCTTCTGCGTGCATGGACACAGCACGGTCGATCGAGACACGGCGCAGTTCATCAGGCTGACGATTTGAGGGACGCATGGAAATGGGCTCTTGTGACGGCCTGAAACCGCGGCATGGGATGGCAGCCGGGTCGACCCGTGAATTGCAAGTTGCGCGAGATGCGAGGGACCCTAAAAGAGCCTGACGAGAGGTGCAAGTCTGCAAACTGCCGGGTATCAACCGATACTCAAATTGACCGTGACGCAGAGAGTGCCTAGCTAATGGTGCAGCTGCATCAGCGGCGATTGCAGTCTCGAAGGCAAACCGAAAGCGATGAAGGAAACCAGAATCGATTCAGCGGACAGGGTCTTCAACATCGATGCGTTGAACGAGCGCTCACGCGCGATCCTCCGCCAGATCGTAGAATCTTATCTTCAAACCGGCGAGCCCGTCGGCTCACGGAACCTCGCCCGTGTGCTACCCATGAATCTGTCCCCCGCATCCATACGCAATGTGATGTCGGATTTGGAGCATACTGGACTAATCGCATCCCCGCACACCTCGGCGGGCCGCGTGCCAACCCAGATGGGCTTGCGCCTCTTCGTCGACGGGCTGCTTGAAGTCGGCGATCTCAGCGACGACGAGCGCAGATCAATCGAATCCCAGATCACCAGCCATCAGTCCGGGTCCTTTGATACGCTTCTGAACGAGGCCGGCGAGCTGATTTCCGGTCTGTCGCACTGCGCCGGCGTGGTGCTGGCCGACAAGCAGGTTGAACGGCTCAAGCATGCCGAGTTCGTGCCGTTGGCACCCGGCAAGGCACTCGCCATTCTTGTTGGCGAAAGCGGCGAAGTTGAAAACCGCATCATCGAGCTACCTGCCGGACTGCCGCCATCGGCATTGACCCAAGCGAGCAATTACCTCAATGCCCGGATCCAAGGCCTAACCATTTCTGAAGCAATCTCGAAACTAAAAACCGAGGAGAAACAAACACGCGTCGAACTCGATGAGCTCACCCAGCGGGTCATCAGTCTGGGCCTCGCCGAATGGTCAGGTGCGCTTGACGACCGCAAAAGCTTGATCGTCCGTGGCCGTTCAAACCTGCTAAAGGAAGTCTCAGCCCAGGAGGATCTAGAGCGCATCCGCCAGTTGTTCGACGCTCTGGAATCGAAAAGTGATCTCATGCAGATCCTCGGGCTTGCGGAACAAGCTGAAGGGGTGAAGATCTTCATTGGATCAGAAAATAAACTCTTTTCGCTATCGGGGTCCTCGATGGTGGTTGCCCCGTTCCGCGACGACCAGCGCAAGGTCGTCGGGGTCATTGGTATCATTGGCCCGACGCGGCTGAATTATGCCCGCATCATCCCGATGGTCGACTACACCGCCAAGCTGGTCAGCAAGCTGCTGACTTGAACTCGCAGCCCTCACACTGATATCGAGGTCGCTGAAATCAAACCGACGCCATCACAGCACGCATCGATCGCACTCTTGATAGGCCGCTTTTTCCAACGCACCGGATGGGAGAGATAATGACCGACGAGACCAATAAACCCGGTCAGAATGACAACGCACCGAAGTCCAATCCTGCTGCGGATAAGCCGACGGACCACGCCCAGCCAACGGCAACGGCCGCGCCGAACCCGGGCGAAGAATCCGAGCACGCCGATCCGTTTGCCGACGGCGTGCCGCCATTTGACGTGCCCGAATTGCTGAGAGCGCAGCTCGACGAAATGGAAAAACAGCAAGCCGAGCTGGCCACTCGACTCGCCGCGGCGCAAGAGGACATTCACCGCTACCAAGCCGAGATCCAAAACCTGCATCGCCGCCGCGAAAAAGAGGCCGAGGAAGCTAGCAAGTTCGCCATCACCAAATTCGCCCACGATACCGTCGCCGTAGCCGATAACTTCGAGCGCGCCATCAACTCTGTCCCGGCCGACGCCACCAAGGACAATCCCGTTCTCAAGTCACTCCTCGACGGCGTCACCATGACCGAGCGCGAATTCCTCAACGTACTGGAGCGCCACGGTGTCAAGCGTATCTCCCCCCGGGATGAGCCGTTTGACCCACATCAGCATCAAGCTGTGATGGAGCAAGAAGACCAGACAGTGCCGTCTGGAACCGTGCTCCAAGTCTATCAGCCGGGCTATGTCATCGCCGAACGCGTGCTGCGCCCGGCCATGGTCGTTGTTGCCAGAGGTGGACCGAAACCGGTCAAACCGGAGGCGGAAGCCGGTTCTGCCGACCAGGAGGCCGCAGCACCACAAGATGCAGACACGGACCCGGCAAGCAGCGGCGCTAATGAAGCAACGCCGGAAGACAATGACAGCACAATCCACGATTCCGGCACCAAAAACGGCACCACGACCGGCTGATCATAATGCTGAATGAGCAGCACCCCTTGCAGCCGTCTGGCGACTATCGCCCCGATGCTCAAGGTGGGCCTCCACGTCCTTGCGACGGGGCGGTCCGCCACATCGGACCCGTAAATACGCAATCAAGCTCAGCAATAACCCGGCCAGCGAAATAGTCACGAAGAAAAAATACCGCTCGAGACAAGACAACTGCAGCAACCTCACCCGTTGATATATTTAATTCTTCACTGAAGCAAACTGCCACTACATGGGCAGCGGCGTAACTCTTCGCAATGTGAGGTTAAACCTACCGCCGCCTCCAATAAGTTCCGACGTCTCCTTCATCACTCTATCGATGCCATGATAAGCGAGCCGGGATTCGCCGCCGAGTATCGCGACATCCCCTGATTTCAACACAAAGCGTGTTTTAGGGTCGCTGCGCTTGAGCCCGCCGACATGGAACACCGCATCATCACCGAGCGAAACCGAAACAACGGGTGCACGGGTTTCAGCTTCATCGCTATCAACATGGCTGCCAAGCTTCGTGCCGGCGGCATAGTAGTTAATGAGGCACGCCTCGGGATCAGCTGGACAGTCCGCGACGTCCGCCCAAAGTTCCAAAAACCGTTCGGGCATTCTCGGCCATGCCCTGCTAGTTTCCGGATGAGTTGCCTGATAGCGGTAACCGCCGTCCTTGTCGGAAACCCAACCAAGTTCCCCGCAGTTCGTCATTTTTACCGAGAAGGGCTTCCCCGAACGTGGCATCGTCGGGCGGTAAAGGGGCGCTTGGGCCACCAGCTTTTGCACCATTTTGATGAGCTCAACCTGCTCGGAGGGTGCGAAATATCTCGAAAGATGCGTGAATCCATCCAGCATAGCGCTTACCCATCGGAGTTATGAGGTCCAGTGCCGTATTTCCACTTTCACGCCAGCAGCTATTTGTCTCATCAACAAAAGCCCCGCTCTACGCGGTTGCACGGCAAATTAGCCGACTTATATAACGCCTACGTGATCTACGATCTCAAGCCCAGCACCGGCACGCCCGGTATTGGCAGTAATATGGGGACCGTGCCCGGGCGCCTGGTGTTGGCGCACGTCTTCAGCAGGCGTTGAGGTTATTGAGGCGCCGCAGCAAAGGGCCTACACGGTCTGCCGCAACAAAAGAGGATAATTAAGAATGTCCAAAGTCATCGGCATCGATCTCGGCACGACGAACTCTTGTGTAGCTGTAATGGAAGGCGGCAAACCCAGGGTTCTCGACAACGCCGAAGGTGCCAATACCACACCCTCGATCGTCGCTTTTACCGAGGACGGCGAGCGGCTGGTGGGCTTGCCTGCGAAACGTCAGGCCGTAACCAATCCACTCAACACCCTGTTTGCCATCAAGCGTCTGATCGGCCGGCGCTTCGAAGACGAGACGGTGAAGAAAGACCAAGCCCTCGTGCCCTACCAAATCATTGAAGGGCCAAATGGCGACGCGTGGATTGAAGCCAACGGCAAAAAGTACTCACCCCAGCAGGTCTCGGCCTTCATCCTGCAGAAGATGAAGGAGACGGCAGAGGCCAAACTCGGCGAAACCGTCACTCAGGCGGTGATCACCGTTCCCGCTTACTTCAACGACGCCCAGCGCCAGGCTACCAAGGATGCCGGCAAGATTGCTGGGCTCGAAGTACTGCGCATTATCAATGAGCCAACCGCGGCGGCCCTCGCGTACGGACTCGACAAGAAGCAGGCGGCGAGCACCATCGCTGTCTACGACCTTGGCGGCGGCACGTTTGATATTTCGATCCTGGAGATCGGGGACGGCGTCTTCGAGGTGAAATCAACTAACGGCGACACCTTCCTAGGCGGCGAAGACTTCGACATGACGCTGGTCGGCTATCTCGCCGATGAGTTCAAAAAAGAAAACGGCATCGATCTCCGCCAGGATAAATTGGCGCTTCAACGCCTCAAGGAAGCTGCTGAGAAGGCCAAGATCGAACTCTCCTCTTCGGCCCAGACGGAAGTCAACCTGCCC
>Ga0209013_10001206_pt1 | contig 23850 bp, 24 predicted proteins | sample Cruoilmetagenom2_FD_187291 | JGI IMG/M metagenome (GOLD analysis project Ga0209013, IMG submission 187291) | Oil polluted marine microbial communities from Coal Oil Point, Santa Barbara, California, USA - Sample 2 (SPAdes) (version 2) | ecosystem: Environmental > Aquatic > Marine > Oil seeps ... | reverse complement strand
TGAAATAGATTTGTAACATCAAAACAAAATAACACTAAATCTAAAATAGTATTAATTATGAAAACTAAAATATCAAGTGCTAGAATTAAAAGAATTAGAGAGCAAGGCTATAGCCGTCAAACTAATAATGAAATTTCTAAATTAGCTTTCGGAAACAGATTTGCATATCAATTATGTACTACACTATTATTGATTGGTGTAAGTTTTGCAAACGTACCCTTATTATCTGTAATGTTTGGAGTTGCTTTTTTAAGCATTATTCTACCTAATCATCTTTTTGATTACATCTATAACTATTTTTTATCCCATAAAATGAATCTGCCAAAATTACCTCGTAGATCCGTTCAGTTAAAATTTGCTTGTACCATGGCTACGTTTTTCATTGCTGGAACGATTTACGCATTCTTAAATAATTATATGACTGCTGGTTATATTCTTGGTAGCATCTTATCTGTTACAGCCATTTTGGTTAGCGCTTTAGATTTCTGCATTCCTTCCATAATTTTTAATTCAATAACAAAGAAAAAAACTAAAAACAAAATTGTAAACACTATATAGTTCATTATGAAATATCTATTAAAAATGAAAAATAATTCAGACCATAATAAAGAAGCTTCTTTAAAAATTACTTGGACGGAGTACAAACGATTATGGCTTTTAAATAATAAAAATAAGTTTAACACTAAATAACAAAAAAAATGAAAACAATTGAAAAAAATCAAACAAAAAAAGTAAATCAACAAGATTTGGAAAAAAGAGTAAAGGATATGTACAAAAAAGTGGCCTTACATCCTGAAATTGAATACCATTTTGAAATGGGAAGAAAATTAGCAGACAGAGTACATTATCCTTCAAGTACTTTAGACAAACTGCCAAGTCCAGCAATAGACTCATTTTCAGGAGTAGGGTATTATTTTGATTTAGCACAATTACAAAAAGGCGAAGTAGTAGTTGAGTTAGGTAGCGGTTCGGGAATGGATTCTTTTTTTGCAGCTACACAAGTTGGAAAAACAGGCGAGATAATTGGTATAGATATGACTAATGAACAATTAGAAAAATCTTCAACATTAAGAGACCAAGCAGGTTTTACCCAAGTAGTATTTCGTAAAAGCTATATTGAAGACTTACCAATTATGTCGAACAGTATCAATGCAGTTATTAGCAATGGTGTTATCAACCTATCAAGTGAAAAATCAAAAGTTTTTAACGAAGCAGCGAGAGTTTTAAAAAAGGGAGGTCGGTTAGCCATTTCTGATATCGTCACAAAAACAAAATTACCAGAAAACATTACTTGCGATGCTACTTTATGGGCAGCATGTATTGGTGGTGCAATGCAAATAGATGCTTACAAACAACTTATTGAAGATGCGGGCTTAGAAATAGTAAAAGTAAAAGACAATCCATATGCTTTCATTTCTGATAATGCTAAGGGAGCAACCAAACAATATGGAATTAAAAGTGTATCCATTCTAGCTATAAAAAAATAATAATTAACAATTAAAATTAAAAACAATGTCAAACACAAAAAAATTAATCGTAACACTATCCGTAAATTCTAATGATGATGTATCAACCGTAGCTTTTACAGTGGCTAATGCAGCTATAACAAAAGGACTAGAAGTAGGAGTCTTCTTAACTTCAGATGCAGTAGAATTGAGTAGAGCAGGCGCTTGTGAATACACACATGTACAACCATTTAAAAAATTAAATGAACTAATTGATTCATTTACTACTAATGGTGGAACTTTATGGGCTTGTGCTCCATGTTTTAACCATCATGGTTTAAATGCTGAAGAAAATGTTGAAGGAGCAATAGTAGTTGGTGCTGGTCCAATGTTAGATTGGATCGTTGATGGTGCCCAAACCTTATCATTTTAAAATGAAAAATAAAGTTATATATCTTGATTCGCATGCTTCTACGCCTGTGGATCAAGATGTACTTTCAACCATGCTTCCGTATTTTACCGAGCATTATGCTAATGGAAATCATAAAGCAGGACGAAAAACTGTTATGGCTTTAGAAAATGCTCGTTTTCAAGTTTCAAACTTAATAGGAGCTAAGCCTTCAGAAATCACTTTTACAAGTGGAGCAACCGAAGCCATTAATTTGGCTCTCTTAGGATTAGCAAAAGCAAATACAAGTGAAAGAAACCATATTGTAACTCAAAGAACAGAACACAAGGCAGTATTGCAATGTGTTGAAGCTTTAAAACAAGAAGGTTATCATATAACCATGCTTGATGTAGATGAAGTTGGAAGAATTAGGTTAGATGAATTAAAAAAAGTAGTAACCAATAAAACATTAGTTGTTGCTATTATGCTATCAAATAATGAAATTGGAACCGTACAACCTATTGAAGAAATTGGAAAAATTAGTCGGCATTCAGGGGCCAAATTTTTTTGCGACTTGACTCAGGGTGTAGGGTGGTATCCTATTGACATAAATAAAATGAATATCGATTTGGCAGCGCTATCTGCTCATAAATTTTATGGCCCTAGAGGGGTTGGTGCTTTATTTATAAAAAAATACAATCCAAAAACGACCATTAGTCCAATTATATTTGGCGGGGGCCAAGAACGTGGATTTAGACCAGGAACACATAATATTCCAGGAATAGTAGGCTTAGGTAAAGCATGTGAAATTATAACTTCAAATACAGAAAACCGTTATCTTAAAATTCGTAAATTAAGAGATCGATTGCAAGAAAAATTATTTGGAGCTATTAAAGGTATTCGATTAAATGGTTGCCCAGAAAACAGACATCCAGGAAATCTTAATGTATCGATACCTAATATTTCAGGAGAACAATTAAAAGAAGCTTTACCAAACATTATGTTTTCTACGAGTTCTGCTTGTTCGAGTTTATCTCCAAAACCTTCTCATGTTATTTCGGCTTTAGAAGTGAGCAATTCCGTTATAAAATCATCTTTTAGAATTGGAATAAATAAGTATAATACCATGGAAGAAATAGATTTTGTAGCCAATAGAATAATTGAGAAAAGTATTTAATACTATTATTTAATATTCAATTTTTGTAGTAATTGATCTTTATAGGTTTTTCCTATTGGTAATTTTATTTCGTCACCAATTTGGATTGTATTTCCATAGATAGATGTAATGGTCTCTTGAGGAATTATATAAGACCTATGTATTCTAGTAAAAGTTTTCTCTGGCAAAATATTTTCTAGTAGTTTTAAATGCATACTCACTAATAACTTCTTATTTATTGTATATATATGGCTATATTCTTGCTCAGCTTTAATATACACTATTTCTGAAAAACTAATTTTAACTAATTTTCCGTCAACTTTTACAAAAAAATAGGAGTTTTCTTTTTTGACAACATTTGATGAAGACTTTTTCTCTTTTATTTTTATGTTAGCTTTTTCTATAGCTTGAAAAAAACGACCGTAAGAAATTGGTTTTAACAAATAGTCAATCACATTTAATTCAAAACCTTTTAAAGCATATTCACTAAAAGCTGTTGTAAAAATTACTAAAGGCGGATTTTTTAAGGATTGCAAAAACTCAACTCCTGTAATTACGTGCATTTGTATATCTAAAAATAAAACATCTACATCATTCTTTAGAAGTGCTTCATAAGCCTCTTCTGCATTTATACATGTATCTATAACCTTCCAATTAGGAACTTTGCTAAGATGTGTTTTAATTATATCTCTAGCAAGTGGCTCATCATCAACAATTAAACAATGTATCATTTTAACTCAATTTTTAAAAATGCATTATACTTTGATTCTTCTAAATCTACCTTATACAAATAGGTATTTGAATAATGTAAATCTAAACGCTTCTTTAGATTACTTAGCCCAAGTCCGCTTGTATTTTTTTTACTTTTATGGGTGTCAAAAGAATTTTGAATATTAAAATATAACTTATCTTCTTTTACGTTTATATCAATAGTTATAATTGTATCTTTTTTATCTGTATTATATTTAAATGCATTTTCTATTAAGGGTATAAAAAGCAAAGGAGGGAGACTCCTGTGATTATTCTCTGCATTTGTTTTAAAGGATACTTTTGTGTGGTTTAAACGAAGACTTTCTAGCTCTACATAATTCTTCAACAATTTAATTTCTTCAGATAAAAGGATACTTTTTTTATTCGCATTTTCTAAAGAATAACGCATAAAACTTGACAATCCTGTTACGGTTTCAGCAGACTCATCTATTCGTTTATGAATAATCAAACTATACAAATTGTTCAAGGTATTAAATAAAAAATGAGGATTTACTTGTGCTTTTAAAAAGTTAAGTTCTAGTTCCACTTTTTCTTTTTCTAGTTGTAAATTTTTTAGATAAACCTGATAATAACCTAAACTACTTTTTATGGCAATAGGTAAAACCAGACTAGAAAATAAATTAAAAAATAACCCAATGTTTGATCCTTTGTATAAAATATTTTCAATCAAACTTTTTTGGATTACACTCAAATGATCGGGGTTTTTCTCTTTAGCTATTGCCCTACATTTTTCACAAAACTTAAAAGTTAACTGCTCACCATACGCCTCAATAAAAGTGTACAAAAAGACCAATAGTGATAAATATGCCAAAAAGAGCCACCATCGCTTTTCTAACAAAAAACGTGGAATTAAAATATACATTAATGGATAAAAAACAACAATCAATCCTAATATTTGCCTTATTGGTACTAAATATGCCAAGGCAGAATCTCTATAAATACTATACGACGTTTTTATAAAATAATAATAACTAAAATACAAAGCAATCCAAAAAAGCACATGTGAAACAATTCTAATTGTTTTAGATGAACTTCTCTTTTCTATTAAATTATCAATAGTCATAGTATTGCAATATACTTTATTAAGTTATAACTAATAAATTAATTAATTTTTTAAAATTCTTTGAAAAACATCTTTTGATAAAACTAAAGTAATACTGTCGCTTAAAACAGGATGGATTTTATTAAAATCAATTTTTTCGAGATTTGCAACAGATTCATTTGTCATTTTAAGCGATAAGGAGTCTACTTTGTTTTCATTTAAAAACTCAATTTGACTCTGGTTTTCCATGGTTAATGCTAAAGTATTTAAATCGGTATTGATCAATTCTGTATGAGAATAGCCTTTTAAACTCAGATTTAAATCTTGATGCTGATAACCTGAAATACGGTTATGAGTATTGGTAATATGAATGGAAGACAAATTGTTTTTATAGATGATAATACCAGATGGAGTTGTAGTTAAAAAGCTTTGACTCATAGAAATATTTGAACCGGTAAACCGGATAAATAATGTGTCGTTTTTAACATTACTTTTAAAGTGTTCTAATCTGGTGCGTAATACTTTAATATCATTATTTTTATTTTGAATAATTTCTATAGGATATCCATTACTGCCAGAAATATCTAACACCGAATAAGAATCAGATTTAACGGAAACATAATTTTTGAAAGTATCTGATAAATCAATTTTATGATATTCATTTTTAAGACTAACATTGGTTATATACATTACTGTTATTATAACTAGACTTAAAACGATTATAAAAATAGTACTTGTTTTCATATCTTAAATTTCTTTTTCTTTTAACTTCAACCAAACCAATGTCCAAATTGCTACTGGTAAAACAAACCGTATAAATAGAGAACTTAATAGATTTGCTCTTTCTAATAAAAACACTTTTGTATTCTCACCTTGATGCGAAAAAAGAAAGCTATCAAAAGCGATACTAGAAACCACTTCAGCTTCTGGAATCAACATCTCTAACATAAAACCATTTAAATAATTAAACACTATAAAAAGTAGGGCTGTAGCCAACAAGGTTTTTATCAAACTGTTTTTATTAAAAATGACACTTCCTAATAAAATCAGACCATTAAATAATAAATAGATAAAAAAGAATTGGTGAAAATTGTTTTTAAACGGATTTAAAATCGATTCAAAACTAAATTTATTTGTAACTAATAAATAGATAAAATCGGCTATATAAAAAGTAAGTATATAAATAAATAAAAAGAAGCCTGTAGAAATAAGAATGCTTGAAATTACTTTTTCTGAATGTTTCGCAGGAATACTTAGAAGCCACATACCACTTTGTGGACTAGAAAATTCACTAAACATAGTATTGGAAAAAACAGCACCCGAGATGAATAAACCAATGATAAAAACACCATTTTGTACCGCTCCAGAAAAACTGTCTTGCCATTGATGAACTATAATAAACATAAACATTAGTAAGATAAATAATACTAAAAGCCCAATGCTATAGGTTTTATAATTCTCTCTAAATTGTCTTTTTATTAGCAATGAAATAGCTTTAATATTCATAACTTATATCAATTTAAGTTTACCGGCCAATACCGCATTAAATAGTAACTCTATGTCTATATAACCTAAGTTATTCGTTTCGTTTTTAGCTATGGATGCAAAACCATTGCTAACTTTTTCTTGATATACTATAGCATCATTCTTTCTTTCTGTATCCGAAAGTTCAAATTTCAATTGCCTTGCGATATCATTTTTATCAAGATTCAATTTAATTTTCCCATTATCCATAATAATAATTGAATCTATTAACTCATCTAAATCCCTCACTTGATGTGAAGTTATGATTACTATTCTATCCTTTTTGAAGGAATCTTTAATCATATTTCTAAAGGTAATTTTTGAAGGAATATCTAAACCATTTGTAGGCTCGTCCATAATTAAAACCTTCGTATTTGCAGATAAAGCAAAACCTATTAATATTTTCTTTTTCTGACCTAAAGAAAGTTCGGTAGTTTTTTTACTTTTCTCTATTTTAAATTCTTTTGCATAAGAATCAAACTGATGGGTATCAAAATTTGGATAGAAGTCTTTATAGCTTTGTATCAATTCTTGAATGGTCAAGTTTGGTAAATAATACTCTTCAGGAACAAAAAATAATTCTTTTAAAAAATTCACTTCTCGTTTTCTTGGAATAGCGTCAAAAACTTCACAAGTACCAGAAGTTGGAAAAAGCATTCCTGTTATGTTTTTAATTAATGTAGATTTTCCTGCACCATTTTTACCCAACAATCCATATATTTTTCCGGGTGCAAAGTGTAAGTTGAGTTCTTGGTATACCCATGCTTTTTTAGAATACTGAAAACCTAAGTTGGTAATATGAATCATAATTTTTTTTTAGAATTCTTTAAATCGTATAAAAAATATAGACCGAAAATAGTAATGCAATTAAGATTGATAAAAAAAAATCAATCAATGGAGAAGAAAAATTAATGAAGGGCTAAAATTCTACAATGAAAAAATTTTAATATTCCTGTAAATAGAGATATTACAAAAGTTGAAACATGCGATATTGCAGAATTCGGTTTACTTTGTGCTGGATTTCCATGCCAGCCATTTTCTAAAGCGGGTGACTAATTAGGTAATGGAGATGATAAGTATTGTAATCTTTTAAAAATATTTTCAAATAATTATTGGTTCTAAAATAGTCCAAACATTATTTGCCAGTATTTTTTGACCTTCAACCGTTGGGTGAATGCCATCTTCTTGATTTAATGTAGAAATACCACCAACATCTTTCAATAAAAAGGGGATTAAATAGAGTTCATTTTTTTTAGCTAGTTCAGGAAAAATAGTTTTAAACTCAGTAATATAATCTTGTCCCATGTTCGGAGGAAGTTGCATTCCAGCTAATATTATTTTAGTACTTGCATTTTTTTCTAACACAGCATCAATAATTATTTGTAAGTTTTTCCTTGTTTCTTTTAAAGGCACACCACGTAAACCATCATTAGCACCTAATTCTAAAATAAAAACATCAACTTTTTGATTCAGCACCCAATCTATTCTATTTTTTCCACTAGCAGTTGTTTCACCGCTTAAACCTGAATTTATTACTGTATAATTCAATGAAAGTGAATCTATTTTAGTTTGAATAATTCCAGGAAAAGCCTCATTTACATCGTCTAGACCATAACCGGCAGTTAAGCTATTACCAAAAAATAAAATAGTTTTTGTAGCAGTATTTTCTTTAATATTGCTTTCTGATTTAGTTGGTGTTTTTTCAGTAGTTTTTTCCTTTTTAGAAGTATCTGATCCACAAGAGAGTAGGACTAGTAAAAATAAAAAATAACAAAACTTTAAGAAAATCTTCCTTACACGATCATTAAAATTCAAAATCAATGGTCTATTTTTAAGTTTTAGCATTACTTGGTAGAATATATAATAAATAAGTACTATGACAAAGATATTAAAGATTCACGAACTAAAGAAAACATATACCAGTGGTTCAAAAAATTTAACTGTGCTAAGCCACATTTCTTTTGAAGTTGAAAAAGGAAGTGTTTTTTCTATTGTTGGTCCTTCAGGAAGTGGTAAAACCACCTTGCTTGGTTTGTGTGCTGGTTTAGATCACCCAAGTGCTGGCACTATAGAATTATGTGGGAGTAATTTACAGGACTTAGATGAAGATGAACGAGCACAATTGCGCAATAAAGAAGTTGGTTTTATATTTCAGAATTTTCAATTATTACCAACACTTACTGCTTTAGAAAATGTAATTGTACCCTTAGAGTTACAAGGTGAAAAAAATGCTGCAAAGGTTGGTATGGAATTATTGCAAAAAGTAGGCTTGGCAGATCGTTTTCATCATTATCCATCTCAATTATCAGGTGGAGAGCAACAAAGAGTGGCCTTAGCCAGAGCGTTTTCTAACAAACCTTCCATTTTATTTGCCGATGAACCTACAGGGAATTTGGATGAAGAAACTGGTGAAAAAGTTATTCAATTACTTTTTGAGTTGAATAAAGAAGCAGGAACAACATTAGTTATCATTACCCACGATTTAGACTTAGCCAATAGAACGCAGCAAATTTTGAGATTAAAGGGTGGAAAAATCATTTCTAACGAAAAAACAATCGCTAATTAATGAGCAAGACATCCTCAAATACTTCGGTACAATGGCTATTTAAAATGGCATGGCGAGATGGTAAAGCAAGTCTTTCCAGATTACTGCTCTTTATGGCATCTATCATACTTGGTATTGCTGCTGTGGTTTCCATTCAATTATTTAGTGAAAATTTAAAACAAAACATTAAAAATCAGTCAAAGGCTTTAATGGGTGCTGATTTTATAATTGATAGCAGACAACTTCCTTCTAAAAAAGTACAATCTATTATAGACTCTTTAAATGTGGCCGCTAAAGAAGTAAATTTTGTTTCTATGGCTGCTTTTCCAAAAAATGATGGAACAAAACTAGTAAAAGTACGCGCTATAGAAGGTGATTTTCCTTTTTACGGAAACTTAGATACTAAACCAAAAAGTGCGGCTTTAGAATATCAAAAATTAGGCGGAGCATTGGTAGATGCTACATTAATGTTACAATACAATTTAAAACCTGGAGATTCTATTAAATTAGGAAAGCTGACGTTTTCAATTATTGGCGCTTTGAAATCTATTCCCGGTAGCACAGCAATTTCTACTTCAGTAGCACCTCCAGTACTTATTCCTTTTCGCTTTATAGACCAAACAGAGCTTTTACAATTAGGAAGCAGAAAAGAATATCAATATTTTTTTATAGCGCCGCCCAATATGGATTTAGACTTATTAGATAAAAAAATTGATCCTATTTTAGATGTCGAAAATGCAGATATAGATACACATACAAGTACTAGTGAACGCTTGGGTAGAAGCTATGATAACGTAAGTAGATTTTTAAATTTAGCAGCATTTATAGCACTTTTATTGGGTTGTGTGGGAATTGCAAGTTCTGTTCATATTTATATTAAAGAAAAGTTAAAAAATGTAGCAGTTCTAAAATGTTTAGGAGCCACAAGAAAACAAACCTTTTTAATTTACCTAGCTCAAGTAGTTGGAATTGGGTTGATAGGAGGTATTTTAGGTTCTGCAATAGGCATTGGATTGCAATATGCCTTTCCTTATATTTTAGAAGGATTTTTACCTTTTGATGTTCAAATAGCTATCACTGCACAGCCATTAATAATTGGCATAACTTTGGGTATTTTGATGTCAGTATTATTTGCTTTGCTACCATTATTAGGTACTTGGTATGTTTCTCCGTTGGAAGTCTTGCGAGGTACAGATGAAAATTTAGTAAAACCAAGAAAAGCAAGACTTTTCACTTTAGCGGCAATCTTACTTTTTATATTTTTATTTTCATTTTGGTTGTTAAAAGATGCTTTAAACGGATTGGTTTTTACTTTTGGTATATTAGTCGCTTTCTCTATTATGGCAGGAACTGCAAGCCTTTTTATGAAAGCTATAAAAAAATACTTTCCAAACAAATGGGGCTTTACAAAACGTCAAAGTTTGTTAAATTTATTCCGCCCAAACAATCAAACAATGGTGCTGATTTTAGCCATAGGCTTAGGTACTTTTTTAATTAGTACTTTATACTTTACCAAAGATATTCTGTTAGCCAAAACATCTATTGAGAATAATGCAGATAATGCAAATATCATTTTAATGGATGTGCAAAACGAACAAAAAGAAGCTGTTATAAATACAGTATTATCAAAAGATTTGGAAGTGATAGATAACATGCCTATTGTAACTATGCGAATGCATCAAATTAAAGATGAATTGGTGAATGATATTCGTAAAGACACAACTTCAAATATGAATCAATGGATTTTAAACCATGAGTTTAGGGTAACCTATCGCCATTCATTACTAGCTTCTGAAGAACTTTTAGAGGGTACTTGGACCGCAGAAGTAGGTCAAGGTGAACCTATTTTAATTTCAATATCAGATAATATTGCGAGAGATGCCGATTTAAAAATAGGAGATCAAGTAGTCTTTAACATACAAGGCGTTTTAATGAAAACAACTATTGGAAGTATAAGAAAAGTAGATTGGGGTAGAATGCAACTTAATTTCTCCGTGTTATTTCCAACGGGTGTTTTAGAAAATGCACCACAGTTTAATATAATAACTACCTATGTGCCTAATGAAAACATCTCTGCCGACTTACAAAGAGATTTAGTAAAGAAATTCCCAAATATTTCAGTGTTAGATTTAAGACAGGTGTACAATATAATAGAAGACATTTTAGATAAAATATCATGGATTATTAATTTTATGGCTTTCTTTAGTATTCTTACAGGAATTATCGTTTTAATCGGCTCGGTTAGAAATAGTAAATATCAGCGAATTAAAGAAAGTGTGTTGTTAAGAACCTTAGGAGCAAAGAGTAAACAAATTTTACAAATTACGGCTCTTGAATATATTTATTTAGGAATGTTAGGCAGTTTGGTTGGAATTTTATTATCTCTTATCAGTAGCCAATTATTAGCAGCATTTTTATTTAAGGAGCCTTTTATTCCTTCTGCCGTTCCATTTTTAGTATTTCTTCCAGGAATTACCGTATTGGTTTTATTAATTGGTTTAAGTAATATTAGAAGCGTTTTAAAAAGTCCACCCTTAGAAGTTTTAAGAAAAGAAGTTTAACGAATTAGCTTCTCGCTACAGCACAAGATGTGGGTAAATTCTTGAGGGCATTAAATGATGGTTCTGTGTTTAATGAAGGGGAAAAGAAAATCTATTCCTCCATTTATGTGTATGAACATGGAGGTTTGATTTGTGGTTATCAGATCCTTGCTGAATACCATAAAGATATCGATACGGTTGTTATTCAATTTATTAATACAACTGACTTTGATGGATATGACTGGAACTTATCAGAAATCTTAATGAACCGTATTGTAAAAATAGTGAGAAATAAAAATGATTTATAAAATTGACGATAAAGCATATGCTTTTCTTTATCTTTTTAATCTTTACATAAATTGGTATAAAGGCTTATTTCTTTAAGTGTTGTTTGCCAAACTTCATGTTCAAACTCTTTTGGAGAAAATTTAAATAGAATAATGGTTTTCTTTTCTTTTTCACAAAGAAAACTTTCTACTAAAACATGAAGGGTGATATTTTTATTTGTTGCAAAACGATCGTATGTTTTTACGCTACCTTTAAAATAGGTTGTTGAATTTTTACTGCTTGTTTTATGTACAGATGCAGATGCAAATCGAGTATCTGTTGTAGCATCCATTTCAATACGATTTAAACTGTTGAAATATTTTTCTAAGTTTTCTGCTACTTCTTTTGCAGTAATAGTTCTATCTAAATTAATCTCCCATGCATAGGTATAGGTCCAGAAATTTTTATGGTTTACATCTCTCCAACCTTCTGGAGGGAACCTGACTTCGCCTACACCTTCATAATTCATATTTCTAGCAGGGAAACGAAGTACTTCTTGACCCCAAGTGGAATCAATTTCTATTAAACTAAATTCATTTTTTTGTCCGAAAACAAAAATTGAACAAAAAAGCAACATAAAAATTAGTGTGGTAGTTTTACTTTTCAAAATGTATAATTATAAGATTACTTCAAATCAATAGGATCAGAATTTTTTTTTGTAAAACTAAGATTGTATCCTAAAAAAAGTGTCAAAAAAATGTAAAAATAGTTACAACAGTTGTAAAATTTAATAATATGTTGATTGAACCAAAGGTAAAAAAAACTTTATTTTCATCTATTTTAAACTGATAAAGATCATATTATAAGGTAAATAAAATACTTAAATTGTTCTTGCATAAAATATTAAACTTACAATTTATAATTGCTTATAAAAAAGTTGATATAAACGACACTTAATAATAAATGTGATTAGAATGGAAAACCTTACAACTAACTTTTACGAAGTTACTCTTAGAGATAAACTTGCAATTATTCTTTTTAAGAGTGACGTATTTGAATTACTTTGCAATAGAAATAATAGTGATTCTTTTTTTGAAATTCTTAAAAATATAGAAGGAGACCATAAAATTAAAGCAATGGTTTTTACTAATGAACCAGAATGCTTCGGTGAAAAAGTTTATGACAAGTTTTTGAATAAAATAATGTTTGAAGAAACTATTAGCAATGATTCTGAATCATTAAATTTCAATAATAGGGATTTGAGAATCAAAGAAATAATCACTTTAAATCGTTTTGTTAAATATATTAAAGATTATAAAAAATTAAGTTTTACAGCTTTAAGAGGTAGTATAGTTACTCCTTTTTTTGGATTAACATTGGCTACAGATATGAGGTACTTAACACCAGAAGCACATTTTTCACTAGCACATAATAAACACGGATTACATCCTAGTGGCGGACTTCCATATTTCTTAGTAAATCAATTAGGGCATAATAAGGCAATTGAATTGTTATTTTCTGAAAAAGTTACAGCGGTAGAAGCTTTAGAATTAGGTTTAATAAACAAAATTATTCCAGAAGATAATTTTTTAGATAGCGTAGTAAATGAAATTAAAAGGATTACTAGATTAAATGAGACAGTATTAAATAGTACTAGAAAATTGACATCTATTGTACAGAATACTTTGTCTGAGTATTTGAATTTTGAAGAAATATATAAACCTTGAGTTACATTTATAATAACTTTAAACCTTCTATAGAGATTAATCTATGTAAATAAAGTGTGTTTAAAAAGTCAATTGCTCCTTTATTCTTTTCAATATTTATAAAAAAATTATCTGATATCAAAATTTGATAAATAAGATTATAAGATTGGCTTAACTCTTTTGAATTTAAATTTTGTATATAAATATTTTCAATTTTACCTCTTAAAATATTCTTTTGTAAAAAGGGAATGATGTCAGACTCTATAATTTTTAATGCTTTTTTATAAATATTGGGATAGATTTTTTTTAAATCATTATAATAAGATGGAGATATTGAAACAATGAATGGTTTTAAACAATTAAAAAAACAATTCAGTTCTATTATTGCATTTGATGAATCAATGGAACAGTTTTTAATCTTTAATTCGATTTCTTTTATTTGAAAACTATTAATTTCATTAACTAAATCATCTTTGTTTAAAAAGTTTAGATAGATTGTCTTCTTAGAAATACCACATTCAACAGCTAGATCATCCATTGAAGTCACTGCTATACCATTTTTTAAGAAGAGGTCACTTGCTTTTTTAATGATTGCATTTTTATTTGACATTTTTTATTTGCTTATTACTGCTGCTACTTATTCGCTTTATTAATCATTTAAATAGGAAGTTTGATTTTATTTAATTCCAAATCTAATCATCTTTATTTAGCTTATCTTTAATAGATTTTATTACCAAATCATAATTTTTAATAGTTGTTAAGGCTATTTCCTGTCCCTCAAAAATAAACTCTTTGATAGCTTGAGATGTTGATGTTTTATCAAATTTTGTTGGATGCTTTAAACCTTTTAATATCACATGTTTTATTGTTTTACATTCAGACTGATAATAAAGATTAATAAGTGTTTCTACGCCAAATCTTGAGTTCTTTAATTTAGGAATGATTGGATAAATATCTGATTTTTTTAAAGCTCTTTGTCCAGTAAATGATTTGAATGGGTTAATACTAGAATCAATCATTGTTTCTGTTGGTTGCCCAAGAACCATATCAGCATCATTGTTTAATATGGGTGTAATCAATTCAGTAAAGTGATTTTTTTGGATGTTTGATAAATCAGCATCAAAAAACACGAGTATTTCGCTTTTTGCTATTTCAATACCTCTTGCCATTGCAAAACCTTTTCCTTTGTTTTTAGGTAAAACGATATATGTAAAATTATAATGATCCTTTATTTTTTTTAGTATAGAATCAGTTTTATCGGTAGAACCATCGTTTACAACAATTACTTCATCAAAATAAAAATCAGTAGCAATTTTCACAACATTTTCAACAGTACTTTCCTCATTGTAGACACAAATTATTGCAGTTATTTTCATTTTTTAGAATTTAAATATTTATTAATTTCTTTTGTTGCTGCTTTTTCACCAAAATCAATTAGAAAATCAGCTTTATGAAAATCAAATGTATCCGCTAAATTATATGGAATATTAATAACTATATCTGGTTGATGCATCTCAATATTCATTTTTGCAAGTTTATGAAGCATCGCTCTAGTGGTAAACTTTAAAAGAGAAAAATAGCCTAAGCTTTTAGTGGTTGTTAAGTTTGTTACATTATTATAAATATCTTTCTCTTTATTTGAGTCTATCGCAATTTTATTTCCATATAAATTCACTACTACTAAAATATCATTTGTATTTCGTTTTACGAATTCAATAGGAGTAGGGTTTAATATACCTCCATCTACCAAAAACGTATCCTTATATTTAACTGGAGTAATAATTGAAGGTATGGAAACGGATGCTCTAATTGCTTCATAAAAACTTCCTTTTGTAAATACCACCTCTTTTTCATTTCTTATATCTGCGGCTATGGCAGTAAAAGGAATATTCATTTTTTCAATATCTATATCTGGAATAAATGTTTTCATGTTATTAAAAACTTTATTTCCTTTTATTAATCCGTTTGAAGATAAAGTGAAATCCATTAGATCCCAGATATCTCTTTTATTAAACGATTTTATCCAATCGGTATACTGATCTAAATAATTCATTGCATATAGCCCGCCAATTACAGATCCAATAGAAGAACCAGAAACAGAGGTTATTTCAAAACCATTTTTTTCGAGTTCTTTTATGGCACCAATTTGTGCAAGGCCTCTTGAGCCCCCGCTAGATAATACCAATGCTACTTTTTGTTTCATCTAATTAATTAGAAGTGGAAGGAACTAGTATTAGTTCTCTTTCACTGAATCTGTTTTTCCTATGGTTAGTAAATAATTTGCCGCTGTTATTTTATAACTGCTTTTTGCATCTATTAAATAATCTTTTGCTTGTTGTGCTAAAGCCCTTGCTTCTAATAAATCTGAAGTGTTTGTAATACCTGCATCAAAAGTGTCTTCTAATTCTTTTTGATATTCTAACGATTGATTTAATGATGTTTTTGCAATTTCAATTTGTTTGTAGCTAATAATTAAATCAGTGTATGATTTTGTCATTTGCAATTGTAATAGCTCAGATTTATCTTCTAAATTGTTTTCTGCTATTTTGATTTTTATATCTTGTTCTTGTAGTTTTTTAGAACCTCCCCACCAATCTGATATTGGTATGGATAAAGTTGCAAAGGCTAATCCATAAGTGTTATTTTGATCAAATGCATCTAAGTACATGCCACTTGCTCCGACAGCTAATTGGGGTAGATATTCTCCTAATGCCATTTTCTTTTGTAACTCTTCTGCCTCAATAGCTTTATTAAGCATTACAAATTCTTTACGATTTTCTAGAGCTTTATCTGTTGCCATAAAATAATTTTCTGGAGGAAGTATAGAAACAATAGAATCGTTTATATTAAATGATTGATTATAAGTTATTCCAATATGTTGACAAAACACCATCTTAAGCATTTCTATACCATTATTTAGCTTTAATTTATTGATTTCTATCTTATTTAATTCTAATTTAACTTTTAGTAAATCACTTTTATTTATCAAACCGGCATCATAATAATCCTGAACTTCTTTTTGTAATCTAAGTAATAGGTTTTCGTAATTGTTAAGTGTTATTTTTTTTTCTTTTAGAGCTACCAATTTCCAATAATATTCTTCGGTGGTTGTTAAAACTTGATCTGTCGATAGATTTAGTTGTTCTTGGTTAATATCTATTCCTAATTGAGCCAGATTATTTCCATTTCGAATACGCCCACCTGCATAAATAGGTAGAGTAGCTGTAAGCATTGCAGTATTCATATAATCTAATGATTGAATGCTGAGTGATGGCACATAAGCAAACTGTGTTGCATTAGGTAGGTTTGCTTGATTGCCATCATATACTGGTAAATTCATTTCTGGTGTTTGTATATCTAACAAATAATCTGATGAACGCATTGCGAAACCTGATACATTTACTTTTGGGAAAAAATTTGTAAAAGCACTTTCTTTTACTTTTTCAGAAGATTCGAGTTTATATCTTGCATCCTTAAGATGCTTATTATTCTCTAAAGCAAGAACTTTAGCAGAGTCTAGCTTTATGTTTTGTGTTTGTGCTGTTACAGGCACACTAACTAATATACATCCTAAGATAATATATAAAATTATATTTTTCATTTAAATACTTTATTCTGTTATTGTTATATTAACTTCTTTTTTACTTGTAGTTTTCCAATAGAGCACAGGGAGTATTAATAAAGTTAATACCATACCTGTAATTAATCCAAAGAATATTACAGTACCTAAAGGTGCCCATAAAGAAGAATTACTTATAATCATAGGTGTTACACCAATAGCTGCCGCCATAGAAGTAAGGAAAATTGGTCGCATTCTTCTCTTTCCTGCCGCAAGTGCAGCATCTTTAAAAGAATATCCTGCTTTTACTAATTGATGTGCGTAATCAACTAAGATAATACCATTTCTAACCGTAATACCCATTAAACCCATAATACCTATAAAAGAAGTAAACCCAAATTGATACCCCATAACATATAGTCCCAAGCCTGCACCAAACAAACTTAAAAGCATTGTAGACATAATAAGTAAAGATCTTCTTATGGTATGAAACTGAAACATTAGAATAAAGAAAATAAGAAGTATACTAACTGCCATTGACTTCCCCATTGGAATAAAATTTTCTAAAGAGGCTTCATAATCACCACCATAAGTAATATTCAAATTTTCAGGTAATGATAATTTACTAATATCTGGATCAACTTGTTTTAAAAACTTCGATGCAACTACACCTGTTTTTAAATCGGCCATTACAGTTAAGGTTCTAACTCCATTTCTATTAACAATAGTACCTTCTGTAAAATCGGGAACTAATTTCCCTATAGAACGTAATGGTAGTGATTCTAATGTTAAAGGTGAGGTAACATATTGATTATTCAAATCATCTATACTATTTTTGAGATAATCTTCTTTAGTTAGAATAACATCTATTGGATAATCATTTTCCCAAACCGTAGTTACTGGCAGACCATCTAAAGATACTAGTAATGATGAGGCTACTAGGGATTTTGCATATCCCAATTTATTAGTTTTATCTTTATTTAATTTTACAGCTATTCCTTGCCTTAGTTCATCCCAATCATCTCTAACCCAAGAAACATCTTCTTCTTGTTTTAGTATTTTTTTTACTTTTTCAGCAACTTGTTTTAAATCTTTAATATTATTGGAAGAAATTCGTATTTCAATTGGAGCTTTATAGGATTCCATAGCAAGTTGTTTCCATTTTACGTGAGCTTCAGGGAACAAGTCGCTATAATTTTTATTACAATCTGCAAGTACTTCCAGTGTGGCCTCATTAGAGGTAGTATTAACTAATATTTGGCCATAATTTTTAGCGGGTAAATGAGGTGCATACAAAGCATTAAATCTAGGAGAACCATTGCCTATAAAACTAGCTATATTAGTAACTCGAGAATCAGCTTGTAATATGTTTTCTAAACTATCAATTACACTTTCTGTTTTTTCTATCGAATAACCTTCTGGTAAATAAACTTCAACAGAAAACTGTTTCCTGTCCATTTCTGGAAATAATTTTTGATCGATGTTTGCTAAAAACAAAAAACCAGCAGCAACCGATAAAATCCCTGCGAGTATCGTAAGTTTAGGATTTCTAAAAGTAAAATCTAAGCCTTTGTTATAAGCATTTTGTAATCGATCTAATACGCTTTTTCTTTTTTGTTTTCCTTCTATATGTAAGCCCTTTTTAATAAGTAAATAGTTGATAAAAGGAACAAGTAGTATCGCTACTACCATTGAAACTGCCAATGCAATACTTATTGTTATAGGAAATGTTCCAACAAAATCACTCGCCATACCATCTAGAAAAATCATTAAGGGTAAAAAGGACATTGATATTGCCAAAGTAGCTGAAAGTACTGGTACAAAGAGTTCGTTTGCAGATTTCCAAGCTGCGTTCCAAGGTGTTTCTCCTTCATCTAGTTTTTCTAAATGATTATCAATTACCACAATAGCATTGTCAACAACCATTCCTAATACAGTTATAAGTGCCGCTAAGGTTACAATATGCAGTTGAATACCCACTAATTGCATAATTCCAATCGTTATTAAAATTGAGACAGGAATAGAAATTGCCGCGACTGTTGCTACTCTAAATGGTAGAAAAATTAATATTACAATGACAACAGCGATAATAGCAAACATAAATTCTACTAAAAAATGTGAAATAGAATCATCTACAACTTCTGGTAAATTTGAAATAATATTAATTTTTACATCATCATCAATTCGTTTTGAATATTGTTCTAGTATTTTATTTACATCTTCTCCAAAATGAACAATATTATTCCCTTTTTGCATTTCTAAAGACAGTAACAATGCGTTGTTTCCATTATTTCTTATATAATTGCTTGGTTTTTCATACCGTCTTTCAATAACAGCTATATCCTTTAAACGTATTACATTACCTAAAGGATCTGAATAGATTATTTGTTCTTCAATATCTTTTTCAGATTCATATCTTGGAGGTAAATGTATGGGGATGTCCAAATCTCCATTATCTAATGAACCTGAATAATTGATAGCATTTTGCAATTGAAAAGACCCTAATATTACTGATGGCTTTACATTAAACTTATTTATTTTTTCAGGTTTTATATAGATATAGATATATTCTTTCTGAACTCCAAATCTTTTAATTTTAGAAACGGAATTCAATTTCCTAACTTCTGATTCTAAGTCTTTTAAGATAACCTCTAGTTCTCTGTAACTTTTCTTTTTAGATGACATTGTAATTAATAATGCAGAAGTGTCTCCAAAATCATTACTTCCTATTAATGCCAATACATCTTTTGGTAGTTGCTGTACTTTAAACTCATCTAAGCCCAATCTTAATTTTGACCAGAATTTATCAGCATTTTTAACATTATCATTAAGCTCTACGTATATAATCATCATTCCTTCTTTAGAATGTGAATAGGTTTTAGCTTTTTTTACTTCTTCATATCCAAACAAGTAATTTTCAACTTTTGTAGTGAGTTGTTCTTCCACTTCTTTAGAAGTATGACCAGGATATATACCAACAACGATTCCCTGACGTATTGTAAATTCAGGAAATTCTCTTCTGGGCATATTTTTAAGACCAAAAAAACCTAATACCATCATTACCGCAATTATAGATAGTATAATTTGGTAATGCTTCATCCCAGCTTCTATAAAACTAATTTTTTTCATTTTAAAATTTTATTACTTTAAAAACAGTTTTTGTTAAAAAGTTACTTTTTGATTGTTAGTTATTTTTTGCTTGCCATCAACAACGATTAAGTCTTCTTTAGAAATTCCAGAAACTATTTCTATTTTATTATTGACAAAAGAGCCTAATTGTACTTTCTTTTTTGAAACAATTTTTGAGTTTGGATCTACAACAAATACATAATTATTTCCATCTTCATCCTTAGTTAAACTTTGATAAGAAATAGTAATGATATCGACTTTAGAATTCATTTTAATTGTTACATCACTGGCCATCCCAGGCTTTATTATTCCATTTTTGTTTGCTACAATAATTTTAACATCGTAGGTTTTAGAAACTGTATTTGCTACGACTCCTATTTTATCTACTTCTCCTTTATAAATTTCACTTCCTAAAGCAGGAATACTTATAGCTGCGGATAGATTTTTATTAAATTTATTAATTTCATTTTCGGGAACAGCAACTTTTACATATACATTATTAATAGAAACTAAGGTTAAAATTTGTTCGCCAGTTATTGCAGATTCACCTATTTCTACATTTCTCTTACCAATATATCCGTTTGAAGGTGCTCTTAGTATTGTGTTGGATAAATTTTGGTATGCAATTTTATTTGCTGACTTTGCTTGTTGCAATTTGGCTGTAATCTCTTGCCATTTAATCTCAGGTAAACTTCCTTTATCGTAAACAGTTTTTAATCTAATATATGCATCCTGTGCCTGTTTTTCTGTAGCAGTAGTACCCTCATAAGCAGTTCTGTACATACTCTCGTCTATCCTGGCCAATATTTTTCCTTTTTTTACAAAATCACCTTCCTCAACATAAATATTAGTTATTGTTCCAGGTAATAAAAAACTTAAAGGAGTTGTAATAGTTGGTGTTATAGTACCATTATAATTAAGTGAATCGTCTAACCCATCTGCATTTGCTTTTTTTACAGTTACTTTAACCAATTTGTTTTTTTGGTTTGTTTCGAGAGTATTTTGCTCGTCTTTTGTTTGGCAACTTTGTGATAGGAGTAATAAGGCCAATGGCAATAACCACTTTATTTGTACTATTAATTTACTAGGTGTTATCATTATTTAAAAATATTATAATTATACGTTTGTTGTTTTATAGTCAGTTTTATGTAAAAAAATTAGGATTTCATCCCTTTAATAAAAATATCTGATAGGCTATTGAAATAGGGGGAGTACTTATTATATTTTTCTTGAACAAAGAAGGGAATTTCCAATCCTTTTAAAATCATAATATAAATGTCTAATAGTTTATCTACATCAATATCAACTGAAAATTCTTCAGAATCTATACCTTGTTCAAATATTATTTTAAGATTTGCTTTTTCCCATGCATCAAAATCTTTTCGAATACCATCAATAAAATCAAAATGTTCAAAAAAATCAGCCCTTAAAGTTTCGTTATAAGTTACAGCATCGTGTAAAATATTCATTCTTACATTAAAGTATTTTTTTATTTTTTCAGATGCAGTTAAGGCGCTATCATCAACAATCAATAATAATTGGCTTTTTAAGTTTATTATTTCTTTAGAAACAATTTCTTTGAAAAGCTCCTCTTTACTAGTAAAGTGATAATATAAAGAACCCTTTGCTTTTCTTGCAGTTTTAGCAATTTCATCCATAGAGGTTTTATGAAAACCATACCTACTAAACAATTTACTTGCAACACTTAAAATTTTATCTCTTGTACTTATTAATGCCATAAGATTATATTTACAAACTGACTATTATCGTTTTAAAGTACAAATCTAATAAAAAAAAACAAACCTTTAGATATTTTTGTATGTAAAGTATTCTTAAAATAAAAAATATTAGTGAACTTACTGAAACTATACCTCCTAAAACTTTGGTAAAACAATAGGTGAGGGGAGCGTTAAGAATAAGTCCAGTGTACTTATTTAACGAACGAGTCAGCAGGCGCGAGAGGGCTTTTCAATCTCAATTAAAACGAAGATTCAAATTTTATTTAACTAAAATGTTTACTTTATATTTTTCAAACACATAATTCGAATAAAATACAGTATATGAGCTGATTGTAGCTTGTTTTAGATATTATGTTAAATAGAATATGAATTTCTAATTGAAAGTGGAATGCCAAACGGCCTCAAAAGAAAATTTATGAATATCGAAATATATGCTTAGTAAGACCGAGAAGTTCCGCAGACGGTCTCAAGGAAATCACTCGGCCGCACTTAGCATATAAGAAGGAAGCTGTAAATTTTATTTTGCAGTCTTGATTTTTTTGTTTCTTTTTTTATCTAAGAAAAAAAGAAAGAGAAAGAAATTAAAAAGATGGTATTGGATATTTATTAAAACTTCCTTCTAAATCTAAAATTTTAGATCCACGAGAATCGCGTATTTGAAATTTTAATGACGCTACCATATCTGATATTATGTTAATCAGCAAAGCTGAACACTATTTTGCTACAATCATATTTGTACTATAATGTACCGCGTTATGTAACTTGAGCTTTACTTAAAAGCAGGGCAGAGCGTTAAGAAAAGGTCTGGTAGACCTTTTTAGTGAAATCGAAGATTCGACGAAGTCAATGCGTCAGCTGGCGCTATGGTATACCACAGTTTCTTTAAAAAATTTATTCTAAAAAGTTTCTTCTGCAATGTTAATGGTACACTCTTTTTACGAAGCGACGATAGGAGCATAGTGGAATGATTTCATTCTCTAAATATTATGACTATTTATCTTAAAAGTAGATTCTCTAACAATCAGTTCTGTCTTTACTTCTATAGTTTTGTTAATAGTAAAATCGTTATCATCCTCACTTTTAATCTCTTCTATTAAATACTTAATAGCATTTTTTCCTATTATATTGCCTGGTTGATTTATTGTTGTCAGTTTTGGTTCAATTATAGTAGAATTAATAGAGTTACTGAACCCAACTACAGCAATCTCTTCTGGGATCTGTATATTTAATTTTTTTAAAGTTTTTATAACTCCTATCGCAGCACTATCTGTTATTGCAAAAATAGCATCTGGTCTTTCTTTTAGACTTAATAATATGTTTGCCATTCTTTTACCTTGTTGAAGAGAAATATCATCAACACTCAAAACTAATTTTTCATCAAATTCAATATTATACTCTTTTAAAGCCCTTAAATAACCCGCATATCTTTTTTCTGATATATAAGAAAATTCTCTTTCTTTAATTATGGCAATTCTCTTTTTACCAACATTGATTAAGTGTTCTACCGCGTTAAAAGCAGCTTCCTCATCATTAATAGTTATTTGAGTGCATGGTATTTTATTAGATACTTTATCAAATAAGATTAATGGAACCGTATTAACTATAGGTAAAATATGATCAATTTCTTTGGTCATTTTAGTTAATGATGCTAATATACCATCTACTCCAAATTGGATCATGGTATTAAACATTTCTTTTTGTTTACTAATATCATTATTAGATTCTGATATAATTACACGATAGCCTTGTGCAGAAGCTTCTTCTAGTATGCCACGAACAATGGTTACTGTAAAATAATGTGTAATATTAGGTACTATAACTCCTATAATATTGGATTTGTTTTTTCTAAAACCTTTTGCAAAAATGTTTGGAACATAGTTCATAGTCTGTGCTAATTGATTAACTTTTTTCTTAGTCTCAACACTAATATCTGGATGACCATTAAGAGCACGAGAAACTGTTGAAATAGATATGTTTAATTCTTTTGATAACATTTTTAATGTTGTAATCTTCTTTTTCATACGAGAGTTTTATTAAAA
>Ga0209013_10001205_pt1 | contig 23869 bp, 37 predicted proteins | sample Cruoilmetagenom2_FD_187291 | JGI IMG/M metagenome (GOLD analysis project Ga0209013, IMG submission 187291) | Oil polluted marine microbial communities from Coal Oil Point, Santa Barbara, California, USA - Sample 2 (SPAdes) (version 2) | ecosystem: Environmental > Aquatic > Marine > Oil seeps ... | reverse complement strand
TCTCCCGGGTCGATATGACCATTCACCGATCTGACTGGCAGCGGGTTTTTACTCTAAAGGCATGGACCCTGGGAGACAAGGAGAGTCTTTTTACCATCATCGCTCCGGCCAAAGACGCCGGCAACGGCACCCTAAAAAAGGGCCGGCAGATGTGGATGTACAATCCCAAAATCAACCGGGTGATCAAGCTTCCTCCATCGTTAATGTCACAGTCCTGGATGGGTTCGGATTTTTCCAACAACGATCTGGCCAAGTCTGACAGCTTGATCAACGAGTATACCCACACGATTATCGGGACAGAACGCCATGAGGGGAAAAAAGTTTTCATTGTCAAGTCTATACCCAAACCCAAAGCTCCGGTAGTATGGGGCATGCAGGAACTCAAAATACGTGAAGACAACCTCTTTCTTGAACAGGCCTTTTACGACGAAGATCTAAAGCTTGTAAAAGTTTTGAAATTTCTGGAGATCCAAATGCTGGGGGGCAAACTGTATCCCAAAAAGTTGATCATGCAAAAAGTGGATGACCCTGAAAAATATACGGTTGTGGAATATAAGACACTTTTGTTCAAAGAGAGCCTGCCGGCCGGTCTGTTTACGCTGTCCAATCTAAAAAAACCCAAAAGGTAAAAAATCGTGTCCATGGACGTTAAAATGGCCTGGCGAAATATCTGGCGAAATCCCCGGAGAACCATTCTAACCATATCCGCCGTTGCATTCGCCAGCATACTCCTGGTCTTTATGCTTTCGTTTCAATTCGGCAGCTATGATGCCATGATCAATTCATCGGTAAAGATACAAACCGGACATTTGCAAATCCAGGCCAAAGGGTATCAAGACAAACAGAGCATACAGCGGGTGGTCCCCCACCCGGATGAAGTCGGTGAGATTGTAAACAGTTTGCCGGAAGTGGATGCATACACCTTTCGGGCCAAAGCCTTTTCGCTGGTCTCTTCCAAGGAACGCACCTATGGCGTCGTTGTGACAGGAATCGACCCGGCCGGGGAAGCTGAAGTCTCCACCCTGAAAAATTCTATCCGCCGAGGGCGTTATCTTTCCCAGGATGACCAAAATCGCGAATCTCCACAAGCCCTGGTTGGAAAACTGCTGGCAAGAAATCTTCGGGTAGGCCTGGGCGACGAATTGACGGTTCTGGGACAGGGACGTGACGGATCCATTGCAGCCACCGTCGTTAAAATAAAGGGTATCTACAGCTCCGGCCTTGATGCGTTTGACCGCAACGCCATCCACATACCCCTGAAGCTTTTTCAGGATATTTATTCCATGCAAGGGGCGGTTCATCAGGTGGTGGTGGTTGCAAAATCCCTAAAAGACGTCTCTGAGATAAAAAAGACCGTTTCCGCCGGAATAAAAAATATCGACAAGAAGCATTTCTTGACGGTACTGGATTGGGAAGCGCTGATGCCCGGCTTGCGCCAGGCCATAGAGATGGACCTGGTCTCCGGGGTTATCTATTATCTCATTCTTATTATGGTTGTGGCCTTCAGCATTCTGAACACCTTTCTTATGGCGATTTTCGAGCGGACCCAAGAGTTCGGCGTTTTGATGGCCATAGGGACCTCGCCGGGGCGTTTAACACGGCTGCTTTTGATCGAATCTTTAAGCATGACCATGATCGGCATTATAACCGGCGTTGTTATAGGATGTCTTGTCACCGGATATTTTCAGATTCACGGAATTGACATTTCAGGTGCTTCCGAACTCCTGAGCCAGTATGGTATCTCCGGACGGTTGCACCCAAAACTGTCACTCCTTTCCGCCACCAGCGGACCGGCCGTGGTGCTGATGATAACATTTCTGGCCGCCCTGTATCCGGCCCTTAAGGTACGGGGACTTAAGCCGGTTGAAGCGTTAACATATGTATGACAATTCTCGACGGACGATGGTCCATTGAACATGGATGGGTTCGTCAATCTTCCATGGAGAATGTTCTATTACATGAGGTCCTCACATGTATCTACAAATGGCCTGGCGAAACATCTGGCGCAATCCAAGACGTACCACCATTATATTGCTCGCCATTATTATCGGTGTCTGGAACATGATCTTTCTTGGAGCGCTGACCCGGGGAATGGAAGCAGGAATGATCAAAAACGGCATCTCTACACTCACCGGCAACATCCAGATTCACCACAAAGACTATAGAACCGATCCTGTTGTTGAAAACAGCATGGCCGACCCCGGAGCGATGGAGGCGGCAATAGAAAGAATACTGCCCCGGGGCGCCCGTTGGGCAGGCAGGGTTCGGGTCAACGCCATTGCCAGCAACGCCAGAAATTCGAGCGGTGTTACCCTTGTTGGAATCGATCCGGAACGTGAAGCACAGGTATCCTTTATCGGACAGGCCGTAGAGCAAGGGCGTTATCTTATGCCGAAGGATATGTACGGTATTGTTGTCGGTAAAACCCTTCTGGATAAATTTGGAACCAAAATAGGCCACAAACTGGTACTCATGTCACAGGATATGGACCGAGAAATCTCCTCACGTGCCTTTCGAATTGTTGGGGTCTATAGGGCTGAAATGGCGGCCACGGAAAAAGAGTTCGTCTTTGTCACCTTGCCCGCAGCACAGCAAATGCTGAAGATAGATAAAGGCATTTCCGAAATCTCCATCATACTGCCGGATCAGCAGGATAACCGCCGGACGGCTTCAGCCCTTAAAGATGAATTTTTTGACGACACATATGAAATTAATACCTGGCGCGAGCTGTTACCGATTCTTAATGCGTATTTGAAACTTTCCGATGGCTTTATGCTCATATGGTACCTTGTGGTCTTTATCGCCATGGGTTTTGGCATTGTAAACACCACGCTTATGGCTGTATTCGAAAGGATGAGAGAGTTCGGCCTTCTAAAGGCGTTGGGAATGAAGCCATGGTGGATCATTCGGGAAGTCCTTTTGGAATCCGTTCTACTCCTGTTGATGGGAATGGCCATCGGAAACATCTTGAGTTTTTTGAGCATATCCGCCCTATCCGGCTCCGGAATAGATCTCTCGTCCTTAGCAGCCGGTGCAGAGTACGTGGGGATATCCCGGATACTATACCCGGCCATCTACGTCAGAGATGTCGTCATAGCCAATCTGGTGGTCTTTGTTCTGGGCCTTGTGGTCAGTACGTATCCTGCTGCCAAAGCAGGGAGGTTTACGCCGGTGGAAGCTCTGGCACATACGTGACGTGTTTGTTATGGGTCATTTGCACGGGTCATTTGGGAGATAAAAAATGCACATAGTAGAATGTGTCGATATAAATAAAACGTATCATCAGGGGAAGGTTGAAGTCCGGGCCCTCAAAGGCGTGAGCTTGGCCTTTGAAAAAGGAAGTTTTGTGGCTTTGGCCGGCCCGTCCGGCTCCGGCAAAACGACCCTGCTGAACATCATCGGCGGTCTTGACCTGGCCGATTCCGGCCGCGTTGTCGTGGATGGAAACGCCTTTGATAAAATGAATCGGTCTCAGCGAGCCGATTTGCGTCTGAACAAGGTCGGATTTGTGTTCCAGTCGTACAATCTAATCCCGGTTCTTTCAGCATTGGAAAATGTAGAATTCGTCATGCTTCTCCAGGGATTGCCGCCTGCCGAACGTCGGAAACGGGCAAAAGACATTCTGGATGAAGTCGGCCTTGAGGACATGTACGACCGCCGGCCTGCGGAACTTTCAGGGGGCCAGCAGCAACGGGTGGCCGTAGCCAGAGCCATCGTCTCCAATCCTTCCATTGTGCTGGCCGACGAGCCCACCGCCAACCTGGACTCTTCCACCGGCAAAGGTCTCCTGGAAATCATGAAGCAGATGAATGAAAAGAAAAATGTCACTTTTATTTTTTCCACCCACGACAACATGGTCATGGACTACGCCGACAGGGTTATATATCTTAGAGACGGAATGGTGGCGGACGACCGGGTTAAAAGATAGGCTATCACGCCAACATTCCGACACCGAAACAATGCGCAATTTTCAACGGTATGCAATTTTTCTGTTATACGGCATCCTGGCTCAAACCTTTATAGCTGCGCTGCCTGTATCAGGGGCAAAATTCGCTTATGGCGCCGTAGAAACCAGGTGGGCCGGACAACTCAGGGTCATTGGAGAAGTTTCATGGCCTGACCATGAGCCATTACCCCAACCTGTAAAAACCGGTCCGTACTACGACGGCCACGGTAACTTCCGTCTCATGAACACGACCTTCTTTTCCCCCGATGCTTATTTTGAAACCCATTATGAACTCATATTTTCCGGTGGCGATACCTTTCGAGAAAACAAGGCACTGGAACAACTTTATCCGGATCTATTCAAATATGGTGTGTTGGCAAGGGGAATTTTGAGCGATGAACGCAGTTTTTTTGACTTCGGCAAAATCATTTGTGAAGGCGATGACTATGTCCTGTACCACCGTCTCGACCGTTTTCTTGTTGCCCTTCAACCAAAATGGGGTTCTGTCCGGATTGGACGTCAGGCCCTAACCTGGGGTAACGGACTCATTTTCAATCCCATGGACCTCTTAAATCCTTTTGCGCCAACCAATTTTGTCCGGGATTACAAGGTCGGTGAGGACATGATTGCCACCCAATTTCCCGTAAGCAACGGCGGCGACATCCAGTTTGTATATGTCCCCAGGCGCGACCCGGCTAACGGCGACGTGCAATTCGATCAGTCATCTCTTGCCGGAAAGCTGCATGTCGCCTCCGGAGCCACGGAATTTGATATCATGGTTGCCAAGGATTACTCTGACCAGGTGATCGGCTTGGGAAGCACCGGATATTTAAAGGACGCGGCATGGCGTCTGGACGCAACCTATACCTTTCTCGACCCGGACAGCAGCCGGAACGGTTTTCTCTCCCTGGTGGCCAATATGGACTACTCATGGGTATGGTGGGGAAAGAACTTTTACGGCTTGATGGAATTTTACTATAACGGCCTCTGCAACAACCGGTATTCGGAAGAATTGGAGGATCCGGATATTATAGAACGTTTGATTCGGGGAGAGATGTTCACGTTGGGACGAACTTACTTGAGCGGATCCATCGAAATCGAATTACACCCGCTTTTCAATATCTACTTGACCGTAATCAACAATCTGGCCGACCCTTCAGGTATCATTCAACCCAGAGCCATATGGGATATTGCAGAAAATTTCCAGCTAACGTTCGGGACGAACATTGGTTATGGCGGAGAAGGAACGGAATTCGGTGGTTTCAAAGCGCCGCAAACGGATTTCATCATTAAGTCCCCGGACAATGCATATGTCTGGGTGACCTATTTTTTTTAGCCGGTTTCATTAATCAACCAGGGGAGGCAACAGCATCACAGGCAAATATCTTGGCGCCTAAATTGACCCCCGTCCCGACTGGATTCCGACGGAACGGGGGAAACACTTAATGCTGAAGTTCATCTTCATGGCTTCTATCTGCCATGACCCTGGTCGTAACCGCGATGCCGTGTTTCTTTATAATGTTGGGGACGCCATCTTTTTCGGGCCTTCCAATGTCCTCGATGATGTCTCGGCGTTTGATAATATCCGTAACGTGGCGGACAGGGGTGTCTGTAGACCACTCTCGGCGCCGGGCACGGGTAAATACAAGCATTAATCAGTGCACCCCCTAAAATTACCGCACCAGCGCCGATGGCGACACCCTCCCATCGATACTGCTGAGGGCTCCCCGCCCAGGCCGAAGGCGAGATAAATAACAGTGTGAAAACCATTGCCAAAAGAACGATTGTCAGATTTTTCTTTTTCATTTTTTTATCTCCTTTCTGGGATCTTTTGTATCCTTAGACGTCGGAGATCGAAAAAAGTTTAAATCAAGATGAAATGTGCCCGAACGAAAACTATAATTTTTCGTTAAGACCCGGGAAAGCGGATATTGGGGGAAAAGACAGTTTTCGTACAGGCAAGAATTATCCGGCTGCGATATGCAGCCATATGGAAAATGTTACAGCAGACAGCATGGTGCAGACGGAAACCGCTGCCACAGCAAAGTCTTCATCACCGTTCATTTCTTTTGCCATAATATAGGTTAAAGTGGCGGTGGGCGATGCCAGAAGGATAAGGCCGGGGAGATAGCCCTGGGGATCTATATGGAATAAACGATAGAAGATAACGCCCAAGCCCGGAAGTAGAATCAGCTTCAAGAAACTCGAAGAAAAAAGTTGAAATATCTTCAACTGCATCAACTTAAAAGAGAGAGAAGCCCCGATGAGGAGTAACGCCATGGGAAGGGCGAGTCCGCTCAAAATATTCAGGCTTCTGTCCATAACCAGGGGCAGCCGGAGTCCTGAAAAGGAAAATAAAATACCTGCAAATGCCGAGAGAATAACAGGATTGCCCAGTATTCGTAAAACGACCGCCCATTTGTTTTTCGAGGCCGAAATATCGTCAGAATTCCATTGGAGGGCGACCACGGCAAGAAAATTCTGCAATATCATGACAAACCCGGCAATAATACTGGCTCGCACAAATCCATCATTGCCGAGGGAGTAATATGCAACGGCAAGACCGATATATCCCAGATTCCCATGAAAGGAGGCCTGAATAAACGTTCCCAAGGCCCCTTTCCGGATCCGCCAAAATAAGCCCACGCACCAGGCCACTGCAAAAACAGTGAGAACGGACAGAAGCGTAATCAACAGAACGGCAACGTCGAAATTGGCCCTTAAGGAAGCTTTAGAGATGGCGTGAAAAATCATGGCCGGGATTGCCAGGTAATAGACCAGACGATTTGCCGGACCTAAGAATTCCGGCTGAATAAACCCTTTAAATCGGACAAACCATCCAAGGGTGATTATCGAAAATATAGGAATTATCGTATTGATAATATTCATAATAAAACGGTTATTTCAAGTTGGAGATCCATCCCGGATATTTCACGGGTTTTTCACGGCAATATATTTCAACATCTGACCGATCACCATTGCGATAATATCTCTCGGCATAAAGCCGTCGGGCACCCATTCCATAAATCTGTCGGTTATCTCTTGGGTGCTTTTTTGAACATCTTTGGTTTTACGATAAGACGCTTCCAGAATATCCCTTGTTTCCTTTGCGGCATTTATGGATTGCTTCAGGTAAACTCGGGCGTGATCACCGGTCCTGGCCCCGAAATGCTCGGCCAGATAGACGTCGATTTCATAACCGGCCATCTTTTCAAGACTTTCTTGGTATTTATCGAAGTTTGAATTGGCTGCTGTAAAAACCTTATCTCCAAATGGAACGCCTCCGGCATCAGACGCAAACATGGCTTTCTCCTGAGGAACATACACTGCAATGGAACATGAAGAATGACCCGGGGTATCGATCACCTTCATGGAGAGATCACCGCAGGGAATGACGTCTCCTTCTCCGACAATATCTTCAACATCTATTTCGCCAAACTCCAGTCCCAGGGTTTCGACCTGTTCTTCGAGTCCATGTTCAGCCAGCAGTATTTCATTTAAGGATGAAATGCTTTCGATGACGTTGGGTCTGTCCAGAAGTTCTTTTGCCCTTGCCGATGCCGTTATTTTTATCCATGGCCATCGCCGTTTGAAAAAGGGAACGATCCCGCAGTGGTCAAAATGGGAATGAAGTATCACCATCTGTTTTATCTTTTTCTCTTCTATATTAAATTCCTGTAGCTGCCGGATCACATCGGGAACGATGTAGGTCATTCCCCCGCCAAGGATGGCATACTCGCCTTTTCCCTTTAAAAGATAAACACATGACGTTTTTTCACCGAGGAGCAAGATTCTTTCGGTCACATTTCCGGGGTGGTCGATAATCATTTTATTCTCCTTTGTGGAACCGTCAGCCCCTTGCGCTTGATACATTAAAAAATCTACAATGATTCGAGTCGAGCATAAACAAAATTGGGATTCCCTGCAAGCCAATACAATACAATGCAATGACTTTAAGGATGAAAAACTATCGACAAAACAATAAATGAGCAATAAATTTATGAGAAAAATTTGAAAATTCGCAATTACAATGTTAATATCTTGATTGAGCGAAAGTCGAAGATGCCCCAGATTTAAAGTGGGGGCAGATTAATAGGGTTTAACACTTTTAATATCAGAGGGTCGAAGATGAAAGTATCGAGCATCCAACTGGGAATTGTCGATCAATCCAAACAGAATAACCTTGAACACGCGCTAAATATGGTGGAACGAACACCTGAAAGCGATCTTATTTTACTACCTGAAATATGGCCGTGCGGTTTTTTTTCTTTCCACAGGTATCAGTCTGACAGCGAACCGGTGAACGGCCCGACGGTCAGTGCATTCAAAGAAAAGGCGCGTGAGCGAAAATGCCATATTTTGATGGGTAGTTTTGTCGAAAGAGAAAACGATAATTTGTTCAATACCACGATTTTGCTGAATCCAAACGGTGAAGTTGTTGCGAAATACCGCAAGATCCATCTTTTCGGCTATATGTCGGAAGAGGCCGAACTTTTGACCCCGGGCAAGGATGTTGTCGTTACGGATACCCCTTGGGGAGAAAGCGGATTCTCGACCTGCTATGATCTGCGATTTCCCGAGCTTTTTCGCAGAATGGTCGATAAGAACGCGAAATTTTTTTTAGTTGTATCCGCCTGGCCCCTTGCACGCGTTGAGGCCTGGCGATTGTTTAACAGGGCCAGAGCCCATGAGAACCTGGCGTATCTTTTCTCCTGTAACTGCGCCAGCACCAGCGCCAGCGCCGGCACCCGTTTTGCAGGCCACAGCATGATTGTCGACCCTCTGGGACAGGTTCTGGCCGAGGCGGGGGAGGAGGAAGAAATTATCACCGCTGAAATTGATCCCGGCATGGTCGATTCGGTGCGGAGTCAATTTCCGGCGCTTGTGGATCGGGTATTCAGGTAGTTGACAAGAAAAGCCCTGTCTTTTAAGACAAGGCTTTTTAAAGGATCATGGGATGACCGTCAATTCGGATTTATTCTTTTGATCCGATGTCTTCCTTTTTATCTTCGGTTTTTTCAGGTTCAGGCTCAGTTTTTTCAGTTACTTCCGGCGCAACCGGTTCCGCGACCTTCTCTTCAGGCTTTTCGGCTGCGTCTTCGGCAGAAACCTCAGGTTCCAAAACCACCGCCTCATCTTCGAATGTATCTTCTTTTAACGCGATGTCTTCCTTCTCCTCTTTAACCTCTTCTTCTACGCTGATCTTTTCTTCAGCTACTACTGTTTCTTTTACTTCTTTTTTCTCGGCAACCTGTTTTTTCACTGCATCGGTTTTGGCCTTTTTTTTCTTTTTGGTTTTCTTCTTTTTAACATCTTCGGAAGAGAGCAGCTCAATCAAGGAAATCGGCGCGGCATCACCCGGTCGTCTTCCAATTTTGACGATCCGTGTATACCCACCGGATACGGCCCCGTAACGTTCGGCAGCTTCAGCAAAAAGTTTATGAACAACGTCTTTTTCCCGCATAATTGAAAGTGCCTGGCGCCTTGCATGAACATCTCCTCGTTTCGCCAGAGTAATTAAATTATCGGCCCAGCGTCTTAATTCCTTTGCTTTAACATCTGTTGTACGAATGCGTTCATGTTTGAAGAGCGACGTCACCATATTTCTAAACATGGCATCTCTATGGCTGCTCGTACGGTTTAATTTTACGCCGGCTTTTCGATGTCTCATGGGATTAATTATTCTCCTTCCTCTATATCTTCCTTAGGCAACTCAAAACCTTCCAACTTCATTCCAAGAGACAGGTCCATTTCAATTAAGACTTCTTTAATCTCATTCAAAGACTTTCTGCCAAAGTTTTTGGTTTTGAGCATTTCCGCCTCGGTTTTGCTGACCAGTTGAAAAATTTTTACAATATTTGCGTTCTTTAGGCAGTTGGCACTACGCACGGAAAGCTCAAGTTCTTCAACACTTCTGTAAAGATTTTCATTTACCTTGGGTTTCTCTATCTCCTCGGTCTTTACCAAAGGTTCCGGCTCAAGAAGTTCATCAAAATTGATGAAAATCGTCATCTGTTCTTTTAAAATCTTGGCAGCATAGGCCACTGCATCTTCAGGCAAGATACTTCCGTCAGTCCAAACCTCCAATGTCAGTTTGTCGTAGTCTGTTCTCTGACCGACACGGGCATTGTCCACCACGTAAGTAACGCGTTTAATCGGTGAAAAAACGGCATCGATGGAGATAGAACCCAGAGGCGCGTCTTCATCTTTATTTGCTTCAGACAATGAATACCCTTTCCCGATCTTGACGATCATGGTCATTTTCAATTTCGATTCAGATGAAAGGGTCGCGATATGCTGTTCTGGATTCAGCACTTCACATCTTCCGCCTTCGCTGATGATATCAGCTGCGGTAACTTCACATTCTCCTTCCGCATCAATGTGAACGGTTTTCGGTTCAGGGTCGGAAGCTCTAAATCGCAGCTCCTTTAAGTTAAGGATAATCTCGGACACGTCTTCAAATACACCTGGGATAACACTGAATTCGTGCATCACTTCCTCAAATTTTACAGATACGATAGCCGGTCCGTAAAGAGACGATAGAATAATCCTCCTTAAAGAATTACCAATTGTGATTCCAAACCCCCTTTCAAGGGGTTCACAAACGAACTTGCCGTACGTCGGCTTACTGGTTACTTGAACTTTTCCTGGCGTTATCATCTCACGCCAGTTCATGTACATAAGTTCATTCGACGCCATTATTATATCTCCAATTTTTTTTCTGCGGATCATTAAGGATATGCAAGATGAGATACAGACGTTCGGTCGTCATGTACGCTCCAGCTCATATCCCGCATCTCGGTTATTTGGAATAGAGTTCCACGATGAGTTGTTCCTGGATCGGCATTGTCAGGTCTTCACGGGAAGGAAACCCCTTTACAATACCTTTCAGGTTCTCCTTTTCCAGATCCAGCCATTGCGGAATGCCTCTTCGCACCACTGCATCGAGTGCATCTTCCAACGCCTGAATCTTGCGACTTTTCTCCTGCACCTCAATCACATCTCCAATTTTAACGAGATATGACGGAATATTGACTTTTTGCCCGTTAACGAGAAAGTGATTGTGCCTTACAAAATGACGCCCTTGAGTACGAGAATTCACAAAGCCCATACGATAAACAATATTGTCGAGCCTTCGCTCTATAATTACCAAAAGATTTGTTCCGGTGATGCCTTTTTGTTTGTCCGCCCTTTGAAAAAACAGGTGGAATTGTTTTTCCGAAAGACCGTACATCCGTTTTACCTTCTGTTTTTCCCGAAGCTGAATCCCGTAATCAGAAATCTTTCTTCCACGACGCTGCCCGTGCTGTCCGGGCGGGTAACTCCGTCGGTCAAAAGCGCATTTATCCGAATAACAGCGATCTCCTTTAAGAAACAATTTTAAATTTTCACGTCGGCATAGCCGGCATACTGAACCTGTATATCGAGCCAAGCGTTCCCCCTTTATATTGAAGATTGACTATTTTCAATCAGTCCGACTTCTATGGAATTAAACCGTCAAAAAATCTTCAAACTTCGATTTTAAATTTTCATTTTTTTTAAACTCTGCGTCGTTTGGGTGGTCGACAACCATTATGCGGTATGGGTGTAACATCTTTAATCACTGAAATATTTAACCCTGTAGCCTGAAGAGATCGAAGCGCGGACTCCCGACCTGCGCCAGGGCCCTTGACATAAACTTCAACATTTCTCATCCCGTGCTCCATGGCTTTCTTTACGGCATCTTCCGCTGCAAGTTGAGCGGCAAACGGTGTGCTCTTGCGCGATCCCTTAAAGCCCTGAACCCCTGCGCTTGACCAGGATACCACGTTACCGGCAGGGTCGGTAATGGTAACGATGGTATTGTTAAACGTTGATTGAATATGTACGACCCCGCTGGATATATTCTTTTTTTCTTTCTTTTTAGTACGGATTTTTTTCGCCATGAATTATGCTCCTGCCTAAAAGTTCGTTATTCGTTTTTCATTCATCGCACCTCAAATATCGAACAACGAACGAATATCCTATTTACTTTTTCGAACGCCACCTTTCTTTTTAACTGCAGATCTTTTGGGTCCCTTTCGCGTTCGTGCATTGGTACTTGTCCGCTGTCCACGCACAGGAAGTGACTTTCGATGGCGAAGCCCACGGTAAGATCCGAGATCCATCAACCTTTTAATATTCATGGAAACTTCAGTACGAAGTTCACCTTCAACTTTATATTCGCTGTCGATCACCTTGCGAATACTATTGACCTCAGTCTCAGACAAATCATCTGTATTTGTATTCGGATCAATATCGAGTTTTTGGAGTATACGCCTTGATATGGTAGGACCGATGCCATAAATATATGTCAGTCCTACCTCGATCCGTTTCCGTCTCGGCAAATCCACTCCCGCGATTCTTGCCAATGCTAATCCTCCTTTTATCCTTGTCTCTGTTTGTGGCGTTTATTCTCGCAGATGACTCTGACAACTCCTTTTCTGCGGACGATTTTACACTTGGCACACATTTTCTTAACCGATGCCCTTACTTTCATTCACATTTCTCCTTCACCAAGGTAATAGACAATGGGCGATGGTTACTGTGTATCGAGTTCAAACCAATACCGATACACCTATCGTCCACCATTAATCACCACCTTATTTCGATCTGTATGTTATTCTTCCACGAGACAGATCATATGGAGAGAGTTCAACTGTAACTCTATCTCCTGGCAGAATCTTAATAAAATGCATGCGCATCTTTCCGGAAATATGCGCAAGTACCTGATGCTTATTTTCCAATTCCACTTTGAACATTGCATTGGGTAATGTTTCGAGCACTATACCTTCAACCTTAATCGCTTCTTCTTTTGGCATATCTTCCCCCGACGCCTGTTTGCTCAGGATTATTAGAATCTTCCTTTCGTTTTAGCCCCGCCTTTCTTCAAAAATCCTTCGTAGTGACGGGTCAGCATGTGAGATTCTATTTGCTGAATGGTATCGATAGCAACCCCAACCACGATTAAAAGTGCAGTACCGCCAAAATAAAAAGGAACATTAAATTTTGTCATCAGAATAGATGGAAGTACGCATACTGCTGAAACATATATGGCACCACCTAAAGTAATACGGGTAAGAACCCGGTCTATATAGTCTGCCGTACGTTTGCCCGGACGGATACCTGGAATATATCCGCCTTGTTTTTTCATATTGTCTGCAACATCCACCGGATTAAAAGTTACGGCAGTATAAAAATAACAGAAGAAGAATATAAAGCCGACATATAAAGCTTCATATACGATATTACCCGGCCTCATGGCCGATGCAATGTTCTGTATCCACGGAATCGCTATAAAACTGGCCAACGTTGCCGGAAACATGATGATTGATGAAGCGAATATCGGTGGTATCACGCCGGATGTATTGACCTTTAACGGCAAATGGGTGCTCTGGCCGCCATACATTTTGCGGCCGACAACCCTTTTGGCATATTGAACGGTTATGCGCCGCTGACCCGTTTCCATATATATGATAAAGGCCACAACAAGTACCATCATAACAACTAAAACGATGATGATGAACAGCCCCATTTCACCGGTTGAAAGTAAACGGAATGTATTTCCGACTGCAGCCGGCATCCGAGCAATAATACCTGCGAATATAATCAGGGAAATACCGTTGCCGATTCCGCGTTCGGTTATCTGTTCACCCAGCCACATAATAAACGCCGTCCCCGCCGTCAGGGTCATCACAGTCATGAGCCTGAATCCCCAGCCGGGATCTATAACCACTGCCGCACCGCCGGGAGACATCATTTTCTCAAGACCGACACTAATACCGAACCCCTGGATTACACTGAGCAAAATCGTACCGTACCGTGTATACTGCGTAATCTTTTTACGCCCCTGCTCGCCTTCCTTTGACAAACGCTCAAGATGGGGTATGGTCACGGTCAGAAGTTGAAGAATAATCGATGCACTGATATAGGGCATAATCCCGAGCGCAAAAACAGAAAGCCTCTCTAAAGCGCCGCCCGAAAACATATCAAAAAGACCGAGCAGCGTCCCTTTTGCCCGGGCAAAAAATGAGGCCAGTGCCACAGTGTCTATGCCCGGAGTCGGAACATGCACACCGATACGATAGACGATAAGTAGCGCTAACGTATATATAATCCTTTTTTTGAGCTCAGGTATTTTGAATATATTGCCGAACCCACCGCCAAGCATATTATAGAACCTCTATATTTCCGCCAGCAGCGATTATTTTTTCCCTGGCGCTTTTACTGACTCCGTTCACTTTAATTGTGATCGGGATTTTGATCTCTCCGTGTCCAAGAAGTTTAATGCCGTCCCTTGGACCTTTAACGAGACCGGCCCGAACAAGTTCAGCCTCATCCACAGTGCTGCCGCTTTCAAATATTGAAAGGTCACGAATATTAATTGCAGATATTTTCTTTTTAAAAATATTGGTAAAACCCCGTTTGGGCAGTCGGCGATGAATCGGCATTTGTCCGCCTTCAAAGCCGGGTCTCACGCCGCCGCCGCTGCGACTATTGTGCCCCTTTGAACCCCTGCCAGCTGTTTTCCCGCTACCTGAACCTACCCCACGTCCCACACGTTTTCTCGCCTTTCGTGATCCGTCAGGTGGTGACAATTCACTTAGCTTCATCTATCTTTTCCTCAACTTTCACCAGATGTGATACCGTGTTGACCATCCCTCGAGTTGAAGGCGTATCTTTAAGTTCAACGGTTCTGTTAAGTTTTGTCAGTCCCATACCCCGCAATACTCTCCGATGCTTTTCAGGCCTTCCAATCATGCTTTTAACAAGCGTTACCCTTAATACTCCACTCATTTATCATCCCTTATGGTTTAACTATAGCCGATGACCGAAGATACCCCTGTATTATTGCATTTCTAATCATCATTGGTCATTCTTAAATCTTTAATTCTAAAGGTCTTCCACCCCGATACCGCGTCTTGCAGCCACCTGTTCGCGACTCTGCAATTGACAGAGTCCTTCAATGGTTGCCTTAACCACATTGTGAGGATTATGTGAACCCATACACTTTGTAAGAATATTCTGGATTCCCGCTGCTTCAAGCACCGCTCGAACAGCGCCGCCTGCAATAAGACCGGTTCCTTGGGAAGCAGGTTTTAACAAAACACGTCCGGCACCGTACTTTCCGATAACCACATAAGGTATTGTACCGTCGATTAAGGGGAATTTCACCATATTTTTCTTAGCTTTTTCTATACCTTTACGGATCGCTTCGGGCACCTCTCCGGCTTTTCCAAGCCCTTGGCCGACTCGCCCTTCGCCATCACCAACCACCACGATTGCACTAAAGCTGAAACGGCGTCCGCCTTTGACAACTTTTGCAACCCGGTTAATGTAAACGACCTTATCGATTAATTGATTTTCGCCTTTATCCTGTTTGAACAAAAATCTGCCTCCTTCACGGTGAATGACTCAAATTAAGATTTTACCCTGTCACAATAAGTTACTTAATCTTTGTGAGCTGCAATTAAATATTAATAACCAGCTCCCTTAAAAATCCAATCCTGCCTCACGTGCACCCTCAGAAACAGCCTTAACCCGTCCGTGATATAAAAAACCATTTCGGTCAAAAACAACTTGACGGATACCCTTTTGTACCGCCCTTTCTCCCAAGAGTTTCCCAACAAAACCTGCCGCAGCAATTTTGTTTTCAAATACAGGCTGTTCCTTTACGGATTTATCCATACTTGACGCTGCCACCAGAGTTTGTCCACGGGAGTCATCAACGACCTGGGCATAAATGTGTTTTGCGCTTCGGAAAACACTCAGTCTCGGCCGTTCCTGTGTGCCGACAAGATTCTTTCTGATTCTCTTTTTTCGCTTTAAACGTGCTCTTTTTTTTGGATTCAAAGATCCCATATTCTTTAACCTTATGCTGCTTTAGTTCCGGCCTTTCCGGCTTTCCGCTGAATATACTCTTCGGCATATTTTATTCCCTTACCCTTATAGCATTCGGGAGGCCTCAATCGCCGAATAGATGCCGCGGTATGACCCAGCAGCTCTTTATCGATACCATTAAGTCTAATAACATTTTTTTTGTCAACGGATGCTGAGATACCTTCGGGAAGATCGAATTTAATCGGATGTGAGTATCCGAGATTAAATTCGATAACATTGCCACTCAGTGTAGCCCGATAGCCGATGCCGTGTATTTCCAGTACCCTTTCAAATCCTTGGTTCACACCAACAACCATGTTGGCCACCAGACTTCGGGTCAGCCCGCGAAAAGCCTGAGTGGTCCTGTCATCATTAACGGTGATCACACGGATCATCCCGTCTTCTATTTTTAGATCCACTGCGGGATGGACGGTTCGTTTAAGGGTGCCCTTTTCGCCCTGGACAGTAATTACTCTGTCTTTATAGGTGATCTTCGTCTTCTCAGGTATGGGTATGGGTGTTTTACCTACTCTGGACATTCATCACTCCTTTTTACCAAATATTGCAGAGGATCTCTCCCCCTACATTTAAGGCCCTAGCTTTTTTATCCGTCATTATCCCTTTTGATGTCGATAAAATAGCAACCCCCGTACCGCTCAGAACCGGTTTTATACCCTTGCTTTTGGCATAAAAACGTCGACTCGGTTTACTAACACGGCTAAGACCAAAAATCGCGTGGATGTCTCTCTCGTCATACTTAAGATAAATACGCAATATGCCCTGCTTCTTATCTTTGATGAATTTATAATTTCTGATGAACCCTTCATCTTTTAATACTCTGGCCAATTCAATTTTTACTTTTGACCCTGGAATATCGACGCTGTTGAATTTTGCCTTTCCTGCGTTCCGAATTCGGGTCAGCAGGTCCGCAATTGGATCACTCATTGCCATAGTCTTCTCCGCTATTAAATTAACGCTTTAAATTTTTCTTACAACTTATTGATACAGATGGTTTTGATATCAACCCGATCGATTACCAGCTGGATTTCGTGACACCGGGAAGCTTCCCTTGGGAAGCAAGATTCCGGAAACAAATACGACAAATTCCAAATTTCCTTAAAAATCCTCTGGGCCTCCCGCAAATAGGACAGCGGTTGTATTGTCTCACCTTGAACTTGGGTTTTCGCATTGCTTTAATTCTAAGTGATTTTTTTGCCAAATCTTCCTCCCCTTAAGTTGAAGATTGAACGCTTGTCATAGCTTCAACCTTCCTACACACATCCTTTATTCTTCATTTTTCATTTTTTAATTATGAAACGGCATGCCCAATAGTCGCAGGAGTTCTTTTCCTTCTTCATCGGTCTTTGCGGTCGTAACGACGGCTATGTTAAGACCTTTAATTCTATCTATTTTATCGAAATCGATTTCAGGAAATATAATCTGCTCTTTAATCCCAAGGCTATAATTTCCGTGACCATCAAGGGCTTTCCCCGATAGACCTCTAAAGTCACGAACACGGGGCAATGCGATGTTTACCAGTTTATAAAAAAAATCATACATGCGGTTGCGTCGAAGGGTCACCATGCACCCTATGGGCATTCCTTCCCTCAGCTTAAACGCTGCGATGGATTTCTTGGCACGAGTAATCACCGGGTGCTGGCCTGCGATTGTTTTTAGCTCCTCTGCTGCTGAATCAAGGAGTTTGATATTATGAATCGCTTCGCCAAGCCCCATATTCAATACCACCTTGTCAAGTTTCGGAACCTGCATGATGTTTTTGTACTTAAAGGTTTCGAAGAGTCCGGGGACAACTTCTTTTTGATAATATTCTTTTAACTGTGACATTCAATTCCTCCGGCAAGCGATTCTAAGAATCTATGATCTCATTGCATTTCCTGCAGACACGAATTTTTTTTCCATCCTCAAGACGTTTCATTTTTATACGAACGGGGGTAACGCACTTATTACACAGCAACATAACGTTGGACCAATGAATTGGAGCCTCGCTCTCAATAATTCCGCCTTGTCTGTTCTTTGCACTGGGCCTGGAGTGTTTTTTTGCCATGTTGATATTTTCAACAATAATTCGGCTGTTCTTTCTTTTTATACCCAGAACTTTACCGACTTTACCTTTATCTTTACCGGCAGTAATTTTGACTTTGTCGTCTTTCTTTAGGTGACATCTATTATTTAACATGAATCAACTCTCCACACACTGTAAAATCGCCGGACTATAACACCTCTGGAGCCAACGATATGATTTTCATAAATCTTTTGGCTCGAAGTTCTCTGGCCACCGGACCAAATATGCGGGTCCCGATAGGTTCCCTGTTTTGTGTGATTAAAACCGCTGAATTATCATCGAATCGTATGAAGGATCCATCCGGTCTTCGGATTTCCTTTTTCGTCCGAACCACAACAGCCTTGAGTATATCACCTTTTTTGACCTTGGTATTCGGAATCGCTTCTTTAACAGATACGACGATGATGTCGCCAATACTTGCATATCGCCTTCGGGAACCGCCAAGAACTTTAATGCAATACAGCACCTTGGCGCCTGAATTGTCTGCCACGGTTAATCGTGTCTCCGCCTGAATCATCTTTCTAACTTCCCTTGTATATGATGACGTCCGAAATAAATCGGATCCCTCATGTCTTCGGTTTTAAAGGTCTATTTTCAATATGTTTAACAGACACTTACATTAGAACCGAAAGTAAACCATTGGCAAAAAGCTGATTTTCCGGCCTTTTGCCGTATGATAACAATCAAACAGCTTTTTCGACGACCTTGTTTACGCGCCACCGTTTGGTTTTACTTAGCGGTCTTGACTGAGTTATCAAAACTTTATCTCCGGCTCGACAAACATTGCTTTCATCGTGAACGGCGAACTTGGAACGCCGCCTGATATATTTCTTGTAAAATCTGTGTTTAACGAGCCGCTCAACCAATACGATGACGGTCTTGTCCATCTTGTCGCTGACCACTGTCCCGGTTATTTTTGTTTTTTGTAACTTTTTTTTCATGACAACAACTATTCTGCCTTTTTATCCAATTCAAGTTGCTTTATTATGGTTTTGACCCTGGCAATATCTCGCTTGGTCTGCTTCATTTTTTGGGGATTTTCAAGCTGCCCGGTTTCATGCTGAAAGCGTAGATTAAACAATTCCTGTTTAAGATCATCCCCTTTTCGTACCATTTCTTCGACACTCAGTGCTCTGATCTCACTCGCTTTCATTACGAATCACCTCTCTCTATGAACCTTGTTTTTACAGAAAGCTTATGTGAGGCAAGCCGAAGTGCTTCCTTTGCCAGTTCTCTGGAAATCCCCTCCATCTCATAAAGTACTCTTCCAGGACGAATGACTGCAGCCCATCCCTCCGGAGATCCTTTCCCTTTTCCCATCCTGACTTCAGCAGGTTTTTTTGTAAAAGGCTTATCAGGAAATATCCTTATCCACATCTTACCGCCTCTTTTGACATGCCGTGTCATGGCGATACGCGCGGCTTCAATCTGTTTTGAACTGATTGTACCGCATTCTACCGCCTGCAATCCAAATTCCCCGAAATCGAGATTACACCCCCGATGGGCAGCGCCTCTCATTTTGCCTTTTTGCTGTTTTCGATATTTTACCTTCTTGGGACTAAGCATGTCCTCTATCTCCAATACTTCATTGTGTACATGTTATCCAATCGCTTCGCGATCGTGTAAAACGCCTGCCCCCAGAGAGCCCTCGCTCGCGAGGCAGTGGGACGGCTTGGCCGTCTGTGATAGGGAGTTCCTGTGGGATCTATCCGACCGGCACCTTATCTTTCTTTAAAATCTCACCTTTAAAAATAAATACCTTTACACCGATAATGCCGTATGTTGTTCGCGCTTCTATAAAACCGTAGTCGATATCGGCTCTTAAGGTATGTAGCGGTATTCGGCCCTCTCTGTACTGTTCTGTCCTTGCCATCTCCGCACCGCCCAGTCGGCCTGAACATATAATCTTTATACCCTCTGCCCCAAACCGCATGGCAGATGAAATGCCACGCTTCATGGCTCTTCGGAATGCAACCCGCCGTTCAATCTGAAGCGCGATATTTTCAGCCACAAGCTGTGCATCGATCTCGGGTTTTCTAACCTCCTGAATATCGATAATGACTTCGTGGGAAATGAATTTTTCAAGCTCCTTCTTGAGCAATGATATTTCAGAGCCTTTCTTTCCGATCACAATCCCGGGCCTGGATGTAAAAACCCGGAGCCTGACACGCTTGGACGATCTTTCGATTTCAACCCTGGAAATGCCTGCGTGGTAGAGTCTCTTCTTCAAGAATTTTCGGATATTATAATCTTCCAGAATATAATCTGCATATTGCTTTCCGGCATACCACCGTGATTCCCAGGTCTTAACAATACCCAGCCTTAATCCAATAGGATTTACTTTCTGGCCCAAGCTTTTACCTCCCTTTTAGGTCTAATCCTCAGATAAAATAACCGTAATATGAGCAGTTCTCTTTAAAATACGTGTGCCCCTGCCGCGTGCCCTTGCTTTGAAGCGTTTCAATGTAGGGCCCTGGTCTGCGGTTATATTACGGATAACCAATGAATCCAGATTGACATCCGGATGTTGATCTGCATTCGCCACAGCACTTTTGACTGTTTTTTCGACAATAGATGCCGCCTTCTGCGGCATAAATTTGAGTATTTCCAGACCCTCTTCCACCGGCCTCCCCTTAACAGCACCAACGATCATACGAACCTTCTGAGGAGAGATACGCACATATTTCGTTACAGCTCTAACTTCCATTACAAACAGTTCCTTTTCTGCCCATCCTTAACGCTTCAATCTTGATTTCTTATCAGCAGCATGACCATAATAAGTGCGGGTCGGTGAAAATTCACCCAGTTTGTGTCCAACCATGTCTTCGGTGACAAATACCGGAACAAACTTTTTCCCATTATGAACCGCCAGTGTAATTCCCACCATTTCAGGAACAATTGTCGATCTTCTCGACCATGTCTTGATAACTCGGTTGCTTCGAGATTCCTGAGCGACAAGCACTTTCCGTAGTAACTTTTCTTCAATAAACGGGCCTTTTTTCAACGATCGTGGCATAAACTACTCCCTGCTATTTCTTGGTACGCTTTTTGACAATATAGCGATTGCTTTTCCTTTTCTTCCGGGTTTTAAAACCCTTGCTCGGCATGCCCCACGGGCTGCATGGATGTCGTCCGCCCGAAGATCTGCCTTCGCCCCCGCCCATTGGATGGTCAACCGGATTCATGGCGACACCTCTCACCTTGGGACGTCTCCCGAGCCAACGCTTGCGACCCGCTTTTCCGAGAGATATGTTCTCATGAATCACATTGCCAAGCTGACCGATGGTCGCCTTGCAATTCAAAAGAATCATCCGAACTTCACCGGACGGAAGCTTTATGAGCGCATAACGATCTTCCTTTGCCATCAGCTGGGCGTATGTTCCGGCGCTTCTGACAATCTGTCCGCCTTTTCCAATCCGCAATTCAATGTTGTGAATATGTGTTCCCAGCGGAATATTAGTCAGCGGAAGCGTATTTCCGGGTTTTATATCTGCATCAGGTCCTGAAAGCACCGTATCGCCCACGCGAAGGTTAACCGGCGCCAGTATGTATCGCTTCTCACCGTCGACATAATTGAGCAGGGCGATTCTCGCGGATCGATTCGGATCATACTCTATGGCGGCGACTTTGGCCGGAATTCCGGTCTTGTCCCTTTTAAAATCTACAATCCGGTAGTGCCGCTTATTCCCGCCCCCGCGGTGCCTGCATGTGATGCGGCCATGAACATTACGGCCGCCTTTTTTCTTGAGGACTTTTAACAGGCTTCTTTCAGGGGTGGTACTCGTAATTTCTTCAAATGTCGAATACGATTGAGCACGCCTCCCGGGGGAAGTCGGTTTAACTTTTTTTACAGCCATTCTTTACCCCTTTAAACTCCTTCAAAAAAATCGATACGCTCACCAGGCATCAATTTGACAATTGCTTTCTTCCAGTCTCTACGTTTTCCGATAATCCGCCCTCTTTGCTTGGTCTTTCCCTTAACCTGAATGGTTTTTACAGTGTCGACTTTTACGTTGAAAATGTCTTGAATCGCCCTTTTAATCTCAACTCGATTGGCATTGCGATCGACTTCAAACGTAATCTGGTTATAATTCTCTTTTTGAATGTTTGTCTTTTCAGTGATCAAGGGGCGTCTTATTAAATCGTACGGAATCATCCCAGCAGCCTCCCTTCAATAGACTTTAGCGAAGACTCGAGCAGTACCACATTCTTATGTTTAAGAATGTCATATACGTTCATTCCTTCTACTTTTAAAACCTTTATGCCCGGAACATTTCTGGAAGACAGCACCAGATGCTCATTGGTTTTTTCGGTGACAATCAAAGCATTTAGAGTGTTCAAGGCCTCCATAACCTCAAGGAATTCCTTGGTTTTAATCCTGTCGAGATCAAGCTCGTCAAGCACCACAAGGTTGTCCTCCTTCAGCTTGCTGCTCAGGGCCATCTTAAGGCCCAGCCGTTTTACCTTTTTCGGAACGTTATAGGAATACGACCTGGGATCAGGACCAAACACTGAACCGCCGCCTCTTAACAGCGGTGACTTGACATCACCGCGACGCGCACGGCCGGTCCCTTTCTGTCTATAAAGTTTTCTTCCACTCCCCTTAACATCGCTGCGATGTTTTACAGATGCCGACCCTGCTCGTCTATTTGCGAGCTGCATGGTCACGACTTCATGCAACACATTCGATTTAACGGGTATGCTGAAAATAGTGTCTGGAAGTTCAACCTGTGAAACTTTTTCTGCTTTTCGATTAAGAACATCTACAAGAGCCATAATTACATCTCAAAAATTTATAATAAAAAAGATTAATAAAATTCTTAGTGAATTATTCCATCTATTCTGCAAATTTTGGTTTTTTGATCTCAACAACGCCGGAGCCCGATCCAGGAATAGCACCTTTTATCAGCATAATATTCTCTTCAGGCCTGATGTCGACAATTTCCAAGTTTCGAACCGTTTTACGATTATTTCCATATTGACCGGGCATTTTTTTGCCTTTGATCACCTTTGCAGGCGTGGCACTACAACCGATGGATCCTGGAATTCTGTGGCTGTGACTGCCGTGAGTCTTTTTGCCGCCATGAAACCCATGCCGTTTAATGACACCGGAAAAACCCCTCCCTTTGGAGACGCCGGTGACATCAACACGTTCCCCAACCTCAAAAATGTCCGGTTTAATCGCCTGGCCGAGGCTGTATTCAGCTGGATTATCCACATGAATTTCACGCAGAATTGCAAAACGTGTATCTCCGCTCTTTTTCAAATGTCCTTCCATCGGCTTATTAACACGAGATTTCTTTTTCTCGCCAAACCCAATTTGAAGCGCATTATATCCATCCGTATCGATCGTCTTTATCTGGGTTACCGAACACGGGCCCACCTCAACAACCGTTACCGGTATGCATTGACCTTCAGGGGTGAACAACCCTGTCATCCCAATTTTTTTACCTATCAATCCTTTACTCATTACCTTTATTCTGTCCCTTTGCAGCGCTTACGAAACGACCGCATTAAATGCTACAGCTTAATCTCCACATCCACCCCGGGAGAAAGATCCAATTTCATCAAAGCATCCACGGTCTGTTGGGTCGGTTCCAGAATATCAAGCAGCCGTTTATGTGTTCTGATTTCAAACTGTTCGCGAGATTTCTTGTCCACATGAGGGGATCGCAGAACACAATACTTATTGATTCGTGTCGGAAGCGGTATCGGCCCGACCACTTTTGCTCCGGTTTTATTGGCCGTATCAACAATATCCGTAACAGACTGATCCAGAAGCTTATGATCGTATGCTTTGAGCCTGATCCTGATTTTAGTATTCATCATCTTTTTTTTCTCTTTACTCTATAATCTCGCTCACCACACCGGCGCCAACCGTCCGACCGCCTTCTCTGATGGCAAACCTGAGTTCTTTTTCCATCGCTATGGGTGTTATCAAC
>Ga0209013_10001204_pt1 | contig 23885 bp, 21 predicted proteins | sample Cruoilmetagenom2_FD_187291 | JGI IMG/M metagenome (GOLD analysis project Ga0209013, IMG submission 187291) | Oil polluted marine microbial communities from Coal Oil Point, Santa Barbara, California, USA - Sample 2 (SPAdes) (version 2) | ecosystem: Environmental > Aquatic > Marine > Oil seeps ... | reverse complement strand
CGTATTTTTTTATTTTCTAGCAGAGGCTTTTCAAATCTCTCATAGATCCTATAAATAAATGTATCCTCTAGTTGTTTCTCTTCTTTTTTCTTACCCACTTTTTCTTTTTCACGTAGAAAAATAAAACCCAGGTAAGGAGTAATTGTAAGTGCCACAAACAAAGACAAAATCATTGCAATAGATGCTCCAATTGGCATAGGGGACATATATGGCCCCATTAACCCAGAAACAAATGCCATAGGTAGTACCGATGCAATGACCGTGAAAGTTGCCAAAATTGTTGGGTTTCCAACTTCATTAATCGCGTATAGAGCAGCTTGTTTGAATGGCAAACGCTTCATTTTGAAATGGCGGTGCATATTCTCGGCAATGATTATGGAATCATCAACCACAATACCTGTTACAAATACCAAAGCAAAAAGAGTAATTCTATTTAGCGTATAGTCCAGCATATAATAGCTGAGTAATGTAAGGGCAAATGTGATTGGAACTGATAAAAACACCACCAAACCACCTCGCCAACCCATGGCCAACATCACCACGAAAGTTACCGCTATAATTGCCCCTATAAGGTGCATTAATAGTTCTGATACTTTTTGAGAAGCGGTTTCGCCATAATTTCTTGTTACTTCCACATGTACATCGCTGGGAATCAGGTTTTGTTTTAGATGTTCAACCTTATCCAGAATAATATCTGAAATCTTCATGGCATCTGCTCCTTTTCGTTTGGCTATTGAAATGGTAACCGCTGGATACTCAGAGTTATAAAGTTGTGCATTTTCACTTGCCTGGCCATAACCAAGAGAAACATAATTTTTTGGCAATTCAGCTCCATCATGTATTTCGGCAATTTGTTTCAGATATATTGGTTGATTTTGTTGAACGCCTACAACCAAATTTTCAACATCTTCCGTAGTTTCCAAAAACCTCCCGGTTGTTACAGTGAACTCTGTGTCATACTTATCAAAAGTACCGCTACGAAGCTGGCTGTTGTTGGCCTTTATCATCTGGGCAACGGAAAGGAAATCCACACCGCTTTCTGCCATCTTATCTTTATCGAGAACTACCCTTAATTGCCTGTTCCTGCCACCAATTTTTTGAATAGCCGAAACATCACTTATTTTTTCAATTTCGTCTGTAAGCTCCTGTGCAATCTGCTTCAGCTGGTAATCATCATAATTCTCACTCCACAAGGTTAAACCCAGCATTGGCACATCATCAATAGCCCTGGTTTTTACTAATGGAAAGGTCACACCCTGCGGCATGATATCCATATGCTTGTTAATCTCATTATATAGTTTAACAAAAGACCGCTCAATATCCTCACCCACATAAAACTGCACAATAACCATGGCCTGTTCATTCATGGAAGTAGAATAAACATATTCAACCCCTTTGATATTGGAGATAAGTTTTTCCAGAGGCTTTACCACCCTTGACTCAACTTCGGTAGGGCTGGCTCCCGGGTATCCCACAAAAATATCAGCAATGGGAACATCAATCTGAGGTTCTTCTTCCCTTGGAATTAAAAAGGAGCTGTATACCCCAATGATCATAAAAACTATCATTAGGAGCACTGTTAGCTTTGATCCTATAAACAACTTTGCAATTTTCCCTGCTAATCCTTCTTTCATATTTTTATTATTGCTTTATAAACTTCTTTTCTTGATGGGTGGTAAACAAACCTAACCCGGATCTATTGTATAGATATTTTAGCCCCGTTATATAATTTTCCATTTGATGAAATAATAAAACTTTCATCTGTTGTTAAGCCGGATAAAACCTCAACCTTATCACCATAGGACCGTCCCAAACGAAGCCATCTGAGAAGGGCGGTGTTACTCTCGCTTACTGTATATACTCCGGATAATTGTCCTTTTTGAACAACTGCCTCAAGTGGTATTAAAGTTGCTCTTGATTGATTATCTCTTGCTATAGAAAATTTGACTGTGGCATACATCCCGGATAGGATAGGCGCGCTTGTTTCCGATAAGGACACTTTAACATGATACTGACCACCTGTATTTTTAGATGAGCTACTTACCTCAACAACTTCTCCCGGGACATTCTCATTCAAGGAGTTTAAACTCACCTGCACTTCCATGCCCTGTTTGATTTTTGTTATTTCAGATTCGGGTACTAAAGTCAGTACCTGATATTTCCCGGGAGCTTCTACTTCAAGAAGAGGCTTTCCAGGATTTGCCATATCACCGGGGTTTATGAACTTATTGGTTACTACTCCGTTAAAAGGAGCACGAATATCTGCATAAGAAAATTGTGCATTTACTTCATTTTTCATTTGCCTTGCGCCCTCCAGTCTCGCTTTGGCCATATTGAAATTAGCAGTTATATCATCCAGTTCCTTCTGGGAAGCGCTATTTTCGTTAAACAATGCTGTAAATCTTTTCAGGTCTTTTTCTGAATTGTTATAGGCTGCTGTAGCTTCAGCAATTCCGGCATTTACCTGAGCAAGTTTCGCGGACAGTTCCGTGTTGTTGATGCTCAATAGCAGTTGTCCTTTAGTAACCTTATCCCCTATCCCGACATGAATCTTGTCTACATGGCCCATGATTCGGGTGCTTAAGTTGGCACTTTTAACGGCTTCTATCGTTCCGCTGGTGGAAATCATATTCGGGCCATCAATCTCGCCAACCATTCTTACTGTTACAGGAATAACAAGCTCATTTGCCTGTTGTTCTTTCTTCTCTTTATTACTACAACTCCAGACAAGAAATATCAGAAGTATCACGTATAATTTTTGCATATTTTGGTTTTTAATCTTCATTATTTAATTACTCTTTTGTTAAAAATTCCATGTAAGCCACCGCAGAATTATGCTGAAAAATGGTGAAATAATATTCCAGTTGTTTCTGTGCATATTGCGTTTCGGCCAAGAGCAGATCCGTCGTTTTTTCCAAACCTTGTGCAAAACGATTGCTGCGAATTCTCAACGCTTCTTTGGATTGATTTAAAGCGAGGATTGTAAGCTCCAGATTATTTTTTGTGTCCTGTAGCATACGCCTGGCTTTGTTGAGCTCTAGCTGACTTTCTGATTTGTATTGCTCTAATTCCAATTTGGCTTTTTCAAATTCTGCCTTACTTTTATGGGCTTTACCAAATCGCTTAGTCCCGTTCAGGACATCCCATCTCAATTCTGCCCCAAAGAGATAGCCACTGGCACTTCCCCGAAACACCTGTTCATCATGTAATTCATAGGTCCCGAAAGCATTCAGCTTAGGTAAAAAACTCATTTTATCAGACCTATATGTTTGATAATAGGCCTCCTTAGCTGATTCCATAGCCAAAATATCTTTTCTATTCTCCGATACACTTTTCAAAGAAAATTGGTTTGCAAAAACCTTAAGTGAATCGACAGGAGTCATTAGCTGGTAGGTGGAGTCATTCATCATAACCGATAAGTAATTGGAGGCATTTTGAATATTACTTTTTGCATATTGCAGTTGATTATCAATTTCTGTTACCCGTACTTCCACAGCCAGTACATCAGATCTTTGAAGGTATCCCTGTTTAAAGCTGTTGTCTGCCAGCCTTTTATTTTCCATTGCAGCCACCTTTGTTTTTTCCAAAACTTCTACTGTTTTGTAGGCCAGCTGCAACTGCATGTATGCTTTTTCAACCTCCAGCATCAGGTAATCCCGAGTGCGCCCGGATTGGTATTCCGAGGCTGTCAATTTGGCTTTTGCCGCTTTGCGTTGGTAGAAGCCATCAAAATTTAACAAAGGTTGTTGAATCTCAAAACGCGTGGCATAATCTTCAATTTGACTTGGATTATTCAGGCGATCTGGATTAAAATCGGCTTGTGTTACAATTTGCTGATTTAATTTAATTCCAAAAGCCATCAACGGATTGTTCGTAGCTATCCCCGTATGTGAAAGACTAATATTGGGCAATAGTACTGCATTGGTTTGTCTAAAATCACCTTCAGCAGCCATAATGTCTTTTTCTGAGATTTTTAAGGTTGCATTGAACTCCATCACCTTGTTCATAATCTCTCCCTTGGTAATCAGTACGCCTTTTTGGGCATTTACAAAAAAAACGCTTAACATGATCAGTATTTGCAGTGTATTCTTCATCAACTAATTATTTTGAAGCAAAATTAACCTTAGAAGAATGTGCAGGCAGTAACATATGTTACCGAAATCTGGTAACTTTTGTTACAGAATATGTGAACAGAATTGCATATATAATGAAAGAACTCATTACTTGTTTCTGAGAATGCAGACGGCTGGTTGATTATCTTGGGGTGATTAAATAGAAACTAAAGTTTGGTCCCGTAAGCAAGATCCCCGGCATCGCCCAATCCGGGAATGATATATCCTTTGGCAGTCAATTCATCATCAATGGCTGCGATCCACAGATGCGTATTTTCCGGGAAAACACTTTTTACATATGCTATCCCTGTTGTAGAGCCAATTACAGAAATTATGTGAATCTGCTTGGGTTGGCCATGGTTTTTTAAAGCCTTTAATACATTCTCTAAGGTCTTACCGGTTGCCAGCATAGGATCTGTTAGTATCAAGGTCTTACCCCCCAAAGCCGGAGCCGCAAAATATTTTACGATTACATCAAATTCATTACCCCCTTCCGGATGATGCCTGTAGGCTGAAATAAAAGCGTTCTCAGCTTTGTCAAAATAATTCAAAAGTCCACGATGTAAAGGCAAACCGGCCCTTAATACAGAACACAAAACAAGATTATTTAATGGCAAGGCCATGGTTTTATGCCCAAAAGGCGTTTGAATCGTACTTACCTTATAATTTAGCGTTTTACTTAATTCATAACACAGAATTTCACCAATCCGTTCAATATTCCTTCGAAAACGCATGGAATCCTTTTGAATATTTATATCCCTGAGTTCAGCAACGAATTGATTTAGTAAAGAATTTTCAGCTCCGTAATTATGAATAATCATATATTGAAATTTTGAACGGAATCTGATCCCGTTTGATCTAATCCGCGAGAAAGAATATTTTCTTTACCGAGGATAATAATGTTGATTTTAAATATAAGAAAAAATGAATATACAGTTTGCTTTACTTTAGAAGTGTGATGTTTTACAATAAAGGGACTGTAATCATAATTCCGGCAGCTCCTCGTCCAATAATCAGAATTTGATGATGAGATTTTATTTTGAAAATATTTTTACGATATCCTAAATATATTTACAAATATTTCAAGCATAGTAACATTTGTTACACTCACTTTATTAAATAAATTCTTAATTTAGAATCTTTAGAAAGAAACAGACTCAATGAAAAGACGAAACTTCGTTAAAAAGGCGACTATAGGCACCATGGCCTCCGTAATAGGTGCGGATATTGTTTTTGGTTCGGTTATGCCCGAAGGATACAAACCACTGGCCTTCCAGGACCCCGACCCCTTCAAAATGTTTGACAAGGATAAAGGGATGGTCGTGCTAAACGACAAGCCCTGGAATATTGAAGCAAAGGCTCACCTTTTGGATGATAAAATAACGCCTAACAAGTTTATGTTTATTCGTAACAATGGATTAATCCCGGAAAACATAGACGCTGACAAATGGACCTTAACATTTGATGGAGAGTCGGTAAGGCAAGAGAAAACATATACCCTGGCAGAGTTAAAATCAAAATTTCCGCAGTATACCTACCAATTAACCCTGGAATGTGGCGGGAATGGCCGAAGTGAATTTGACCCGCCCGCAAAGGGAAATCAATGGACAATTGGGGCGGTTTCCTGTGCTACCTGGACCGGAATCAGGCTAAAAGACGTTTTGGAAGATGTTGGAATAAAAGATGACGCAGTTTATATTGGATATCACGCTGCGGATGTACATTTAAGCAGGGATCCGGGGAAAGAACCAATTTCACGTGGTGCCCCTATGATAAAGGCACTGCAGGAGGAAACCTTACTTGCTTTTAAAATGAACAACAAGGACATTCCATTAGCTCATGGTTACCCTTTACGGCTGATTGCCGGGGGCTGGCCCGCTTCGGTTTCCGGGAAATGGATAAATAGAATCAGTATTCGAAATAAGGTACATGATGGCACTAAAATGACCGGCACGGCATACAGAGTACCTTGTAATCCTGTGGCTCCAGGCGAGAAAGTTAAAGATGAGGATATGTGTATAATTGAATCTATGCCTGTAAAATCATTAATAACCTATCCAAAATCAGGGGCTATAATTAATAAAGGTAAAAAACTGGACATCCGGGGACATGCCTGGGCCGGAGAGCTTGAAGTAACGCAAATGGAATATTCCATAGATTTTGGTTCCACCTGGCAGTCCTGTCCAATAGAAAAACCGGCAAACAGATTGGCGTGGCAACATTTTAATGCTTCAATAGGCTTTCCAAAGGAAGGTTATTATGAAGTGTGGGCGCGGGCCACAGATTCCAACGGTATAAGTCAACCTATGTTATTACCAGGTTGGAATCCAAAGGGTTACCTTAATAACGCATGCCATAGAATTGCAGTAAAGGTTACATAAATGCAGGAACACTCTAAGTTTAAACAACAGGTAAAAGCCATCTATAGACTTATGGCAGGTTTATTTGGCTTATTCATTGTAGCTGCCATAGGAATCCTGTTTTTGTTGTCTAACCCGGATTGGACCATGAAAAAAGTATCAGAAGTTGAGCCGGAATATGTTGCTGTTCAGGAATCAGATGATTTTGACAAGATTGAAAATGGTGTACATGTGCGAACCGGTCTTATAGAAGCCGACGGACTAATGACAGTGGTAAATAATTGTACAAATTGTCATTCTGCAAAACTAGTCACCCAAAATAGAATGAATGAGGAAAGATGGATTGCTACTATCAGATGGATGCAGGAAACCCAAAATTTATGGGATCTGGGAAATAATGAAGCAATAATTGTAAACTATCTGGTAACCAATTACCCACCTAAGAAAAAGGGAAGACGTGAATTATTATCAGATATTGAATGGTATGAGCTCAAAGATTAGTATTTATACAGTATTGTATATTTTGCTTATATCCTGTAATGGAGTAAAAGAAAAACCAAACCTTGTCCTTTCAAATTATGCCTCATCGGAACATCTTATAGAGGCGAAAGAATTAGTAAGAATTTTTAAAGATGAAAATATAAAAATAGTGGATTTCAGAAATCCGAAGAATTATAAGAATGGACATATTTATGGTTCCTTAAATATATGGCGTACAGACGTTTCTGATAGTTCATACCCATACGAAGGGATGAGATCTGATAAGGAAAATATTGAGCTTTTTTTTGGCAAAATCGGAATAAGTAACGATGATCTTATCGTTGTATATGACGATAAGGGATCCTCTGATGCTGCTCGTTTATGGTGTTTATTAACCTATTATGATTTTAAATCTGTGAAGATATTAAATGGCGGACTAAAGAGCTGGGAAAGCATAGGTGGAAAACTTTCGACTAAACCTATCTCATACCCTCCTACCCAATTCTATCTTCCGGAAAAAAGGAGTGAAAAATTGTGGATTGACAAAGACGAACTAATAGGTTTAATAACCAATGAGAGTAAAAATATTATTCTTATTGATACCCGGAGTTCTGAAGAATACTCAGGATCCCTTATAAAAAAAGGTGCCTCAAAAGCAGGGAGAATAGCAACAAGCATTCACACAGATTGGGCTGAAGCCGTTGATCTGGAGGGCAATAAAAAGTTTAAGTCTATTGAGGAATTACAAAAGGTTTACAAGGGTGTGGAAATGAGTGCAAAAGATACGGTTGTTGTTTATTGTCATACCGGTTACAGATCATCTTTGACAACTTTTGTTTTAACTGAGTTAATGGGGTTTGAAAACGTAAGGAACTATGATGGATCCTGGGTGGAATGGAGTTATTTTGACGAATTACCTTATGAAAAAGATAGTATAATATTATAAAATCAAAACATTATGGAAAAATATATTGACGCTTTTGTTTCGGCTTTTACAGGAAGTTTAGAATGGACATGGAAGTCTATTCTATTTGAAGTCCCATGGTATACAAACTATTTTTGGGGTCTTGTAGTAATTTCATTGGCTGTTTGGATTCTCGAAATTCTTTTTCCCTGGCGAAAGGACCAATCTATTTTTAGAAAAGACTTTTGGCTGGATGCTTTTTACATGTTCTTTAATTTTTTCATGTTCGCTATAGCCATTAGTGGATTCTATAAAATATTGGAAGCTTTATTCAGCGATTTAGGTATAACAGCTAAAAGCCTGGCTATTGTAGATATATCCAGCATGCCAATGTGGTTGCAATTGCTTTTGTTTTTCATTGTTTTAGACTTTGTACAATGGTTTACACATATCCTGCTTCACAAGTATCCTATTTTATGGAATTTTCATAAAGTACATCATTCTGTCAAAGAAATGGGGTTTGCCGCCCATCTACGCTATCATTGGATGGAGAATATCTTATACAAACCCCTAAAAGTTTTCGGCGTAATGATTCTGGGTGGATTTGAACCAGAACAGGCATATGTGGTTCACTTTCTCGCTATTACCATTGGTCATTTAAATCATTCCAATATTAAAATTACCTATGGCCCATTAAAGTATATTTTAAACAATCCGGTCATGCATCTATATCATCATGCAATGGACTTACCAGAAGGTAAATATGGTATTAATTTTGGAATCAGTTTAAGTCTCTGGGATTATATTTTTAAAACTAGTCATGTTCCTGAAGACAGCGGAACAATAGAACTTGGTTTCCCGGGAGATGATAAATTTCCCCATGATTTTGTGCATCAGGAAATATATGGATTTGTGAAGCCCAAGGATGAATAATAAGTAAAATATCAGTTAATTATTTTCTTTAAAATTTATGGCCCAGATACCTCTGACCTCGTTCACCTGGTAATCTTGGGCCATATCTTTTGGATAGAGTTTATTTAATATAGCTAAAGTGGATGTTGCGATCTGCTCTTCCGGCACTCCATGACACTGAAGACACATGGCATTTGTGATAATGGGATAATAGAAGTCTATCTGCCCATCTGTGGTATCCAATATTGGTTCTACAGCCTTACCTGATGCCAGCATTTTTTTAAAGTCAGTTATAAATACCAGCTCCTTTTCATTGGCTTTGTTTAAAGGATTTCTGGGCTTATCAGAAACACGTCTTATTTTGGCCCCATGAGCCAAAGATATACTGTCTGTTAGTGGAAGTGCATTTATATTACAAAATTCAACTGCGCCGTCCGGGCCTTTTTCCGTAATAGCCTGCACTAGTTTCTTACCTAATACACCCTTCGTAGTAGCTGCGTACTTCTGACCTAACTTCTTATATTTTTCAAGTGTATCTATGGATACTTTTCCCGAGTGAGATTGATCAACTAATAATTCGGTTCCTGAGGTTTTTTCAACGGCCTGAAGGCTAGGTTTAGGCGAGTCTTTACATGAGGTCAGGAAAAATAGCCCTATAAGAAGTAATAGGTACTTCATTATTTCGACATTTTCCCGCTGGCACAACTAAAAAATGAACGTGCTTTAGCAGATACGCTATTTTTATACTCAATAGAAGGATATCCCAGTGCTTTTAGTTTATCCTTGACTAATATGGCATCATCCACATTTTCGCAGGTAAAATGAACTGTGGCCGTTTCTGTATCCACATCAATGTCTGAAAGATGGTTCATTTCCGATAATTTACTAGTGATGGTTTTTGCACAACCGCCACACTTTAGGTTTTGAACTATTACTGAGGCCTTCATAATTTATTTTATTTTGTCTTGTTTGAATATCTACATTGTTATTTCCATCTTATAATTCCTCCTTTTAGATCGTAAATCTTTTCAAATCCCATCTCGATAAGTTTTCTTGCTGCTTTTTGACTTCTGTTTCCAGATTGGCAATAGAGGTAAACTGGTTTATCTTTTTGCAATTTTTCAAACGATTTTTGAAAATCAACTTTATCAAAGAAATCAATATTAATGGCCTTCCCGATGTGCCAACGTTTATATTCTTTGGCTGTTCTAACATCCACCAACTGAACTTTCGGATCTGTAATAGCCTCTTTATATTTTGAGGCCTCTAAAACTTCAAATTTGTCTGATTGTTCCGCTTTTGACCCGAATAGTGTTTTAAATAATGACATTAGTATAACTCTTTTTATTAAATATTAAAGTTCTGATTAAAGGGAACGACCAAAAATAATTTGGTCATTCCCGTAACAATCAACCAAAACAAACTTTAAAACAAATTTCTATAACATGGTTGTCGGACATATATAATCCGATTTCTCAACCTTTGTTTTCTTAATTTCATCGAAACCATCTGCGACATCAACGAAATCTTCCCACCCTCGTTGCATTAATATTGATGCAGCGATCATACTTCTGTAACCTCCTTCACAATAAAGCACAAAGGGTTTATCTATTGGAAATTGAGAAAGGTGTTCATTTAATTCATTTAAAGGAACATTAATCGCACCAATAACATGTTCAGAATCAAATTCACTTTTTTTCCTTATATCAAAGGCAAGTGGTCCTTCCCCAAAATATGCCTTTTCAAACTGATTTGCCGTAATTCTCTTAATTCTTTCAACCTGCTTCCTCGCTTTTTGCCAACTCTTAAATCCGCCATCTAAGAAACCAATAGTATGGTCATAACCAACTCTTGAAAGTCTGGTAATAGCTTCTTCTTCTTTATCAGGATAGGTTATTAACAAAATTTCCTGTTGTACATCTGGTATCATTTCTCCAACCCATTGAGCGAAATTGCCATCAAGGCCAATACTTATACTGTTGGGAATATGTCCTTTCGCAAAGTCTTTGGGTTTACGCGTGTCCAACATTAGCGCATTTGTTTCATTCGCAACAACTTCAAAGGCATTTGGTGACAAAGGCTTTTCCCCTCTTTCTCTTACAGTGTCAAGACTCTCATACCCCTTAATATTCAGCAAAACATTTTGTGGGAAATAGCCAGGAGGTGCTGTTAAGCCTGTAAGAAGTTCCTTTATAAATTCATCTTTTGTCATATCAGGCCTCAATGCATAATTTACTTTTTTCTGATGCCCCAGAGTGTCAGTTGTTTCCTTGCTCATCATTTTTCCACAAGCGGAACCTGCCCCATGATTTGGGTAAACAATCAAATTATCATTTAATGGCATGATTTTATTACGAAGTGAATCAAATAGATGTCCTGCCAATTTTTCCTCAGTAAGTTCAGAAACTACATGTTGAGCAAGATCTGGTCTACCAACATCTCCAATAAATAATGTATCACCAGTTATTAAACCATGCTCTTTTCCATTCTCATCAATTAACAAATAAGTAGTACTCTCCATAGTATGACCAGGAGTGTGAATCACTTTAACCTGATAATCCCCAACATTAAAAATCTGATTATCCTTTGCGACAGTAGCTTCATATCCGGGTTTAGCGGTTGGCCCAAATACAATTTCTGCACCGGTCTTTTTCTTTAAATCTAAATGACCACTAACAAAATCTGCATGAAAATGTGTTTCAAAAACATACTTTATCGCCGCTTTATCTTTCTTTGCTCTTGCAATATATGGTTCTACCTCCCTTAATGGATCAAATATTGCGGCTTCACCTTTGCTCTCCAGGTAATAAGCTGCATGGGCTAAACATCCCGTATAGATCTGTTCTATTTTCATTTTTTAAATAATTAAATTTATAGTATAAAAGTATTAAGCAATTAGCACTTGCACAGTAACCAAGGTTACAAAGCTCTCTTTTTGCTAACTAAAAAAGAATGACTTTTATCATTGTACGTTGCATTGGTCCAGGAACTTCTATTTGTCCCACATTGCTATTTTGGATGAATCAAATCTGTTTTTATCAATTTTGAGTGAATGTAACCTATGTTACTTAAGTCATTTCTTAAGTTATCCTAAATAGTATAGTGTCGTAAACACTAATTAATACAGGCCTTTTCACAGGTTTTAATCCCCAAAAACTGTTACTGAAATCATACCTTAGATCACGGTTTTACATATAATTATAATCTATGATAATTGTCATAATTATTAGAAAAGCTTGAATTTATCTTTGCTTTTTAATTGAGATGTTAACCAGCAATTATCAATAAAAAATAACCATAGTTCGAAGCGGTTAGGATTTGTTTTTAGTTGCATAAATTACTTAAAAATGAAAGCATATTTTTTAAAACTTTGTTTTCTATTATTTGCAACTGCTGCATATTCACAGGCAGGCCATATCATGCAGGGTGTGGGGGCTGTAAATATGTCAATGGGTGGTGCCGCAACAGGTCAGCCTTTGGATATTTCAGGTGCAATTCAATGGAACCCTGCTTCTATTTCAACATTTGATGAGAAGATCATAAAGTTTGACTTAGGTTTATTCTTCTCCTCACCGGAATTGAGTTCTACTGTAACCGATCCTACCGGAAACGTATTTAGCGGTACAACTGAAGACGACAGGGGTGTCTCACCTCTGCCAGCTTTGGCAATGGTATGGGGAAAAGAAGGCAGCCGACATACATTTGGCGCGTCTGCTTTTGGTATCAGCGGATTTGGAGTTACTTTCCCTGAAAGCACTACTAATCCTATTAATATGCCTCAAAGCATGGGTGGATTTGGACGAATAGAATCTAACTATAATTTACTGCAATTAGGATTCACATATGCATATGAATTATCGGATAAATTTTCCATAGGTCTTCAACCCACTTTTAATTACGCAACTTTAAAATTAATCCCAAACCCAACAGCTAATCCAACATTAGCAGGATATCCATCAACAGACAATTCAACAGATTTTGGTTTTGGAGGGCAATTGGGCCTATTCTATGATTCCGGGAACGGATTCTCTGCAGGTGCTTCTTATAAAACCAAGCAATCGTTTGGCGATTTTAAATTTGATAACACCTATCTGGATTCAAGTACCGGTGAAAATGAATTCAAAATGGATTACCCCGCTATCTGGTCCGTAGGCCTCGGTTTTTCTCCTGGCCAATTTGATCTGGCTTTAGATTACAGATATGTTCAATATGATAAAACTGACGGATTTTCTACTGTAGGCTGGACACCAACAGCCTCCGTTGCCGGATTTGGCTGGGATAACATTAGTATTGTTTCAGCTGGTATTCAATACAAAGGTGTTGACAGATTACCTTTAAGGCTTGGATATACCTATAGTTCTAATCCAATTGGCAGTGATGTAGCGTTCTTTAACGTACCAGCCACGGCCATCATTAAAAATGCATTTCAACTGGGCTTGAGTTATGAAATAAGCGATCGTTGGGCCATTGATGGAGTTTACCATATGGGCTTTAGCGGAGAAGCAACTTCAGGTCCTTTACTTAATCCTTTGTTTATTCCTAGTTCTCCTCCTTACGGGGCTATTCCCGGCAGTGAAGTTTCCTATGATATGACAACTTCCATGATTATGGTTGGAGCGAGTTACAAATTCCTTAATTAATAATCCATCAACTAGAATTATCCTAGTTCAAAACGGCGCCAATTATGGCGCCGTTTTTTATGAATACGATTTGGCTGTTTCGAGAAGTGATTCACAGCAAATAATCATAATTACCCTAATTCTTCAATGTCCAAGAATTATTTTGTGATGCAATGCTTAAAGTTCTACTCAAATAAAAAAGCCGTACAATCTTTCAATCATCCAGTAACTAGCCAGGCAACCACAGAAATAAGCTGCTGACTTTTCTAAAGCAACCCTTTTGAATTTAAATTTGGAATTCAAATTTTTATCAAAAGATATTTTACGGATTAATAGCCACAATAGTAAAATCCCAAGAACAAAAATGATCTGTCCCAATTCTACCCCAACATTAAAGAACAACAGGCTGGTAACTACCTCAATTTGAGGAAGCCCTATATCAGACAGAACAGCGGCAAAACCAAAACCATGCAGGAGCCCAAAAGATGAAGATACCGCTATAGGATATCTATAAGTAAGCGAATCCTTTTTCTGTAGTGTAATTTCCACTGCAAGATATACTACACTAAGCGCAATTACAGCCTCAACAGGAGGGATAGGTAAACGCACTACATCTAATGCAGACAAGGCAAGGGTTATTGAATGTGCAATGGTAAATCCGGTAATGGTGATCCACAGTTTTTTACCTATTCCTGCCACCAGCATAAGGCAAATTAAAAATAACAGATGATCCCAGCCTTCAAGTATGTGTTTGATGCCTAAAATGCTGTATTGCCGGGCCACAGCGGCAAAGCTTTCCTCTTGCGGTACTCGCCATATCAATTCGTCAGGTCCTAAAAGTTTAGTAAATTTCTGTCCATTCAACAAGCTAACTTTAATAATAGAAGCCACCGAAGGATTCATTACCGGGTACTTAATACTTATCAGAGCACCGTTGAGTGCTATAGTTGATTTAAAAGTCTGCTTTTTAATGAAGCCGCTTTCTGTTTGATACACAGCTAATCGATCTAATGCTTTGTAAGAATCTGATAGACCTATCTCAGGTAAATTAAACTCCGGTATGGTAGGAGGGATTTTATATTGTAGTTCATAAACACCGGGTTCCTTTTCGCTAACTTCAACGAAAAGGGGACGGGATTCGTGAGCCCAACTAACCGTAGCAAGGATAAGAAAAATGCTAAGAGTAATGATTTTTTTTATTAATGTAGCCATCTACTATATAAAGGATTTAACGTCTTAAATTTTGTACACAAGATCAAAACTTATTTTTATCATTAACCTATTTTTCAGCCTTTGATTGGAGATCGTATACGAGTTTTACTTCATATTCATCAATAATCTCTTGAATGTTTTCATCACTTCTCTTTCGTGTGTATTCCCTTCTGGCATCCTCTGTTACCCTGTCTATGACAACATCCAAGTCAGGATATTTGCCTGCTACTTTTTTTGTGAGCATCACTATGTGCAAACCGTATTGAGATTGAAATGGACCCAGCCATTTCTTATCCGAGGAGTCGGATTCGAAGATAGTTTTGGTCATAGCCGACCCAAAATGATTTTCTACATATTCCAGGTTTCGTTCCACATAGTTGGTATGATAAAAAAACCGGTCACCTCTGCCGGGAGCCTCGCTGAATGTAATATTATGGTTATTTAAATATTTTACCTCGGCCTCGGCCTTTTTCATGGCTTCCATTGGTGACCATTTCTGAGAATCAAAGAACACATGGGTGAAAGTAACAATAGGCTCAACAAAATAGTCTTCCATATTTTCTTTATAATACGTTTTAATATGCTCATCAGTCATATCCGTAACTGCTTCTGCTATTCCCTGTGAAATAAACTCTACTTTTTGAATCATTCTCCTTTTAATAATATAATCTTCCTTATCGAGTCCCATGGCCATAGCTTCACGATAAAGGGCTTCCTCCCTTACGTATTCACTAATAAGACTTTCTTGCTCTTCTTTTGTCATTGAAGCTAGTTTATCTTCAAAGACCTGAGTGTTAAATGCTTTGGAACGGTATTGTAAATAAGTCATCAAAGATTCCTTATCAACAACAATGGTTTTGGAATCTAATTTATCTCCATAGCCAAAAAAATTAAAGATCAGAAAAAATCCAAGTCCGATTAAAAGGAAATGAACCAAGGGCTGTTTAATAAACGATTTCATAATACTTTAGTTTATTTTCTTCCTATAAGATTAATGATATAACCCAAACTGCAAATAGCAAATGCCACTAAGCTAATTGGAGGAAGGCCACCGTGCCATCCAGACGGGTTCATCCAACCCGGGTAACCCATAAAAAAGATATGGATTATACCAAATAATAAAGCTACCAGCAAAAAGTTTCGGGAGGTAATAAATCTAATAAATGCTTTATCTTCACTTAAGTGGGTCTGAAAACTCAAATTATAAGCCCAAAGAATTACAAAACCTAAAACTCCTCCTAGCATACTTATTCCTGCCAGAAGAGTAAGTGTCCCATCGGCTTCAAAAAATTTTCCAAATATGGCCGGCTTAAATATCATAAAACTTATAAGGGCATGAATTAGCACCAGTAGAAATCCTGTCATACCAATAGCTTTGCGGGCGTTTAACCAGCCTTCCCCTACCCTCGCGCCAAGATTATTCAAAGGTCCCAGACTAAAATTGAAGGTAATTAATACAAAAGCAGCGAGTGAGATTCCTTTATTGAGAATAAAAAATGGAAAATCTTTCCAGGGTACAGGGCCCATTACATGGTATCTGAGTATTGCATAAAGCAATGAGAGTATACAAGTAACAGCTATGATGCTGCCGGCACTGTTTCTTTCTTTAATATTTTCCATTTGATTGGTACAATTAATATTTATTTTTCATCTGATATGGCCAAAAGAGGTTAATCTCAACATAAAGTAATTACCCAATTTAAATAGTTCAAATAAAAATAAATCCAATACTTAGCGTATTGTTTCAAATATAAATTGTTTTACGCATATCCCGCCTTATGCCTCCAAATTTTTAATATATTGAATATGGCAGCTTACGAGGAAGAAATGATGATTAGCAATAAATGAACTCATATTTTAATTCATTTATTCACACATCATACTTTTATTTGTACATCATAAAAATAACTCACATAGACCTAGCTTAGAATTCAGTAAATACGTATATTTATATAGAATTATTCCCCTCCAACATTTAAATTATTTTGCTCACTTTAATTGATAAAATTATGAAATTGTTATCCGGATTAATTGTATTACTTATTTCCTTTTCACTCATTATTTCATGCACTCAAGACAAATCCAAAGAATCTAAGACAGATTCTCAGACCGTGACTGGTTCACAAAAACCTTTAAAGGTGGGTGAAACCACCAATACTGAGGAAGATATGCGACGTATTCTTTCTACTAAATATACCGGGGAAACCTATTCACCATATGCGAAACGCGAATTTGCAACCTTACCCTTATTTGGAGAAACCCATTTGCATACGGGACTATCCATGGATGCCGGTGGATTTGGAAACCGGCTGGGTGTGCGTGATGCTTATCGATTTGCCAGAGGTGAAGAAGTAACAGCTTCTTCAGGCCAGCAAGCCAGATTGGCCAGGCCTTTAGATTGGCTGGTTATAGCTGATCATTCAGATGGTTTGGGATTTGTTACAGATCTTTTAGCGGCAGAGCCCTTTGTAATGGAATATGAACAGGGTGAACGTTGGTCTAAGGGTTTTAGGGCAGGAGGACAGGAGGCTGTTGAAGCTACCTTGAACCTGATTACTACCTTTTCACAGGGAGAGGTAGATCCTGAACTTTTTGGGAATTATTCACCAGGTGCTAAAAGGTATGAAACTATATGGGAAGATGTAATTGCCGCGGCGGAGGAATTTAATGATCCGGGGCACTTTACTGCATTTATAGGTTTTGAGTGGACTTCTTTGGTTAGGGGCGGAAACATGCATCGAAACGTGATTTTTCGTGATGGAGCAGAAAAGGCAGGACAAGTCGTGCCATTTACGACTCAGGCCCCCATTGGAAGTACTGATCCTCTGGATCTTTATAAGTATCTCGAAGACTATGTAACTAAAACCGGGGGACAAGTGCAAACTTTAGCTCATAATGGAAACCTATCCAATGGTATTATGTTTCCAATTGACGCACAGTATACGGGTAAAAAACTTGACCAATTTTATGTAGAGCAGCGTGCCAAATGGGAACGCACTTATGAAATAACACAAATAAAAGGAGACGGCGAAACACATCCTTTCCTCTCGGTAAATGATGAGTTTGCAGACTACTATAAATGGGATATAGGTAATTTGGATCTATCAGAGGCAAAAACGGATGATATGCTTCAGTATGAGTATACCCGTGAAGCTCTTAAAAATGGACTGGTCCTGGAGGAAAAGTTTGGAACAAATCCTTATAAATTCGGATTGCAGGGTGCTACAGATAGTCATACTTCATTGACAACATCTGAGGAAAATAATTTTTTTGGAAAACATACGGGTTACGAACCTTCTCCGGAAAGGATGACACATCCCTTTATGAAAAATGAAAATGGAGAAATATTGGGTTGGTCACAACTTGCAGCCGGGATTACTGGGGTTTGGGCTAAAGAGAATACCAGAGAGTCTATATGGGATGCCATGCACCGTAAAGAAGTTTATGCTACTACTGGTCCACGGATGATGGTGCGTTTCTTTGGTGGCTGGGAATATACAGCTGAAGACATCCAAAGCCGGGAACCAGCTTTCGCTGGTTATGCGAAAGGCGTTCCTATGGGAGGTGATCTGGTAAATCCTCCTTCTGGCAAATCGCCAAATTTTATGATCTATGCCATCCGGGATGCCATTGGGGCCAACCTGGATCGTATGCAAATTATTAAAGGATGGCTCGACGCTGATGGTAAAACCCATGAAAAAGTCTATGATGTGGCTTGGTCGGGTGATCGCAAACTTGGACGTGATGGCAAGTTACCTGCTGTGGGTAATACAGTGGATATTGCTACGGCAAGTTGGACAAATACCATAGGCGCATCTGAACTGGCTACAGTTTGGACAGACCCGGATTTTGATCCTTCTGAAAGGGCATTCTATTATGTCAGAGTAATGGAAATTCCGACACCCCCCTGGTATTTATATGATGCCTTCCGTTTTGGGAAGGAAATACCTGAGGGTGCTCCAACAAGCCAGCAGGAGCGTGCCTATACCAGTCCAATTTGGTATACACCGAATTAGGATGAGTAAAATTTAAAAGGGGCGCCGTAATTGGAGCCCCTTTTTTGTTTTCCTTGTTATCTTCCTAAGTTACACTCCCTGCCTTATATAGAATTTAATTTATAATAGCTCAAGTATTAAACTAGTAAAAGACTCCAAAATACTTCATTTAAAAAAACCCTGCCAAAAGAAATCGGCAGGGTTTAAAACAATCTAATAATGGAACCTATTTTTTTTATTAACTCATCGTATTTAAATAAATAATAAATGGGTGCCTTCTTCATTAGCTCTGCCATAAAAGTCCCCAATAGTTATTACTCCATCCAATTCATCAATTAAATCTTCCTCTTTCAGGTGGAACATGTCAACGGCCAGTTTACAGCCCCATAGTTTACAACCGGAGTCTGACAAAATTTCAAGGAACTCACCAATAGGAGGCATATCTAATTTTTCCATTTCCTTCTTCATCATTTTAGTAGCCAATGCCTCTACTCCAGGTAGACCACCTAACATAGTTGGCATATGTAAAGCTGGATTACCAACGGTAGCCGTACGTAAGTGTTCTAATTTTTTCTTTTGAATTGTTTCCAGTCCAAAAAAAGTGAAAAATATTTCCGATTCAATACCTTCCATCCTGGCTCCATTTGCCATAACAAATGCTGCATATGCATTTTCTATGGTACCCTTGGAAAGAATAAAAAGCATCTTTTTTACTTTAGTTCCGTTCGTCTCTTTTACTTTAGTTTCGCTCATCTCTTTTACGCTAGTTTCGCTCATCTCTATTTTTTTTATGATTTTATTAAAATCTTAGATTACCTTTTAATTAGTTAGATACAACTCTTTGGTTTAGGGATCCCTGCTATCAAAGTAGACTTTTTAAGAGGTCCTCCAGGAAATAAACTGTAGAACTCTTTAATGTTTATGACACCGCTTTTCTTAATACCACGGATTGATAGAGGTTCCTCTTTATGGTGTTTATCTTGTAGGTACTCTATAACTTCCCAATGTTTATCTGTCATGGAAATACCCTGTTCATCTGCCAAATAAGCGCAAACGTCCTTATCCCACTGATTAAAATCGACTAGATACCCTTCTTCGTTTACATCAATTTCGCGATCTGCTATTATTTTTTTCATGTTTTTTTAGTTTATAATTATCTATTGAACTTTTTCTATTTGTTTACCTTTTTCAGACATTTGTGCGTCAACAAATGGTATAGGGACACCCTTTAACAGCATATTCCAATATATCCAGCGGAATGCTAGCTTACCCATATGATTCATTCTGCTCTCTTTTAAAAGCCTTAAAGGACCTACTCCAGGAAAGGGAAATGTACCTTCAACCGGTTCGGTGGTGTAGTTAAAATCAATCAATAATGCTTTACCTCCTCCGGTTTCAATAAAGCAATTGGCATGACCATCAAAATCTTCTTTTAACTCCTCACCATTTATATATCTCAATATATTATCCGTCAAGATTTCAGCTTCAAAATGGGCTACTGAACCTGCTTTTGATGCTGGTACATTAGTAGCGTCACCTATAGCAAATATATTCTCATGATCTGTAGACTGTAATGTCGTTTTATTAGTTGGAATGTAATTCAGATCATCTCCCAGGCCTGAGCGTTCCAGTAATGGATCGCCCATATTCGTAGGGACGGTTACTAAAAGGTCGTATTCCACCTCAGTATCCGCGTAATCTATGATCTTATTATTCTCGTAATCAACACGCTCAATATTAAAATCTGTAACTTCTTTAATGTTTTTTTCTTCCAACAAATAATGAAGGGTTTCCGTAGCCCGTGGTTTTGTAAAAGCACCATCCAGCGGTGTTACAAAGGTTATATCTACCTTATCTCTCATCCCTTTGTTTTTAAAATAGGAATCTGCCAAAAATGCAAATTCCAAAGGAGCTACCGGACATTTTATGGGCATTTCGGTTATATGGACCACCAGTTTTCCACCTTCCCAGGTTCTAAATTTATTCCTGAGTGCTTTGGCACCTTCATAGGTATAGAAATCAAAGATGTTTTTATACCATTTTGGCCCTTTCATACCTTCTATTTCTTCAGGTACAGTTTTCGTTCCTGTCGCTACAATTAAAACATCGTACAACAACTCCTGGCCATCAGCAAGGAGTACTTTATTGTTTTCAGGTACAATGAGATCTATTTTTTCCTGGATATAGTTAACACCCTTAGGTAAAAATTTGGACCCTTTTTTCTTAACCTGTTTTGTAGTATAAATATCAAAAGGAAGAAATAAGAACCCAGGCTGGTAATAATGGGTTTTGTACTGATCTACAATGGAAATCTTCCACTCTCCTTTAGGCAGACTGGATACCAAATGATTGGCCATCATGGTTCCGGAAGTCCCTGCACCTAATATAACTAAATTTTTCATGACTACTTACCTTTTTATAATTCTGAATACAGGAATTTTGACCTGTATTTAATGATGTAAAATTAATTATAGGAAGTGCCGAAAAATATGACATAAGTCATAAATTCAGCTTGTGTAACAACTGTTACTTAGCAATAAAAGAAAGAAAGTTTTAATTAAATGGGTCTATATTAGATCTGTTTATTTTGCCGTCCAACCCCCATCTACGGTAAGCATAGAACCTACCATATAGCTGCCTGCATCACTGGCTAAAAAAATGGCTGCTCCTTGTATTTCGCGTAACTCTCCCCAACGGGCGACCGCTGTAGCCCCAACAATGAAATTCTTTGCTTCTTCGGTATTGGCAATCGGGATGTTCATTTCTGTTAAAAAAGGCCCCGGGCATATCGCATTAACGGTAATATTAAAAGGTGCCAGCTCCAATCCCAGTGCTCTGGTCATTTGAACCACAGCTCCTTTACTCGTGGCATATGGAGTACGATTTGCCAGACCTACTAATCCCAAGGTACTGGCCATATTAATAATTCTTCCGTAGTTATTTTGTTTCATCTGAGGTGTGACCGCACGGGAGGTGTTCCAGGTACCTTCTACATTAACCTTCATAACCTGGTTAAAATCCTCCGGACTTAATTCATCTATGGCCCCCCTGATATTAATCCCGGCACTATTAATTAATATATCTATTTTACCAAAATCATTTTCAATCTCCTTTACAACGGCCTCTACCTGTTTTAAATTCGTAACATCAGCAGAATAGGCCTTAGCCTTTACTCCAAAATCCTTGTTAAGTTCTTCCGCTGCACTGATGCCTTCTTCCAAATTTCTGTTCACTAGTGCAGTTGAACAACCTGCGGATGCCAGACCGGCCGCCATTGCCAACCCAAGACCTTTGGAACCACCAGTAATCATGGCTATTCGCCCTTTCATGTCAAATTGTTTTATTCCGGGTAAACGAGTATCTGTCATATTCTTATGTTTTTTTAAATAAAGCCCAAACGTTGCCTGGCGTATTTTAGTGAAGCTTTATTATTCTCTATTTCCAGAGCCAGTCTGTCATCTGCTGAGTTTTTGGATATCACGGTTAATGGTGACGAACTTTTTTGCTTTTTAATCTTGTAAAGAAACCCGGCCAATTCACTGGCAGAAATTTCATCAAATGTTGCCCAATAACCCTTTGTTAAACATGGGATTTTCAAGGGATCTCTGGTGATCATTTCCAAATTAAACCTAATATCCGGATTATGATTTTTTATCACAGTAATCATTTTATCAAGATCCAAAAATCCTTGTCCTAAATTAATTTCAGCCAGTAAAAATCCATCTTCATATTCCGTAACAGCCATATCTTTTAAATGGACTGTAAAAGCATAAGGAGCTAGTGCTTCTACCACCTCCATTGGATCTTCCAGCAGGGAGATGTTATTGCCGGTATCCAGATTGACCCCTACCCACTCACTGTCAATCAGTTTCAATATTTCTATCATTTCAGTAATCCGCCAGTCCTTATGATTCTCTACTGCAAGCTTAACACCTAATTTGCGAACAACGGGTTCTGCCAGCTTTAAGGAATTAATTGATTTTGTCCTGAATTCCTGAAAAGCACCCATGGTATCAAAGGTCTCATATCTGCGGCCCGAAAGGCAGGCTGTCCTAAGAATATCTACTCCTGCTTCTTTTGCAACTGATACCTCAGCAGTGAACCTTTGAAGATCTGAATCGTCTTTTGGTAACCTAATCTGGCCTTCAAGAAAGAGCTCCAATTCCTCAACTCTATTTTTTACCTTTTTGGCATACTCTGCATCCCAACCTTTGACACTAAATTGTACACCGCCAAATCCTGCAGAACTACAATGTTCAATCATTTGTAAAGAGTCAGTGAAAGGGGGGTAGATTTTGCTATCTAATTTTCCATATCTACGCTGCACATAGGAAGCTTCTGCAATCCCAAACCTCATTTCAGCAACTAAAGGAGAAAAAGAAGGAATTGCCGGAATAGATAAAGTGAGTAATCCCGCTGAACTGCTTTTTTTAATAAAACTCCTTCGTTTCATAAGATCAAATTAACAATTGTCCATTATTTTATTCTTATCCGTTCAAAAAGAAACCCTGTGATTCATTCAAATAACAAATGAAAACTTTTCTGCAGTTAATCTGTAAAACAAAACAGTCCGTAATCACATCATAATAGTATATAACTAAAAGTAACAAAAGATTTTCAGTACCTGCTAATATTTAGCAAAAAAGACTTTGGTATCGAAATAAATACGCAATCCATTTTGTTAACTGCTTTAAAGATGATACCTTGATTTCCGTATAAATGATTAATGTTAATCTAAAATATTAAGTGTTTCCACCTTAGAAGTATCAGTTAATGGAAAAAGATAAGCAAAAAAGATTGAGAAGTGAAGATTGGTTTAACCCCGGAGATCCAAAATCGGCATTCATTCACAGGTCATGGCTCCGTAATCAGGGTTATCCAAATGATTATTTCAATGGAAGACCTGTAATTGGTATTTGTAATACCTGGTCCGAACTAACTCCCTGTAATGGTCATTTAAGAGAATTTGCCGAGTTTGTTAAAAAGGGGGTTCTGGAAGCTGGTGGTGTCCCTTTTGAATTCCCGGTCACTAGTATGGGGGAAATATTAATGCGCCCAACAGCAATGCTTTTCAGAAACCTGGCAAGTATGGATACCGAGGAAAGTATACGTGCTAACCCACTTGATGGAGTTGTTCTTCTAACAGGGTGCGACAAGACCACACCATCTACCGTAATGGGGGCCTGTAGCGTTGACCTCCCTACAATTGTGGTGCCTGGAGGACCTATGTTAAATGGAAAATACAAAGGAGAACGTATAGGATCGGGTACATTTGTATGGACCTTAAAAGA
>Ga0209013_10001203_pt1 | contig 23889 bp, 25 predicted proteins | sample Cruoilmetagenom2_FD_187291 | JGI IMG/M metagenome (GOLD analysis project Ga0209013, IMG submission 187291) | Oil polluted marine microbial communities from Coal Oil Point, Santa Barbara, California, USA - Sample 2 (SPAdes) (version 2) | ecosystem: Environmental > Aquatic > Marine > Oil seeps ... | reverse complement strand
GCCAGCAAGAATTGTCCAAATACAAAACGCCCGGCTGCCAACCCGCTTCCTCAAACATGATCAGGAAGTTTGCTGTTGTGGAAAGCCCATCTTCAGCTGCGATATAGCGAATGGTGTGAATGCGTGAATTGACACCATTCCAAAATTGAGTGGAATAAGTCCCTTCCATTTTACCGACAAATGGCTGGGTCGCAAACCAGCCCTCAAGAATAGCAATCGTACCAATGGGAGTGTCATATCTCACATTACCCAGCACAGTTTCACACATGAAACCGGATGACTGATCATCAGCAGGTTGATCTTCACTCGCGGCCAGGAGGGCATCATTTTCCAGCTGTAGATCGGCCAACCGTTGAGCCAGATCGTCAACCTGGTATTCCAGCACTGCGATAGTACCGTCCTTCTCAGATAACGTGGCTGTCAAGTCTGAAGAGTCCGAGGCTGGCTCTTCCTGGGCAGCTGGAGAAGCTGAACATCCAACCAGGAAAACAAGGGAAATTATAAGCAGAACTTTCTTCATATGATCATCTCCTTGGTACGAATTGATCTGACCGGTTTTATTCATTTATTCCAAACTACATATCTTAGAAAGACGATCCCAACAACATGAGGTCAGGATAGATTTTTTTCTTATCGACACTATTTTATTTACTTGTTTACCTTTTGATAAAATCCCTCTGGACATCTAAACACATCCTTCCAGGAACCGAGCGCTTTCAATACTGAGAATGAACTGGCCTCGTCATCACACCACCAGGTATATTTCACATTATATTGCCCAGGGATCAATGTCAGCTGAGCAAACGTTTTGCTTCGGACGGAAAAGAAGCCGGTAACACCGGTATCCGTTTCTTTGAGTTCAATCTGGAGCCAGGAATCCGTCTGATTCAGAACTTCATATTTTACGCAGCGTTTAGGAAATTCCAAACACCAGTTTTGCAGCATCCAGGGGTTTTCTGGTGTGGGTTGGGGATCGTTTGATTCACTATCTTCCCCTTCTCCCTCAACATCAGCTACCTGTGTCTCCTCAGCAGCCGGGGTGCCATCAGGCGTAGCCGTATAAGATAAACTCGCCCCAGCTTCTTTAGCCCGTTCCGCAACCAGTGTGCTCGCTACAGCAGTCATAATATATGCCTCCGAAACCTGTTGGTTGACCGGGGCAGGATTTATAGGAACACATGCAGTTAAACACAGTGATAGGGTGATTATTATCGAGAAGATAATTGATTCTCTCTTCATAGCACCTCTCTTTTTACTCGCGGCTTCTTTTTGGAAGGTGATTAGGTTGATTATAACATTCTAACAACCCCGCCTGAATGATTCCTGCTGAACCCTTCATAAATGTAAAGCCCGATAAACTGCAGGACAAACCACTATTCTTAGAGATTGTTAATTACCCCCCCGGGACCTATTTGTTATAATGAGAACTGCATCCGAAAGGCCATTTATAATGGAGGAAGTATGTTGAAGGAATTCAGGAATTTTGCCCTGCGCGGAAATGTAATGGATATGGCAGTTGGCATTATCATAGGCGCTTCATTCAGCACCATTGTCAATTCCCTCGTCAATGATATTCTCATGCCCCCCCTTGGCTGGCTGCTGGGCGGGGTCGATTTTGAAAACTTTTACCTCACCGTAAAGCCCGGCAATCCCATTGGACCATACGCTTCCTTGACCGATGCCCAGTCCGCTAACGCTGTGACTGTCAACTACGGGGTCTTCATTAATGCAATTATCAGTTTTTTGATCGTGGCACTGGCCATGTTCCTCTTGATCCGGGCCATTAACCGCCTTCAGGAAGGCAGCAAGAAAGATCAGCATGCGGCAGCTCCTTCAGCCAGGGACTGCCCATACTGCTTCACTTCCATATCCATCCAGGCCACGCGCTGCCCTAACTGTACCTCTAATCTGGATTAAAAAACACTATGTCTTCCAATCCGACTCGTGACCGAACAAACCCCCAGGAAGGGGGCACCCACAAACGCCTGCCACCCTGGCTGCGGGTTAAATTCAATAACAACCGCGCCTATCATGACGTGAATACCTTAATGGAGGACCAATCCATTCATACAGTCTGCCAAGAAGCACTCTGCCCAAACCGGGGAGAATGCTGGGGAGCCGGCACTGCCACCTTTTTGCTCCTGGGTGATGTCTGCACCCGGGCCTGCAAATTCTGTGACATAAAACACGGCCAGCCTGGCCCTATGGATTGGAAAGAACCCGAACGAATCGCTCAATCGATCAAAGCTATGAACCTCGAACATGCGGTGGTCACCAGCGTCAATCGGGATGAAAGGCGTGATGGCGGTGCACCGATTTTCGCTATGCTGATCCGCCGGATCCGCCAGCTGCAACCTGGATGCTCTGTAGAAGTACTCATTCCTGATTTCAAGGGCAGTCTGGAGGCATTAAAGATCGTCATGGACGCTGGACCGGATATTCTCAATCACAATCTGGAAACCATACCTCAGCTTTTCAAAACCATCCAACCCCAGAGTTCCTATCAGGCATCCCGTTCTACCCTTGTGAACGCCAAGAGACTCAATCCCGGTACTCTGACAAAATCCGGATTAATGGTCGGTCTGGGTGAATCGCTGGATGAGATCAAAGAAACCATGCGGGACATCCTAAGCTGGGAGGTCGATATCCTTACCATCGGCCAGTACCTTCAGCCCTCCAGGAATCATTTACCAGTAGATCGGTTTTATCACCCAGAAGAATTTGAAGAACTTAAAGAATACGGTTTGGAACTCGGTTTTAAATGGGTCGAAAGCGCACCCCTTGTGCGCTCATCCTATCACGCCGCCGAACAGGTCCGGGCGCTCAGGGGAGCTACGCTCCCGACCGGATGAACCTTTCGCAATTGACCGAAGACCGGGGCGGCAAAAGCCACGACCGGATAAGACCGGACTCCTCAATCCGGTCGCGCGCCCTTCACAGAGCTTGTCCTGAACAAAGTGAAGGGTTCTGGACAGGCTCCGCAAGCATCCGGTCTCATTATCCCGGTCTCTTTGTATCAGTCTTTCGTCGAGCAAAGAGTTCTGGAAAGAACCGCAACTATTAATATCTACAAACCATCCATTTAAGGGAATCCTATGGAAGAAACCCTCTCCTTTCTACCTTTATTAATTGTCATTTTCCTAGCTTTTTTAGTGCCTATCACCTTATCCCGGTTCAGGAAATTGCGCCTGCCTATTGTGGTAGGAGAGATCATCGCTGGCATTATCATTGGCAGAAGCGGTTTTGGCTTGGTTCAGCACCATGAAGTGGTCCTTGATTTGCTGGCCGAGCTGGGTTTTGTATTCCTGATGTTCCTCTCTGGTATGGAAATCGATTTTTCAAGCCTGGGTCTGTTCAGCAGCAAAAAGAAGAGTGAAAATCAGCCAGCCAGCCCCATCCGCCTGGCAGCAATTTCCTTCCTCTTAACGCTGGGACTATCAATTTTGATCGGATTTGCCTTCACCAGGGCCGGGTTGGCTTCCAGTCCCTGGATGATCGCCTTGATCCTATCCACCACTTCCCTGGGCGTCGTGGTTCCGGTCCTTAAAGAGCAGGGATTAAGCAGCGGCAGGTACGGCCAGACACTTCTAATCGCCGCCCTGATTGCAGATTTTGTGACCATGCTTCTGATCACCGTCGTCGTGGCCGCCCTCTCTCAGGGCCTGACACTCGATATTCTGCTGATCGGCTTACTTTTCGTGGCCTTTTTCCTGGTGTATTACTTTGGCGGAATTTTCTTCAACCGGGTTAAGGGGGTCGGGCGAGTTTTAGAGGAGCTCAGCTCCGCCACTTCCCAGATCAAGGTGCGGGCTGCTTTCACAATGATGTTGATATTTGTGGCCCTGGCCGAAATGCTGGGCACTGAGGTCATTCTGGGCGCTTTTTTGGCCGGAGCGATCGTATCTTTATTGAAACCACCCGAGGATTCCGAACTGGTGCATCAGCTGGATGCTATTGGCTACGGCTTTTTCATCCCGATCTTTTTCATAATGGTAGGGGTGGATTTTAACCTGGCTTCCCTGATCAGTTCACCAAGCGCCTTGCTTTTGGTCCCCTATCTGCTGCTAGCAGCCGCGGTAGTGAAGCTGCTCCCGGCGCTGGTTTTTAAAACCAGCTTCAGTTGGAGACAAACTCTGGCTGCAGGCACTTTGCTTTCCAGCCGCCTCTCACTGATCATTGCTGCATCAGCCATCGGAATGCGCATCGGAGTTATCAGTGAGCCCTTTAACGCAGCTATCATCCTGGTTGCTATCATTACGGTAGTGATCGCACCGCCACTCTTTGTTAAAATGGTCCCCAGGGATGATTTGGAAGAGGATCCTGCCATCGTAGTTATGGGCGCTGGACCTCTCGGCCTCCAGGTTGCCCAGCACGTCCAGGGCCACGGCGATCCGGTGATAATCATCGACGAGGATCCTGCCAGGATTGAACGCGCAGCCCGCAGCGGGCTGGAAGCTGTCCAGGCAGCGACAGATAGATTTGATCCATTGACAGAAGAAATCCTCAATAAAACCAACCGGCTGGTGTGTGTTTTTAGCGATATTGAAAAGAACTACAGGATTTGCGAGCGGGCCAGGACCACTTTCGGGATTGATCATGTGGTTGCCCGTTTGAATGCCCCGGGCGAGATCTCACGATTTGAAAAGATAGGAGTCACCCCGCTCAATCCTGCCACCGATCAGGCAGTGCTTCTTGGCCTGATCATCCGCAACCCGACCATGTATGAACTGCTGACCCGAACTGATGATTCCAGGGATCTGTGCGAGATCGCCATCCACAACCCGCAGTACCTCAACAAACCCCTCAAAGAAATCGATTTCCCTGGCGATCTGCTTGTAGTAGCCGTTCGTAAAAAGGGAGAACTGATCGTCCCACGCGGAGACACGATCCTGCGAATGGGGGATCATCTGACAGTATTGGGATCAAATGACTGCGTTGGAAATACCCGGGAGCTGTTTGGGTAGGTTAATCAAGTTCCCAGGGTGGTTTTCCGGAATCAGAGCTTGATTCAGGGTACAGCGTATTCCGAATTTCTTCTCCGATCAAGGGGAGTTTTTCAGCAGCAGCAGCCAGCAGACCAAAACATCCCGTTAACATCATGTCGCCAAAGGGCGCTGCAAAATAGGTCCGCAATACTGATTGGCGCATCAGATTCCGCCGCGGTCCGGTAATGACAACATCAAAGGCCCCTTCCCCCAGACCATAAGGCTCCTGAGCGTAAATCAAGGCCCCGTGGCCATGGTCAGCAAAAATCTCCTGGTGCGTCAACGTTCCGGACGCAAAATTCATCAACAATCGGTCCATTTTTTGCCTGTCAACCAGCCCGGTGTGATGTTCGAAGACCCCTTCAACCTGATCATTCTTCAACTGGAAAGCCAGCGTATGGAAGTTGCCCACATTGGCCACCATGATCCGGTCCCTTTCCCCCACAATGGGATCCAGGGTTGCACCCAAGACCGCCGCAGGGGCAGTATCCATCACCAGCAGCGGGGCATCCAGATCTCGAGCCGAATCTTCTACAGCCTGGAGCCTGGTCATTTTTTCCGGGATCTCACTCCGCACAAAGGCCAGATTACTCAATTGCGCCGGACCTTTGCTGGCATCCAGGCGTTCAGCCAGGTAATCAAACCGGAACTGGCGGTCAGAATAACCTGGCGGGGCAGCGCCATGGTCAAATACCGCCACTGCCGCACCATCCAAGTCCGCCAATGAGACATCGAACTCGGCCAGAGCCCGCGAGATCGCCGGAAAATCGAAATCCTTAAGAGTAATCCGCCGAACTGCCGCAGGCAGGGCTCTTTCCTCATCATCGGAAATGATCTCTATTCCGCTGGTTTTCAGGGCATCCAGGTCATCGTCGAAAGTCCTGGCCGCATCAGGCGTTGCATAGACTTTGTATCCAGCTAGTAGATGATCCCGGGCTGCCCAGTGGCTGGGTCCTCCGCCCATGGTCAAGCCCTTCAAAACCAGATCTTCCCCTTTTCTCGTGGCTTCCTTGATCCGCCGGAAAACGAGCATGGTGGGAGAAGGAACCACCAGCTTGAACCCGTTCTCAATTGCCAAGCCTGATTGGTACAGATAAATATCCTGGGTGCCAGTGCCAATATCTACCGTGAGAAATTTCATAGGTTTTCCTTATGATTCATTACCATTAAATTGGTCCAACCAATAATCCACTTCCCCTTCAGGAACCTCAGGAGCATCCCCTTTATCCGCATCGCTTGAAATCCCGGATTTAACTGATTTCAACTGCGCTGCGAATTGTGCTGATTTCAGGATCTGGCTGTGAGCGCTTTTTGCCTCGACCAGGATCTCCCGGTCTGAAGTGACAACGGTCCAGTTTTTGGCCTCTTTCCCAATCCGGGACAGCCGCATGATCATGGCTTGGTCCGCGGTGGTGCCCTGGCGCACAAAATGAGCTCTCACGGAACCAAAAGACCGGCTTCCAGCCCGGGCTGCGGGAGCCTGATCAAAATAAACTTCCACCCTGGTTTTTTGTTGGTTGGCAAAACCCTGAAGAACCTTAATTAAGGCAATTTCGTCATCCAGATCCTTCAAAGAAAGGCCGGGGATATAGGGGATCAGATTATGTCCGTCAATCAGGTATGGCATATCGCTTTCCAGGGCTTTCCTGTTTAAAGAATGGTGTCGTTAAATAGATAATATGCTATGATGGAGTACAACTCAGACCATTATACCAAAGGCGATTTTCCCCATGAACCAGGCGAAAAAGCTGTTATTTTATGTCGTTCTCAATATTATTGTGTCGGCGATCACCATCATTGCAGTGCTCTATTTATGGGAGAACACCAAACTGAAGAACATGCTCTTTGATTCTGGTGACATCCCTGCTGAAGTCAGCTCAGCAGCCTCCTCGTCTGATACTGCGGCCGCATCCGAGAACCTGCTGATCGAAATTGGTGAAGTGGGTGGTATTGGCAATTTAGCGACAGAATATGTCCGGCTGGTCCGCCCTGGAAGTGAGCCCGGGGATACAATTTCCCTCCAGGATTGGTCGATCAAGGATGAAAACAATCACCAATACAATATCCTGGAACAATCCGGTGTGGCCAGCCTGGATTTGCATGGCCAGGGAGCCGTGAATATCTATACCAAAGAGGGGGATAGCAATCCAATCGAGTTATACCTGGATCTGTCCGATCCGATCTGGCAGCCCGGAGAGACTGTTACCCTGATCGATCCCCAGGGTGAGGTCCATGATACTTATCTGATCCCTTGATTTAATGACATTCCCCTGATCGATATATAACAAAAGCTGTCCCTGAAACAGAGACAGCTTTTCAATTACCAGGATGATTCCAGCATTAGCCTATTTCGCCATGGTCAGTGGCAGCCAGGTCTAGAAGCTTTCCAGGTGTCCCAAAAGAGAAGAATAGAAAGTATAAGCCCAGAATGCGGTAACCACGAGCAGCACCGCGGCCGCGATATAGCGGAATACCTGGGATTTCTTTAACAGGGCCAAACCCGGCGCTGCTGCAATTCCTCCCAAACCGGCCAGCAAAAATCCGATCCCGGAAACCAGGGGGTGTTGGGTCAATCCCAGATCAATGATCCTCAAACCGACCAGCACAGCGTCAATACCGGCAATAAATCCCAACCTTTGGCCAGTGACCAGGCAGCGCTCAGGAAAACTACGCCAAAGAGAACCGTACTCTCCCCGAAACCAATATTGTAGCTGCCGGGCAGGGGCCAGGTGGTAACCATATGCGCTCCTCCCAGGAAGGCCACCAAACCTACCATCAAAAATCCAGCCGCAAAGGGCCGGGAATCCTCAGCTGTGACACCCTTCAGAACATAATAGGCCAGCAAAGCGGTGCCAGCGACCATATTAATCATCAGGAGGGTTAACTAATCAACAAACATAGATATTTCTCCTTATATTTATGATTTTCTGGGGATGGTTTTGTCAAGGTTCGCCAGTATGGGAAAACTGACCCTGTTTAAACAAAAAAGGGCTGCCCAATGGCAGCCCTGAGGAGTTTAGATCAGCCTATTCAGGCGGTTACCAGGGGCCGAAATTTATATCCATAGACCAGAAGTCCCCGTTCATCCCCATCAGAACGAATTTTCCGGGTGATCATTTCCACCGGCATGCCAATTTCCACGTCCTGGTCCCCGATATCGGTTAATTGGGCTGTAACCAAAGGACCCTCGTCTAATTTGACCAGGGCTACCGTATAAGGAATGGTTTCTTCAAAACCTTCCGGGGCATTATAGATATCAGTAAACGAGTAAATCTCGCCTTTGCCGCTGAATTCGAATTCAGTTTTGGCTTCATCGCCACATTCCGGACAAACATCCCTGGGCGGGAAGATCTTCGCATTGCAGTGCGGGCAAACCTCACCAGTTAAAGCATATCGCTGTTTGTTTAACCGCCAATGGCGTGGAATATCCATTCGTTCAAATATCTCCTGTAAAGATGTTATTCTGTACTTAGGTCTCAGTATAATGGGGAGGGACTATCAGGAACTATCAATTTTCCCTCGATGATCGGTCAAGTACTTCCGGAAGATCATTTCAGAGTGATCTTACCCCGCATCCTGACATATTCTGCATAATCGATCTGAGTTCGCCGGCTGAGATAATCCTCCGTGGTCAGGGCTTTTGATCTTCTTTCCAGGATCTGGTCTGTAACCTTGAATGAAATTGCATCAGAGCCAGCTCCAGATCCAAAAGAAGCCATCAGGATCCGATTTCCCGATTTGGCCTGGTCCAGCACAGCGGTTAATCCGATCAGCGAAGAACCCGCATAGGTATTGCCGATCCGGGGAGATAGGAGACCTGTTTTGAACTGAGATGCCGAAAAACCCAAATCCTTTGCTACTCGCTGGGGAAATTTTGTGTTGGGCTGATGGAAGACTACAAAATCGTAATCTTCTGGAGTGGTTTCAAGCTCTGCGAGTAAACCAGTGACCGCGTTGACAATATGCTTGAAATAAGCTGGTTGGCCGGTAAAACGACCGCCGTGTTCAGGATATTTCTGATTTTCCCGGCGCCAAAAATCCGGGGTGTCTGTGACGTAGGACAGCACTCCTTCGATCTCTGCCAGGGATTCATCAGCCGGACCAATGATAAATGCAGCTCCTCCAGCCGCGGCCGTGTACTCCAGGGCATCGCCAGGTTTTCCCTGGGCAGTATCCATTCCCACTGCCAGCGCATAATTTCCCATCTTTGAACCGACCAGAGCCATTGCTGCAACTATGGCTTCAGATCCGGCTTTGCAGGCAAATTCAAAGTCAGCTGCCTGGGTATAAGGGGTGATTCCCAGCGCTTCGGCAACGATAGTGGATGACGGTTTAACCGCATAAGGATGGGATTCAGACCCAACCCATACAGCCCGAATTTCTTGCGGGTCGATATCTGCCCGCATCAGGGCATTCCGGGACGCTTCCACTGACATGGTAACTACGTCCTCATCAATCCCGGGCACAGATTTTTCCTGAATGGGCTCCAGCTGTAATCCCCCCCGCCAAATCCGGGAAACTTCACTGGCTGGGAGCCGGTAGCGGGGAACATATGCGCCGTAGCCAATGATCCCTACCGGGCGGGACGGTTTCATCATTTTTGCTTTTATCTTGTTTTCCATAATGTTTATTTTTCGCTGTCTTCTTGTTTCCAGGTCAGCAGGATCTCCTGGGCCCGATCGATCCGGACCTTATTCTCTTTGATTAAATTTTTTACAAGCAGATCGATCTGATCACCTTCTGCCCCGGCCGCTATGGCTACCTGGCGGGCATGCAGTTGCATATGCCCTTTCTGGATACCATCCGTAGCCAGGGCACGAATAGCAGCCAGGTTCTGAGCCAAACCGACTGAAACCACAATTTCTGCCAGTTCTTTAGCTGATTTCACATCCATTATTTCCAGAGCGGCTTTGGCTCCCGGATGCACCCGGGTTGCACCGCCAACTATTCCCAGAGCCAGGGGGAGCTCTAATTCTCCCTCAAGATCTCCTTCTGGATTCTTAAACCAGGTGGACAGCGAGCGGTAAAAGCCAAATCGGGCGGCATAGGCGTGGGCGCCGGCTTCAACTGCTCTCCAATCATTTCCGGTTACCAGGGTTACAGCATCGATGCCATTCATGATACCTTTATTATGGGTCGCAGCCCGGTACGAATCTGAGTCAGCAAAGGCCCAGGCCTCAATGATCCCATCCCTAACCTGCTCCCCGGTGTAATCTTCAAAAGCCAGGCTCGCAACCGGGACAACACATCTCGCCCGGGCCAGGCGCCGATCTGCCAGGTTGGATAGAATCCGCAGATGAACCCGGCCTCCAGTTACAGCTTCTAACGAAGGAGCAAGTCTTTCACAAGCCGTGTTAACTGCATTGGCGCCCATCGCGTCCCGGACATCCAGATACAGGTGAACAACCAGGAACGGGCCAATTGCAGAATTGTTTATGATCCGCACTTCCAGATCCTGGGGTCCGCCGCCCAATTCCTTGAGAATCGGATCCAGATCCTCCAGGCTGGCCAGGAGTTCTTCTTTCTTTTCCAGGATCTCATCCCTGGCGGCAGTGAGATCTTTCACATCCAGGATCTGAATCTGCCCGATCATGACCGGATCGGTTATATCAGCGCTGAACCCTCCACCTTCCCGGACCAACTTGGCCATAAACGAAGCCCCGGCCACAACGGATGGCTCTTCAACCGCCATTGGAACCACTACCTCACGACCATTTACCTGGAAATTCAGGGCGATACCCACCGGCAGGCTGAAAGTTCCGATCACATTTTCGATCATATTTTCAGCTGTCTCCAGGACAAGGGCAGTTTCGGGATTAAAATATTGCAGATTCTCGGATGTAGAAAAACCAAGATCAATAAGTTCCTGGCGTCTTTTTTCAAGAGAGAGCTTATAAAAACCCTTTATGCGGGAGCTTTTATCCTTCTTTTCCATAAATACTCAATTACTAGCCATAATTAGGGTAAATATCATCTTCCTAGATAAGATAAGCCATCCGGACTAGCAAAAACTATCAAAATCAGAACGGATAAGGTAAAATGTCACTGATACCATGGCTAGCAAAACCAAGAAAGAACTCGAAGAACAAATAGGATCCCTCTACCAGGCCAGCAAGGACCTGGTGGGTGATTTTTCTCTGGAAACTCTCCTGACACGTATTGTCAGACTGGCTCAAGCCCAGGTGCAGGCTGAATATGCCGCTCTGGCGATCCGGAACGAGAAAGGGGAGGTAGTGAATTTTATTCACTCCGGTATGTCCGAGGAAGAATTGCATCTCTTACCGCACCCCCCGCAAGGGAAAGGCCTGCTGGGTGAGCTGCAGCAAAAACACGAAGTGATCCGGATCTCGAACATCATCGAGGATTCCCGCTATTCCGGGTTCCCGCAATACCATCCTGCCATGACTTCTATGTTGGGAGTACCCATCACAACTGGCGAAAAGATCCTGGGACAGATCTACCTGACAAATAAGATCGGTGGCGCTGAGTTCACTTTGGACGATGAACGGTTGATGAAAACACTGGCCGCCTATGCAGCTGTTGCCATCACCAATACCCAACTTTATGCCAATATCGTCGAGCAGGATGAAGCCCTCAACCAGCAGTATGAAGACCTGACCTTGATCTATGAACTTGCCCAGGGCATTTCAAGTACCTGGAATATCAAGGAAATCATGAGTTTGACTCTCAAGAAAGTCCTATATTACCTGGAAGTTGAAACAGGGGAGATCTTCCTTAAGGATCGAGGGAAGAATGATTTGCGCTTGGCCCTCTTGCGGGGAGATGACTTTGAGGCTTTTTACACCAAAACCGTTTTCCGGTTCGGCGACGGAGTTGTAGGGAAGGTGGCCGGGTTAAATAAAGCCCTGGTTGTCACCAATCTAGAAACGGATCCGCGTATTCTACGGCCAGCTATCGTCAAGGCTGGATTTCGCAGCCAGGTTGCGATTCCGCTCCTGGCTGCCCGGGAAGTTGTCGGAGTAATGAACCTTTCCAGTAAAACCGAGCGTCCCTATTCGATCCGGGAACTGGATTTATTGACAACCATTGGTATGTGGGCCGGTACGGCCACTCAGAATGCCCGGCTCCAGGAGCAGACCAAACATATCGCAGTGCTGGAAGAGCGGGAACGGATCGGCATGGATCTACATGATGGAGTGATCCAATCCCTGTATTCTCTGGGATTAACCCTGGATTACGTAAAAGCTATCCTGGAAGAGGATCCCGAGGAAAGCATGGAAAAACTGAATTTTGCCACTGACGGAATCAACAGCACGATTGTTGATATTCGGACCTATATTTCCGATCTGAGGCCGAGGCAAATGCAGGAAAACCTGAGCTTTAAAGAAAACCTGGAAGTATTGCTGCAAGAATTCCGGAAAAACTCGCGAATCGCGGCTGAGATCGAGGACAATATTAAAGGCCGGCTGGACTTGAATTACAATAACACGCTGACCTTGTTCCGCATTGCCCAGGAATCATTATCCAATATTGCCCGACACTCAAAAGCCCAGATCGCTGAGTTGAAACTCTGGGAAGAGGATTCTCAGATCTACCTGGAAATCATCGATAATGGGGAAGGTTTTAATATCGATAAGACTGAAGCCAACCTGGGGCACGGCCTGGCTAATATGCAGCGCAGGACCCGCAAAGCCGGCGGAGGGATCCAATTAGACTCATCTCCCGGCAATGGCACCAAGGTGATCGCCTGGGTACCGAAAGAGTAAGAAGTAAGTTGTAAGTCGATTAAGCGGGCAGAAATTGGACACAATAGTTAGGAACAAATAGGCGGCTCAATGAGCCGCCTATTTTTATATATCTGACACTAAATCGATTTACTTTTTACTACTTACTCCTTTATTTCATCCTCTTCCACTTCATCTCCGCCGCTCCGTGCGCCGTTGGCCAGGAAAGATAATAAGATGCTCAACCCATAGAGCAGGATCAGGGGAACCATCACCAGCATCATATTTAAGGGGTCAATGGTCGGGGTGATCACGGCTGCCAGGACAGCGCTAACCACAACGGCAATCCGCCAATTTTTGATCAAAACCCGGGGAGGGAGGATCCCCATTACAGAGAGTAAGTACGCCAGCAGGGGGAATTCAAAGAGGGCGCCAATCCAGAACAACAAATTTGTGGCAAACTTGATATAGGAAGATGGACGGATCTGGGTAGAGATATCCAAAAAATTCAACAACACAGGTAAACCAACCGGGAGAATCAGATAATATGAAAAAGCCATTCCTCCAAAGAAAAAAACAACAACAAGTGGAATGGAGATCAAACTGATCAAACGAATCCTGCGGGACAAAGCTGGAGCAATAAATAAAAAGATCTCAAACACAATATAGGGAAGAGCCGCAGTAAAAGCTGCCAGGAGCACAACACGCATGGCTACACTGATAGGTTCTGTTACATCTACGGCTGTTAATTGGTCCAATCCATTTATGGGTTGGGAGATAAATTCCAAAAGTGGGGACAGGAAAACAAAAGCCACCCCTGCACATAATATGAATGCTAAAAAAGCCCGTACCAGGTGTTTCCGGAGAGCACCGATATGCTCCAGAAAGCTGGAAGGTTCTTCAAAAGCCAATTGAAGGCTCTCGACCATAGGAGAGTCTTCAGGTTCTTCCATGAAAAACGACGCAATCCCTTTAAATGGCTTTGCTATCCAGGATCCAAATTTCCTGAAAGGTTTAATGATCGCTTTCCAGATTTTTTTCAATATTCCCACTAATCCCTCTATTCTCGTCATTAGGATATGATATTAAATGACCGCCGGTAATCAGCGGTCAAATTGAATGGACAATGGTTCATACATATCAAGATCTTTGCCACAAATATCCAGAGAGAAATTATTTCTCTTCTGATTCTACGTCTGTTTCTTCTTCCTCGTCTCCCTCCAGGCCTTCTTTAAATGCCTTGATGCCGCTGCCCAGTTCGCCGCCGATCTTGCTGATCCTGCCTACACCAAAGACGATAATGATAATCACCAGGATGATAATCAGTTCAGTAGGTCCTAATCCTAACATGATATTCCTCCATAACCAATCAATAAATCAAATACATTATACCTCTTGACATTTATATTTCAATTTTGAAAGGGGTTCTAGAAGGGATTTAAGCCATCGAACAATTCTGCGATCAGAGAAGAATCCAGGGTAACCCGATCAAGATCAATTACCCGTGAGACCCGCCATAATCGAGTGGCCTCCTCGATCAGGGACGGCCGAATTACGATCACTGCCGTTGAATACTCCCCACTATCAATAATAGCAAACCCGTTTACCCAGCCTTGTTCTCTTTGAAATTCCAGAGGACCCAATTCATCGATCAGCAGCAAATCACAGGGAACTGCTTCCTTTAACATCTGATTGCCCCAATCTACAACCTCTGGGTCAAAAGACCAACGCTGTGTTTCCAGGCCAGTTTGATGGGATGTTCTTAATTCAGCCAGCCGTTTTCGAATACCGCTTTTCAGGTTCAGGGCATCTATGGCAGTCTTTTTATTCCCTTTAAAAACAGGTGGGGATATCATTCCCCCTACTCGAATGCCGGTTTCTTGAGCCAGCTGATATAGTTCCAGGCACAAGTTTGTCTTTCCCGACTGCAGTTCACCAGTCAGGAGAATGATCTTAGCCATATTCTTCCAACTTATCCATCACTACCATCGTGTAGCCGGTGGTCCTCTCCACCCTGATAGGGGTTCTATATATCATGGAAAGGTTCTCCGTAGTGATCACTCCTTCTAGCTCCCCCTCTGCCGCAATATTACCCTGGTTCATTAACACAAAATGGTCCGCCGCAAAAATGGCGGCATTGGGATCATGAGTGGTTATAACCGTAGTGACTCCCTGGGCAGCCATCCTTTTCAAGAGAGATAAGATCCGATTCTGATTCTCCAGATCAAGGTGCGCGGTAGGTTCATCAAGAAGCAGAATCTTTGTTTGCTGCGTTAATACTCGAGAGATATGGACCAACTGCCTCTCCCCACCGCTGATCTCGGTCACAGGTTTTTCAGCCAGGTGGCTGATTCCGGCCTCTTTCAGGGCTTTTTCAGTGATTTCCAGGTCCAGATCCCCTGGCAGCTGGAAGGGATTCAAGTAGGGAGACCTGCCAAGCAGAACGTATTCGATCACAGAAAAGTTAAATGGAATGGACTCAAACTGGGGCACAAGGCCGATCAGCTGGCTCAATTCGCGTTTGGAATAATCCTTATGGGATTTTCCAGCCACGGTGACAACGCCCTGGAACGGTTTTAACAATCCCAGCATAATATGCAGCATGGTGGTCTTACCGGTGCCATTGGGACCCAGGATGGCTGTGACTTTCCCGGCTGGAATATCCAGGGATAGATCAGCCAATACTACCGGGTCCTCTTCACTGTAGCTGAAGTAAACACTTTCAAGAGTAAGCATCTTATCCATCGCGCCTGACCTTGAAGCTCATACTGATCATCAAATAGATAAATAACCCTGCCCCAATTGCAGAAGTTAAAATTCCCAGCGGGATCTCGCCTGCAAGTAGGGTTCTGGCCAGATCATCTGCAATCATTGTGAATCCCCCACCCAGGAGCATGGCGGCCGGGATGGACTTCTCTGCACTAGCGCCAAAAATCCGGCGTGAAATATGGGGCACAATCAGTCCTACCCAGCTGATCACTCCACTGATAGATGTAAGGGCAGCTGCGGCCGCCACCGTGGTAATTAGAAGGATCAATCTCTCCCTCGTTAATGAAGCTCCCAGCGAAAAAGCCGTGTCATCATTCAGGGACAATAGATTCACTCGCCAGCGCATCACATAAACAACCACAATGCCAATCAACGCAAACGGCAGAACAAAGAGCAGATCCCGCCAGGTAACACTGTACAATCCACCCAGGAGCCAGAAAGTAATTTCAGGCAGTTCTGTTAATGGGTCGGCCACATATTTCAACACGCCCACACCGGCTGAAAACAAAGCCGAGACTGCTACGCCGGAAAGGATCAATCTCAAAACCCATCCCCCGTAACGTATCCGGGTGGACAGATAATAAGAAGCACCCAAAGCCAATAATCCAAAAAAAGTCGCGCTTAATTCGATCACCAGGGGATGGTTGGCGAAATACAGGATCGAAATCGCTGCCCCAAAGGCAGCCCCCTGCGTGACGCCCAGAAAACCGGGTTCAACCAGCGGATTCCTGAAGATCATCTGCAGGACTGATCCGGCTGCGGAGAGAATCATCCCCAGCAGAAAAGCAACCAGTAAACGTGGAAGCCGCAGATTCAGGACCAGCTGCCTGGCCAGACGATCCTCAAAGAGGATATGAGGAAGCATGCCTGGTGGGCTGGGATAACGGCCAATGAAGACCGAAACCAGGAACACCACGAGGATGCCTAACCCTAAAAGTAAAAGAAATCGATTGTACTTATCTTTGGCCATAATCGGTCAGTCAGGGAAGATCGCCGGTCAGATGCGGGATGACGTCCGCATCAATCGCATCCTGATCCATGCCGTAAAGGACAGAATAAAATATGTTCACTTCTTCCAAAATATCGATATTGGCTGATAATTCAGGCTGAATCTTTGTTGCCAGCCACTGCAGACCCAGGATCCAGCGAGAATCAGGCTGATCCCAGCTGTAAAAGTCGTAGGCAAAGGCAAACAGCTGGTCATTTTGAACCGCTCTAAAGTTGCTCCAAATCGGGTTCTCCATCAAATTCGCCTTGACCACAGAAGCATTCCCATCGTAGCTGATGATGAATATCTGGTCTGGGTCCCAGGCTGCGATCTGTTCCAGATTGACAACCATCCATCCTCCGCCAGCTTCCAGATCCTTCCAGACCGGACTTCCGCCAGAGATTTCCACCAGGCTGGTTTGCAGCCAGGATACAGGCGGCACCTTGAAAGCTATTTCTCCATCCCTGTCAGAATATTGCAGAACTAGCACATCTGGTTTTTGGTCTTCAGAAACTGCTCCAACATTCTCTTCAATTCTGGTTACCCGGGATTGGTAGAATTCCGTGATCTCCCCTGCTCGCTTCTCATTTCCAAAGATCTGGCCCAGCGTGTTTATGTCCTGGTAAAAAGCCTCAGTGGTTTCCAGGTCAAGGTATAAAACCGGTAAATTGAGCTGCCCGAGCGGTTCACCCAATTGTTCAGCCATAAAACTCTTTAGCAAAATCAAATCAGGCTGGACAGCCGCGATCTGTTCCGGACCGACATTCTTCTCAAAAATATCTTTTTCCTCAAGGCCCGGATCAATGACCGGCAAGAAGCTGAAAGCCGATTGGTTTCGATTTTCCAAAGCAATCACTTTTTCACGGGCTTCCTCAAACATGTAAATTGCATCCTGAACCATGATTGTGGCCCTGCCAGCAATCGCGATCCGATCCGGGACCCCATCCAGGGTTTCTGTATGTCCAGTGGAATCAGTGATCTCTATTGGTTGGTTCACTCCTGGTATCACACTGCAGCTTAATAACAAAAGAGCTATGCCAATGGTGATCATGGTGGTTTTTTTCATTCAATTACTCCTATCGTTGGGTCGAAATTCAATAAGATGGAAGTGTTTTTTTGCAGTTCTTCAACCACTCAATCATGGCTTTAATCTGTCCGATCCGGAACAGGAATACTTGGGCATTGATAAAATCTTCAGCCTTAAGTGTTTGATGTTGTTTTTGAAGGCTTTCCAACCAACCAGCGCAAATCTCAAGTTGTTTTTCGATCAATTCTTCGGCGTTTTTGTTATCCTCCCGGACGAGAAAATATAATTTGGATAAAAACGCCAGGCGCACATAACGGCTGCTTTTTACAGGGGAATGGAGCCATTCCTCCAGGATTTCAAGACCTCTCTGTGTAATCTGGTAAACCTTGCGGTCCGGGTAAGGACCCTGGGAGCTTGTCCTTGAACTCAGATATCCTTCAGTTTCCGATTTATCGAGTAGATAATACAACTTGCTGCGTTTCACCTGCCAAATCAGGGAAAGTTCTGCCGTGCTGCGCAGTTTTTCATACAGGGCATAGCCATGAGCAGGCTCATCTCTGATAAGCCCCAACAAGATATATTCCAGGGTATGTGCTGATGATTTTTTTGCCATACTATTCAGGTAATGACTATTCAGATACTGAATAATTCTACTTCAATCCCGGGTCCAGTCAAGGATCCGGGATTTTTTATCTTACCCCTATTCTAACCGGTTTAATTATTTACAGGGGTTTGATCAGAAATCATTTTACAGCAACAGCCGACTTACTTCATCGATTTTCCAATCAACTACCACTTCCCCATTGATATAAAAGGTGGGGGTGGTCAGATTTCCTCCGGTCCACTCTTTCACCTGTTTGGCCGCTGCCTGATTCCTGGTGACATCATATTCTGTGTATTCGATCTTATTATCTTCAAACCAGATCCTGGCCCTGCGGCATCCGGGACACCATTTGTTGCAGAACAGAACTACCCCTTCCAGGTCCAGTTCATCTTCGGATTTCTTCTCTTCAAGAATTGTGATTGGTTTATGGTCAGGCTGAATGCGGCGAATCTCCTGAAACAACACTTCATTACCGGGCTGTTCATCAATATCGTGGATATCCACGTACTGAACAATCCCTTCTTTATCAATAATGAAAATCGCCCGTTCAGATCGGCCCTCATGTTCGCGAAAAGCCCCATATTCTTTGGCGATTTCTCCGTGGGGCCAGAAATCGCTGATCAGGGGGTAAGAAATACCTCCCAGGCTCTCGGCCCAGGCCTTTAATACCGGTATGTGGTCAACACTTATGCCCAGAACCTGGACATCTAATTCCGCAAATGCAGCGTACTCCGCTTCATAGGACGGAATCTGGCTGGTTCAAACCGGCGTAAAAGCTTGCGGGAAAAACACCAGCACAGTGGTCTTTCCCTGATATTCACTTAAAGTCACTTCTTTGTCGAGATGGCTCTGCAGGGTAAAATTCGGAGCCCGATCTCCCACATTGATTTTCATATCTCACTCTCCTCACATAAAAAACCGTTATCGAACTTTACTATACCCTCTACTAGGATAACAATTTCAACATATTTGATTATTTTATACAATATTTATGTATTAAACTACCTCGCGTTTTTTCTATCTTCTTGAATTGTCTTTATATTAATCATCAGCGTGACAATATAACCACCCGAAAGCACCTCCACCCCGGACTATCCCACAGGTATGCAGTACGTTCAGCCAAATTACAAAATCACTTAAACTGATACCAGGTCCAGTAAAAAAATCGTCTTACGACTTACTACTTACTTATTACCACCTGGCCTTGTGGTCCTCGGCAAATCCAATCAGGTCATTGATCTCGATCTTTTCGCCATCGTCGCTGATCACATACCCTGAATATCGTCCGAATATCTGGTGGACCTCACTGTCAATGATTCCCAGTCTGGTTTCTGCCACCCTTTCCGTGAACGGAATAAATTGGAGATCCAGATGATTTTCATTGTCAGAAAAATGCCAGGAGGCTGTGTAATTCCCCGGAGAATAATCGATCTCAACCTGATCGAGTTTGTGCAAAACGCCATTTACGAAGAAAGCATTTTCACTAGCTTGGGAAGTATCCCCAAAACCGCCCCCCATATTCAACCCGATCGTTCTCCCATCCGCCAGGAATCCCGAAGCGCTGGCCCATTTCCAAAAGCTGGAATACTCCCATACACCTCGTCCCCAATCCAGTGATCCCAGGCAGCTATCTGGAGAGAGAACCTCATTAACCTCACCGTATTGGATATGGCCTGAAGCAGGCAGGCAATTGATCTTGCGGTTATAGTAAAAACGCTTGCTCCCAATAGGAATGACAATATTGATCGATTCGTGTTTTTCCGGCTTTCTGAGGCTGATCTCGGCTTCGATCCCAAGCCCATCGTGAAAACCTGGCCAGGATACGGACAGGTTACGGTTCTGTCCTTCAATTTCGAAATCAAGCGACAGATCTTTGTTAGCAAAATGGGAATCACCTTCCGTGCTGTTACGCGGCAGTTCAATATTCTTTCCCAGGGGTATTACAATGCCTTCTTCTTGTAACTCGCCAGTCTTGAAGTCTATTGTGTACACGAAAATATTTCCAGCATATCCCAGGTCCGCGATGGTTGCAGAGAAAAACCTCTCGGGGGTAAAAATGGCATAATAGTCCCAGCGTTTGATCCTGAACTTCTGCAGGAATTTTAGTCGATAAAAATTCACATTCTCCAGGTTGCAATCAAGGTTCTGATGCCTGGCCCAGCCTACCTGAGCCAACTTGCCCTGGTCGTCTAATAAAACACCATTTTTTGTGATCTCATTTTGCATTTGATATTCTCCTGTAGTCCCAGAGCTGGAATTCTGCTCCTATTATATGCCGATAATTTGTAATGGCATTTAAACACAATAAGGGCGGCTCGATGAGCCGCCCTGGATTTTTTCTTTACTGTCGTTTCCTGTTAGAGAAACCCTAATCGACTTACTTCTCCCTGTTTTTACTTAGGCCTCACTGCTTACCAAGGCACTATCACTATCCTCAACAAACTCACGCCAGGCCAGGGTCCACAGAGTGGCTATGTAGGCGCTGAAAGCACCCTGCACCAGGATCAGAACAGGCCATAACAGACAGCATAAAACCATCAGGAAACCAGGCACGATCATCACAATAAATAGTCCGATGCTAACTGCTGCCTGAATGAGAAACAGGATCAACGCAGTGCCCAGATTGTCCGCCAGGACTTCAAATCCTCGCCGGAAGGAAGCCACCACACCCAGATCTTCCAGCATACAGGCTCGGTTGGCAAATGTCTGCAATATCGACAGGAAGAGAATGATCGGTATCAGCAGGCAAGACAGCAGAATTAGCGGAAGAAAAGGACCTATACCAGCATAGGGCCAGTTGCCATCCATCATTTCCACAAAACCCCCGTAGGACAAGAATAACGCAATACTGCCAATGAAGAGCGCCAGACCTGGTATAGCCGGGACAAGATCGATCCCAAGCAAACGCCAGCCTTTTTTCCATCCAGCCTTGAATGCGGTAGAGAAGTCGGCAGGGTTATCACCTTCAATATCATTAACCGCACTGATCAAGCCACCCCTGGCTATGGTTCCAGCCACCCATAAAGCCAGACCCACGACAATAATTACCGCTCCCAGGGCAATTAAACCAAGGATCGCCAGGATTGACAGATCCAGATCCCGGAATGGAGAGCCGTAATCAAACATGGGCATGTCATTCCAGGGTACATCTCCGCCCTCAAAAACAAACCGGCTTTGGTTCCCGCCGGATCCAGTTGATCCACTCAGCGCGACCAGTACACCCAGGAGTATCAGGAATTTGTATTTCCAGATAATATCCCAAGCTCTTGTAAATAATTTTCCGTAATCCATTCTTTCCTCCTTGGGGAAGAACTATCTCCTGTCTTTATCATACACTATACATGGGACAGAACGATACATTTATTAAATAATCGCCTAATAATCATATATACGGGTAATTTATGGAGGAGTTGTATCCAATAAGATGGCAATGTATAGAAAACCAGTCTGATGCCGGTATCTGTTACAATCAAGATTAATTGAAATGCAGTACTTGGAGGATATTTTATATGAAGAAGCTCCTGGTTTTGGGATTGATTATCATCCTATTTTCCGGTTGTCTCCCTCAACAAACCGAACCCACCGCCGACGTAAGTGACATAATTGCCACGTTGGTCGCGGCCACCTTGACTACCGAGCCGCAGTCGAAGGATCAACCCGGACAGACGGTTAGCGCGTCCGTATCCACTATTACCCCGGACCCGGCTGCCCAGGCCACCGACACACCGGAATTCACACCTACATTAACGCTGACTCCAACTCCCACAGAGACACCGACTCTCACACCCACTGCCACTGACGCCTCCACTCCCACTTTGGCCCCGGAGGATCCTGTCCTCTCGCTGGGTGTACCTTCTGCAAAAGACACCTTCGATAATGGTTCGATCATTTATCAATACAGCGATTCTGAATTCAGTTTCCAGGTTGAAGATGATCAGTTTGTCATGGTTGCTAAACAGACCAATAGCTATGAGACCTGGAGTCTTTCCTGGGAAGATCTAACAAACTTCTACCTGGAGATCACCGGCACCTTCGGTCAGGATTGTGCAGGAAAAGACCGTTATGGGATGATCTTTCGGGCTCCGGATACAAGCGAGGGCTACTTGATCACCATTTCATGTGATGGCCAATATAGATTAAGCACCTATGAAAGCGAGGATGACGAATATACCGTGATCAAGAATTGGACTTCCAGCCCCTCAATCAATCAAGGAGCGGGAGGGGAAAACAGGCTCGGCGTAAAGGTAAAGGGAGACAAGATAACCGGTTATATTAACGGGCAGAAGGTTTTTGAACTCAACGACAGCACCTTCAGCCATGGGCACTTTGGCGTCCTGGTCAAAGCCGCTAACACAGCTGGCTTTACCGCCTACCTGGACCAGGTGGTATACTGGAAATTACCCTGAGGGTTGTCTGAGTTTAATTTCTAGATTGGAGAAATTGTATGAAGCAAAGTAGAATCTGGCTTACACTTGGAATCCTGTTGATCAGCATCCTTGTATTATCAGCTTGCAGCCTGTCCGGTGGGAACCAGCCTGTCGAGGAAGTCCTGCCACCCGACCTGCCAGAAGATACCGAATCGCTGATAATGCTGGCGAAATTCGACCTGACCCTTAAAACCGGGGTTGATATCGAAAATATCGTCACCAAAAGCATCGAGGAAACCCTGTTTGACGATGCCAGCCTGGGTGTCACGGAACCAGGTGTTACCTACGACGCGATTGTTACACCGGGCTATATCATCATGCTTGAAGCCGGTGGCGATCTTTATGAATACCACGCCTCGGGTGCCAGAGTGGTCCAGGTTTCAGAATAAATGCAAGTTACATAATAAAAAAAGGAGGCTGGTGGTCCCAAGCCTCCTTTTTTCATTTCAGGTTCAAGTTCCTACTGTTTATCACAACTAAGTCAACCATCTCTGTAACTTACCTCGTGACGGTGAAGAACAAATTCGGCCAAGATGTTGACGGAGATTCAAATCTAGGTACACTTCATTAACAAAAGGCATCAAGGCTGATTTTTGAAAGAGAAAGGATAAGTATGAAAAAGGTCTTGTTCATATGTTTGGTTATAGCTCTAGCAGCTGGCTGCGTACCTCAACAACTCAAGCCAAGTCGTACTGATCAGGATAATCTCGATCCTGCTCTCGGACCAACCCTGACCGGAACAACGCTTGTGATTGCACCCCCCGAAAATCCTTATCAAACCCCGGATCCAAATGCCCCGACAAGGACACTCAATCCAAATATTCCCACCCGGACACCGACAATTACATTAACATCAACAATTACTCCCACAGCTACTCTCGATCCAGAAGACCCTATATCTTACCTAGATGATCCCTGGTTTCTAGACGACTTTGATACCAGTTCGAATTTTTTCCTTTACGATGAGCCTCAATCCAGCTTCCGGGTAGAAAACAACAAAATGATCCTGGTTGCCAAAAAAGCCAATAATTACGAAACCTGGAGCCTTGCCTCCCCCAACCTATATAATTATTATCTAGAAATCACCGGAACCTTTGGCGATGAATGCGGAGGCAAAGACCGCTACGGGATGATCTTCCGGGCCCGGGACACCACGGAAGGCTACCTGATCAGCATTGCCTGTGATGGCTCCTACAGGCTAAGTAGCTATGAAAGTGAGAGTGACGAGTATTCAATCATGGTACCCTGGACCTCCAGTGAATATATCAACCCGGGACCGGGCGGTGAAAACCGCTTGGGTATCAAAACAACCGGGATAATATTAACCGGTTTTATCAACGGTCACCAGATTTTTGAAGTAGAGGACAGCACTTTCGGAGCAGGACGCTTTGGCATCCTGGTAGC
>Ga0209013_10001202_pt1 | contig 23893 bp, 22 predicted proteins | sample Cruoilmetagenom2_FD_187291 | JGI IMG/M metagenome (GOLD analysis project Ga0209013, IMG submission 187291) | Oil polluted marine microbial communities from Coal Oil Point, Santa Barbara, California, USA - Sample 2 (SPAdes) (version 2) | ecosystem: Environmental > Aquatic > Marine > Oil seeps ... | reverse complement strand
CGGATTGTTAAAATTAAAAATAAATAAGAGACTTGTTCTTATTATGAAGATATATCTTGGTTACTCGTATAAAACAATAGCCGAAATGACAGGGTGGTCTCAACCGAAAATAGAGACACTTATATCGAGAGGGAAAGTGAATTTGAAAAATTATGTCCGGCTGCAAGAAAATGGGGGTAAAGATGTTTAATAAACAGATGAAGAAAATGGACTGTGGGGAAGTATCCCGGAAACTGAGTCCTTTCCAGGACAATGAACTTGAGGCAGATGTGCGTATCAGTGTGGAAGAGCATCTGTCAGGATGTGAGGAGTGCAGGAGAGAACTTGAAGAGTATGTAGAGATTACCGCGGACCTGTTATCAGCAGTTGATATTGAACCATCTGTGAATTTTGATGCAGTAGTTATGTCTGAGATAAACGGATACAGAGAAAAAAAGCACTCAGGGAAATTTGCATTTGTATATTCATTTGTTTTCGCTCTTTTCTTCATTTTCGGGGTTTTTGTTAACCCATTTTCCTCTGGAAGTATTCCTGAACCCGAGATAACTCCGGAACTTTCCTCGGTACTCCTTGAAGGGCAGAAATTTCTTTCTGGGGATAACCAGAATTCAGTTATAATACAACTGGCCGGAGGGGTAAATGAAAAAAGAGATAATTAAGATAGTTCTTGTAGCTTCCCTGGCCCTGAATATTGCATTTACAGGCGCAGGTATTTATAGAATGATCAAAAGGGATAGACCATCTGATCTTATGAAGCCTGAAGTTAACAGGCCCTATGAACTTAATAAGGGACAGAGAGTTAAGATTGATGAGATTGTGAAAAATTTTAGGATAAAACTTGTTGGGAATAAAAGCGAAGTACTTGAAAAAAGGATTGATATAATTGAGTTGCTTGGAGATCCTGAGTTCAAGACAGAAACTCTCGAAGATAAGCTCCTTGAGCTGAATGATATTGAGAGTGAATTGAACTATGAATTCATTTCAACTCTTATTGAGATCAGCACAGTCATGGATATTGACCAGTGGCTGAAGTTCCTTTATAACCTGAGCCGGAGCTGGTTCTTTTCAGGGTCATATTCGAATTAGTGACCGATCCCCCATATTGACTTTGACATCAGCATAAAATAGAATCTTCCCATGTCTGAATCCGGCCTGCAATGGTACATCTTGAGTATAAAACCTAAACAGGATCAGACTGTTATAAAAAATCTTGATATTCTCGGTGTTCAGTACTATCTTCCGCTTTATCAGAGAAAAAAGAAGACAAAAAAAATAAAAACGGATGTTGTTGTGCCGTTATTCCCGGGATACATTTTCTGCAGATTTGAATTTGATGAACATTATCAGAAAATAAGGTATACAAGAGGTGTCAAGAAGGTCTTGGGGAATAAGCAGTCACTTTGGGTCATATCTGATGAAAAGATAGAGGATATCAGGAAGCGGGAGCAGGATGGACTTGTTGTATTAAAAAAAGTTGAAGAGAAATTTGAGAAGGGCAATAAGATTATAGTCGATGAGGGGGATTTTGACGGATGGGAAGGTATATTTGTTGAGGATATTCCAGATGAGAAGAGAGCTGTTATCCTCCTGACCAACGTAAACTTCACGACAAGACTCACCCTCCCCAAAGAATACCTGAAATCTTTGTAATGGAAAAAATCAGAATATATCTGGTAGTTGTTTTAATTTTCGGAGTTATCTCAACCACATCACTTGTTCTGTGTATGATGGCTTTGACCGATATTTACCATGGAGGTTATGACATGTCACTCGAGTGGTTAATGGTGAGAGTCTTTTTTGTTGTATTCCTGCTTTTCACTGTCTTCACAATAATTACTATTATTAAAATATTCAGATCTGATCTTTTCAAAAAAACAGAATAATCAGTATTTGGCCAATTTATATATACATCTTCAGCATTAGTTGGTAATAGTCCTTTTATAAGTGAAATATACGTATAAATTATATGAGTAATAATATTATAAAAACATTTAAGAAACGGTTAATTCTTCATCTTTTTTTGCTTTCATTCTTTCTGCTCCTTGTTAATTGTCAATCAAATAGTTCTATAGATGGGTCCAGTAATGTGATTGAAAATCCAGAACCGATTCCCTTTGTTGATCCTTTGTGGTCTGAATGGATCAGAGAAAATTCTTTTTCTCTGGATAGTGCTGTTTATAACAATTCATTTGAGGATCTTAAATCTCTAAAGCCATTTTTAAAGAATAGGAGAATCGTTCAACTTGGAGAATCTTCGCATGGTGTGAAGGAGTATAACCAGGTCAAGGTAAAAATCATTAAATTTTTACATGAAGAGATGAATTTTAATGTGATTGCTTTCGAAAGCAGTATTTTTGAGTGCTATTACGGTTATAAGATTATCAGATCTCTTGAACCAGAGACTCTGATGTGCAATTCCATTTTCGGAGTATGGCATACTGATGAGGTTATTGAATTGTTTGAATACATTTACTCAACTCTGAATACTGACAGACCGCTGATACTCTCAGGATTTGATACTCAATGTTCCGGTGGTTTAAGAGTTTACAGGCCTGAATTTATTAAAAATGTTTTATACCAGGTTGATAGTGAATTTGCTGATAAAGTTTTTAAGAAAGATACTGAAATCCTAAATAATACATTTCTAAGCAATATCGAAAATATCAGAAATTATTTTCGTGACAATAGTAAAGATATAGAGTTGTTTTACCTTTCTATTATTGATTTTATAGATAAAAACAAAAAAGTTTTAACAAAAAAAAATGGTGACATAAGATCAGTATTGATGGTGCGTCAGGTTGCATTATCAAGAATAAGGTATCTGAAGCAAGTGTTATCCGGGTCTCCTGAAAATACTTTAGTACGTGATGAAGGGATGGCCAATAATCTCGATTTCTTACTTGATATAGTCTACCCTGATGAAAAAATAATTACGTGGGGTCATAATGCTCATTTGCGTCATGCGAATGAAGATGCAATTGAAGATAGAGTTGCAAGTATGAGGACTATGGGGTCGTGGGTATGTGAACGTCACAGGCCAATTCTATATACAATTGGATTATATATGTATGGTGGTCAGGCTGCATATAATAACGGAGTCGTTCATAATGTTGAAACTCCTTTAGATAATAGCCTGGAAGCAATCTGTAATGAAGCTTCCGGTGAATTCGTTTATGTTGATATGTTTCATCAGAGCAGAAGTGAAGGTAACTCCTGGATGTTCATTCAGGTTCCATCTAAACGCTGGGGAGTAAATGATCAATATATAGTTCCCAGGGATCAGTATGATGCAGTCATTTTGGTAAAAACAGCACATCCACCCGATCACTACAAATATGTACCGTTGATACAGGAAGGTTCTCACTAATTACAAAATGGTACTTTTTCAGCGGGTTCATTTTTTTAGTGTAACAAAATAATTGTGTATGACGTTATTTGCCGTACCCCTGCAAATATAATATTTACAGGAGAAAGCGAATGGAACATAAAAATGAATTAAAGAGAATATCAGTTGGATATCTTAATGAGAGGGGGAACACTGTGATCAGTGACCTTGATACTCCCAGTTTTATAAGAAAAGAGTTCAACCTTATCTATAGAGAAAAGGATAGTGAGAAGATCTCCGGAAAGGTCCCCGGGCCGGTAACAAAACTATTTAACGTCCTTTTCGGTGATGAAGAGATAAGTTTCGCCTGACTTGTCCTCCCCTTAATTTCTGTTACCGGATGTGGTAACATTGTCCCTCATGGACATGGAAAAGATAGACCTGAACAAAGCTGATCTTCACATTCATACCATAGCATCTGATGGTGAGATGACAGCAGAAGAGATCATTGATGCTTCAGCCCGTCTCAGACTTAAAACCATCTCCATTACTGATCATGACGGGGTCGGGGCATATAAAGACGGAGCCGGAAAGCTTATAGATAGAGCCCGGTCAAAAGGTGTTGACCTCATAACGGGTACCGAGCTTGACAGTGAATATATGGGGGTTGAGGTCCACATCCTAGGATACGGAATAGATGTTGAAAACCCGATCCTGAAAGCTCACCTTGGTGAGATCCATCCTTTGAGAATAAAAAGGATCCGGGAAATTGTAAAAAAAGTTAATGCCCATTTCGGAGAGGGATTCCTGAAAGATGAAGATATATTTCCGGCAGGCAGAGAGACCCTCATGAAACCTCATGTTGTAAGGGAATTACTTAGTAAGAGAAAATTCCATAAGTACAGAGATGCTGCAAAGTGGATCTCTGAAAAATGTAAGTCTGAAACTATTGTACCCAAGTTCTCACCAGCAGAGATAATATCTGTAATCCGTGAATCGGGTGGAATCCCTGTCCTTGCACATCCTGCTTATTATTCAGGGGTAAATGGATTAGATCTCGATGATATGATCTCTAAGTTTTCAGGAATGGGACTTTCCGGAGTTGAGGTCCATTATGATTATCATGGCCTGTCTCCTGCTCTGTTTAACATGAAAAACGGATCTGATATTTGCTTGCTTATCGGTAATATAACAAATAAGTACGGCCTGTTTTCGACAAGGGGGAGTGATTCACACACAATGGCTGAATTAATGGACAGAAATCCTCCTGTGATCATCGGATGAAGAAACTACTGCTCCATATCTGTTGTGCCCCATGTTCAGTTTATGTATTTGAAAAGTTGCGCGAAGAGTACGATGTTACAGGATTTTTTTATAATCCGAATATACATCCTGTTAAAGAATATGATTTCAGGGTTGTTGAACTGAACAAAATATCTGAAAGGCTGGGATGGAAAACTATTATTGCCGACTATGAAGTTGAGAAGTGGTTTCAGATGGTCAAAGGACATGAGGATGATCCGGAGAGAGGAGAGCGCTGCACTATCTGTTTTGACATGAGGCTTGATAAGGTGTTTGAGTATGCGAAAGGGGGAGGTTTTGATATTGTTGCTTCTACTCTCTCAATAAGCCCCTATAAAAACACCCCCCAGATCAATTCTTCCGGAGATCAAATGGCGATAAAATACGGAGTTGAATTTCTTCCTGAGAATTTTAAGAAAAAAGATGGATTCAATATCGGGAAGAAGATGAGTCTGGATCTTGGGATTGTCCACCAGAACTATTGCGGATGTGTCTATTCGAAAAGAGACAGGGACAATAAACTTAAGAACCAATAACTATTTTTCTGAGATCCTCTTCCTTATAACCTGAAATACACCTCTGGTTTTAGTGAATTCTTTATATATCTTCCTCAATTGATCAATATGGTCTATTTCAAATGTGATCTTGATCTTGCTCGAGTGCTGTGTGATGGACTCATTCTCGATCTTTTTTATATTCGAGTCATATTTTGCTGTTATATTTGAAATTGTACTTAAAATTCCCGGTTTGTCTGATACGATAATGTCATATTTCACTAATTGTGCAAACTCGGACTCTTCGTTCCACTCAACTTTCTTTATCCTTTCCTGCATCACATTCTTCAGGCTTGAACAGTTTTCCCGGTGTATCACAAGTCCTCTCTTAAGAGTAATGAATCCCTTTATTTTTTCACCTTTGATCGGATTACAGCATTTTGCAAATTTTACATCAATATCCTGATAGCCGTCTACTCTGATCATCCGGTGTAATTGATCCCGCTTTTTTGACCTGACCTTCCTGGGAGTTACTTCAAGAGCATCCACTTCATTGAAGATGGATCCAAGAGTTTTTTTATCAAGTGCTTTTTTGTTTGATCCTATATCTCTGAAAAATATCTCCATTTCATTGTAGTGAATTTTCTTCAGCCTTTCTTTTAATTCATTCTCATCAACTTTGATCTTATACTTTTTCTTATATTCCCTAAGTACTTTGCTCCAAAGTCTTTTTCCCTTCTCTATGTTCTTTTTGTTTTCTTTCTGCTGAAGGAAATTGAGGATCTTTTTTCTTGCTTTGCTTGTGGACACATATTTCAACCAGTCAAGTGAAGGTGATGCATTCTTTCTGGTTACGATCTCCACAACATCTCCAGAGCTCAGAGTTTTTTTTATTGAAACCATATGCTCATTCACTATTGCACCGTAACATTTATCCCCGATTTCTGTGTGGATTGCATACGCAAAATCAATTGGAGTGGATCCTATCTTAAGATTAAAAACTTTCCCCTTTGGAGTAAACACATATATCTCTTTCTCTACGAGATCTCCTTTCAGAAGACTGAGGAACTCTTCAGGGTCCGGGTTCTCCTTGTGAGCTTCGATCATTTCTCTGAACCAGTTCAGCCTCTGGTCATTTTCAAGGAATGAGATCCCTTCCTTGTATTTCCAATGAGCGGCGATTCCTTCTTCAGCGATCTTGTGCATATATTTTGTCCTTACCTGGATCTCATATTTGATTCCGTCACCGGAAATAATTGTTGTGTGGATCGACTGGTATCCGTTATTCCTGGGATTTGCAATAAAATCTCTCCACCTTCCGGGCAGGGGGGTATACCGCTGGTGTATCTCCCCGAGTACAACATAACAGTCAGCAACAGATCTGGTAATTACTCTCAATGCAAGAAGGTCATAAACTTTTTCAATGTCAATATTCTGTTTCTTCAGTTTTTTATAGATGGAGTACTTTCTTTTGATCCGGTATTCAATATCTCCTGAAACTCCGAGCTCCCTTAGTATTTTTTTGATCTCTTTCTTGAATTTTTCAAGTTTCTGGTTCGCCCACTCTTCCCTGACCCCTATCTCTCTTGTTATCTTGTCATATTCTTCCGGATAGCAGTATTTAAAAGCAGTATCTTCGAGTATTATTTTTATCTTTCCCATTCCGAGCCTTGCAGCTATCGGAGCGTAGATATCGAGAGTTTCCCGGGCGATCCTCTCCCTTTTTGCCTCATTCAATGCATCCAGAGTTTGAATGTTATGGAGCCGGTCGGCCAGTTTGATCAATATGACTCTGACATCTCCCGTCATGGCAATTATGATCTTTTTTAAAGTTTCAGCTTTTGCATTCTCTGCATCAAGATCAGATATTTTTGTGATCTTCGTAACTCCCCACACAATGTCTCCAACCTCTTTACCGAAAAGTGAATTTATATCTTCAATAGTATAGTCCGTATCTTCAACAACATCGTGCAGCAGAGCTGCAGCAATTGAAATTTCATCGAGCTTCATATCAGCCAGAATTCCAGCTACTGATAAGGGGTGTGAAATATACGCTTCCTTGTTTGCCCTGGTCTGGTTCATATGGGCATCAGCTGCGACGGAGTATGCTTTTTTAAGGAGCTCGGTGTTTGCCTTTGTGTGATAACTCAGGACTTTTTCCTGAAGCTCGAAGAACCTTTTAATCATTTTGTAAAGAATATAGTACAAACAGCCCTTTATATCAACATTTTTAAGAGGAGTTCGGGTATCTTTGCTGTTTTAATATAATCTGCTACAATTGGATCGTGAAATTTACTATCTCAGTTTTTCTGTCTCTGATAATCGCTTTCTCTTCTGTTCTTCTCTGTGATGAATATTCAGAAATGAGGGAAGAAATGGTAGAAGAGCAGATAGTCAAACGGGGAATTACCAATAAAAGGGTGATTGACGCCTTTCTGAAGGTTAAAAGACACCTCTTTGTTGACATGAAATACAGGAAAGATTCATATAAGGATTATTCACTTGCTATCGGCGAAGGCCAGGTTATAGACAGGCCGTATATAGTAGCGATGATGACATATGTTATTGCACCTGATTATGATAAAAAGGTGTTGGAGATCGGAACCGGTTCCGGTTTTCATGCGGCAATTCTCGCAGAACTTGTAAAAAATGTATATACGATTGAAAACCTCCCGCAATTATCCAAAAAGGCTGAAAACCTCCTGAGATCTATCGGATATGGCAATATTCATTTCAGGATAGGGGACGGTGCGCTGGGATGGAAGGAGAATGCTCCGTTTGACGGAATAATCTGTACTTATTCACCTGATCATATCCCACCCGATCTCCTTGAGCAGCTGAGTCCCGGAGGAAAGATGATCATTCCCGTCAGTTATTCGTCCAAGGTGCAGGAGTTTATTCTAATCGAAAAGAAAGAGGATGGAAGTTTCAAACGGACAATACTGATACCGGTACCGTTCACGCCCCTCATCAGAGGACCGGATGAGCAGTAAGGTCATCTCCGACCTGAATGATGAACAGACTGAAGCAGTAAAGTTCATTGATAAACCTCTTATTATTCTGGCAGGTGCCGGTTCGGGTAAGACCAGGGTCATTACTAATAAGATAGCTTATCTGATAGAAAAGGAGGGCTATTCTCCTCTGAATATCCTCGGTGTAACATTTACTAATAAAGCTGCCAGCGAGATGAAGAACAGAGTGACCGATAAAACCGGAGTGGATCCGTTTCTCTTTAATATATCGACATTTCACTCCCTCGGATTGAGAATTTTAAGGGAATCCGGGGAAAAGTCAGGATTTGGAAATGACTGGTCGATAAGTGATGACAAAGATCAGAAAAAAGTGGTCGGAAATATAATAAAAGAGAAGTTCTCTTATTTTACCAGTGACATGATCGATGATATTGTAAAAAAAATAAACCGTGCAAAAATGAATCTCATTTATCCCAACAACAGGGATATGTTAAGGCGAAAAGGCTTGTCGGAAGATGAAATTGAAGTTTATTCTCAATACTGGGACTACCAGAAAAAATCTAAAAGGTGGGATTTTGAGGACCTGATCTCTCTCCCCGTACTTCTCATAAGCGGAGATAAGAAAATCAGGGAGATGTATGAGACACGTTTCAGCTATGTTCTTGTTGATGAATTCCAGGATACAAATCCGAACCAGTACGAACTGATACGGCTGATTGCATCCCGTCACGGTAGGATTACTGTTGTCGGTGATGATGATCAGGCGATCTATTCCTGGCGTGGAGCAAATGTCAGATATATGTCAGAATTTAAAGAGGATTTTAAAGGGGCAAAAACCATGAAAATGGAGCGGAATTACAGATCCACGAAAGAGATCCTCCATTTTGCCAACACATTAATAAGGAAAAATAAGTTCAGGCAACTAAAAGAGATGTGGACAGACCGGGTAAGCGGAAAACCGGTTACGCTGATGCTTGTTTCCTCAAAGGAATCTGAAGCGGAGCAGGTTGCTGATATGATTGAACACTATTACGATGACGATCCGTCGATGTTTCCGCTGGCGATCCTTTACAGAATAAACTCACAGTCATTTCCCTTCGAATCGGTTTTCAGAAAAAGGGGAATAGGATACAGAATTGTGAAAGGGTTGAGGTTTTTTGACAGGAAGGAGATAAAGGATTCTGTTTCACTTATAAGGTTGGCAATAAATCCTAATGATGATGTTTCTTTTCTGAGGGTGATAGACTTTCTTCCGCTGGGAATAGGCCCAAAATCCCTTGAACAGATAAAAGCTGTAAGTATTGAAAATGGGACCTCTTTTTTGAAAACCCTGAAAGATCACTTCCCGGAAAAATTCAAATCAAGACCTATCTTTAAAAAAATTTTTGAACTAGGAAGTAGTTCCGGAGAGAAAAACATTTCTGAATCTTTATCCACTCTGCTTAATGATTCCGGGTATATGAATTATCTGAAAGATAGAAAAGAGGACGATCGTATCTTGAATATAGATGAATTGCTGGATTTCATCAGAAAATGGGAAACGGAAACAGATAAAACCGGTAATATAAATCAACTTCTTGATAAATTAACTCTTGAATCGGGAAGAGAGACCGGGGAGAACACTGAAAAAGTACTGCTCCTCACCATGCATAATTCGAAAGGGCTTGAGTTCCCTACTGTTGTCATGGCAGGTGTAAATGAAACCTATATGCCCTTCTTCATGAGAAAGGAGAAAATGGAGATAGAGGAAGAGAGGCGGTTGATGTATGTTGCATCCACAAGGGCAATTGACAGGCTTATTATTTCGACGGGGGGAGCTAGGGAGTCAGATTTCCTAATGGAAACCGGACTGAGTAATGTGAATGTTGCCTATTCATACGGAGAGCTTCTTGGAAGTATTTCAGGCGAAGTTCCGGGTTCTCCTGAGAGTGGACCGGATCCGGATATCGTTGTAGAACATCCGTTCTTCGGTGAGGGGTTTCTGATCAAACAGACCGATGAGAATAAATATCTGGTGAATTTCGGGGAAAAAGGTGAAAAGCTTATTGATACCTCTATTGTTGATCTGAAATTTCCTGAAGGTTCCTGAAAACACATCCAGGATTGAACAGGGAGGGGTTTTTGTATTATAATCGTTCCATGGATGCAAAAAAGAAGATAGAGGCTGAGAAATTATCTAATATTCTAAATCCGAAAAAGAGTAATAAAGAGTTCAAGGTTACGATCAGATTTCAGAAACATCTATCAAGGAAGTATGAAAAGGCCAGAGAGTTAGCGAAGAAAAACCCTTATTTTATGGAAGAGGGAAAAGGAGATTTTATAAAAACCTATGTCAGCTTTTATCCTTCTGATGTTGATGATCTATTTGAATTGTTCGAGCTGGTAAAAGACCAGGAAACTACGAAGATCTATCTTAATAACAAGCTTATTCCCTATATTCAGGATCTCTGGCTTTTCCTGATGTGGTTCCATCGTGTGAAATGAGGGATAAGACAGACAAATTTCCTTTAAATTACTTGACTTTTACCGAATATTACAATATATATTATTATCTGAGGAGGATACGATGAAAAAATTATTATACTCTGTATTGATACTCATAATCGCATTGTTTTTTCTGTCCGGTGTTACAGGATGTAAGAAGCTGTCAGTCTCAAATCTTAGTGCAAACAAACATTTAAGAGAGGCAAATAAATTATATACTCAGGAAAAATTCAGAAAGGCTTCTGAAGAATATGAAACTGCTTTAGAAAAAAATCCTGAGCTTGATGTTGCTTATCTTTATCTAGGCACATGCTATAGTATGTTGTACAAACCGGGAAAAGAGACTTCCAGAAATCAGGAGTACAGTGAAAAAGCTGTTAAGTTTCTCCAGATGGCCGAAGAGGCTTATCCGGATAATGATGAAGTAGTAATAGCTTTGGGCAGTATTTTCGATAAGATAGGTAACTTCGAAGAGGCTGAAAAATACTTCCTCAAAATACTTGAGAAATCTGCAGATTCTCCAAAGTCATATTATACTCTTGCTAATTTTTATTCACAGAACGGTAAGTTTGAAAAAGCTAATGAAATGTATGAAAAGAGGATCGAGCTTGACCCCACTGATCCGAGTGGATATCACTATTATGCTACCTATCTACAAAACTACAGAGCATGGGACAAGGCTATTGATGCTCACAAAAAAAGAATCTATACAATGATGGATCCTACAATCCTTGATCATTACAAAGAAATTGATAAGATCAAAGCTGATATCAAAAGGGTTGAAGATCTAAATAAATATGTCAGGAACGTAGAGAGGAATAAGGCTATTCCTGCTGACCAGAAAAAAACTCTCCTTGCGGAGAAAAGAGAAGAGTTGAAGAACTATCCGACACTCAAGGAAGCAATTGACCTGATTGCTGAAAAAGAGATCGGACTTAACAGTGTTGTTACTGAAGCAGAAAAGAAACTCAACGATCTCTCTGAAGAGGAAAAGCTGAAATTTGCGGAAGCCTATTACTCGCTGGGAGTTGTTGCCTGGAATAAAAGTTACCAGACTCCTGTCGATGATGATATATTCCCGAAGGATGAGAGGAAAAAAGCTATTGATGAAGGTTTTGCTGCATTGGAAAAAGCCATTGCTCTTTCTCCTGAATACCCGAATCCTTATTCTTATATGGGGCTTTTGTGGAGAGAGATGATTAAAATTGATCCTGCTAAAAGTGCTGAGTTTGTCAAAAAGAATGAGGAATATAACGCAAAGTTTAAAGATATTTACGTTAAGAAAAGAAAGAGGGACGAATATCTTAAAGAACTTGAAGAGCTTGAAAAATAGTTCTTTATCAGAAGGGATTTTTGCTCTAAATTAAACAAGGCGGTGATATAGATGGGAAAATTGCCGGATAAAAAAAAGGGAAGCTTTGACGATTTCTATTTGAGGATCAGGAAAAAAATAACCGACTGGTTCGAAGAGGGAAAGTTCGGGAAAAAGAGCGGGAAGTGGATGGACAATTTTGTCCAATATCTGCTTATCTTTCCAGATCTTGTTCATCTAATGATAAAACTCGTAGGAGATAAAAGTGTTTCTCCGAAAACAAAAGGGATGATCGTGATTGGGTTCGCCTATTTAATTTCACCGATCGATGTAATTCCGGACTTTATTCCTGTGTTCGGATTTGTGGATGATCTGCTGATCACAGTTATTCTCATGAATAAGATAATCAATTCAGGTGATGAAGAACTTAAGAAAAAGATAAAAGCTTATTGGGTGGGCGAGGATGATATTTTTCTTAAAATTAAAGAGATAGTTGCTGCAATGAATGAGCTTTCCGCACAGATCCCCAAATCAATTTCCGGATTTTTTGGTAAATACAAATAGCAAAAACCAGTCAGCTAAACTTGTTTGCGATTATTTTATCTAAAGTAATGGTAAAAAATTCTTTTGCTACAAGATTTTCGAAGTAAGCCCATAAGTTTGAAGTAATACACTCTTCAGAAAGTATACATCCAGAACTCTTTGTGCACCCTGAAATATGAAGGCTCTCATCATATGCATTAAAAATGTCAACAATTGAGATCTTTTCCGGATTACGATTAAGTTTATATCCCCCATATTTTCCCTGAACACTCTGGATAAGTCCTGCTTTCTCGATCGGGCCTGCCAGTTTGCGCAGGTATTTAGGTGAAACTGCCATTTTTTCACCAAGAATTTCGGTGTTTACAACGCTATCATTCTGAGCAAGAATAACCAGCATCCGCAATCCATATCTGATCTTTGTATTTATCTTCATATGAATAATGTATAACGGATAAATGTACTTGTCAACAATTTTTGCTAAAATTAAACCTTACAGGTTTCAATTCAAATCATTGACAACCGGAGGAAAAAGTTCTATATTTTTCCAATGAAATATTTTAAACTCCTTATAGTACTGATACTGGTTTCCATACTGCTTTATTTTTTTTTTCAGAATGTGGAGTTTGGGAAAGTTCTCGAAATTATTGAGGATGTAAATCCGATTTATATTCTCGTTTTTGTTACTGGCCTCTACACTCAATTTTTCATAAGAGCATACAGGTGGGGGCTTCTTTTCAGGCCGTTTAAAAAGAAGATCTCTATTATGAACCTCTATCACTACTCAATTATAGGTATGTTTATAAATATGCTGATACCCGGGAGGATTGGTGAACCGGCAAGGGGAATATTTATTGCAAAAGATGAAGGGTTGGAAGCAGGTTCGGGGCTGGCTACGATAGTGATCGAGAGGATGATCGATTCAATGATGATAGTCCTCCTTTTTTTCACATCCCTATTGTTTATAGATAGCACAAATTCTGTTCTGTTGGGGAAGTTGAAATCGGGAGGTGTAATTTTTCTTCCTGTTGTAATTTTGGTTTTTTCAATGTTCTACCTTATTAATATTCCTACCATATTTAATATAGTTGAAAGAATGCTGAAGTTTGTAATGAAGATCGTTCCTGAGAGATCAAGAGAGAAGTTCACAGCTTTTTTTATCGATTTTATAAAAGGGCTTAAATTAAAGCTTGGATTATCAGATTCACTAAAACTTCTATTTTCTTCAATTCTTGTCTGGTTATATCTAGTCCCTTTTTACTGGTTTCTAATGCAGGGGTTCAGCTTCGGGTCTTCGGTTTCGATCATCGGAGCGATACCATATTTTGGTATGGTTGTTCTGGCTGCAGCGATTCCCACTCCCGGTATGGCAGGCAGTCTTGATGCTGCGTCTAAACATGGTTTGCTTGAATTATATAAAAACACTGCCGGCCAGAGCATGGTAAGTGTTAACGAAGCTGCTGCTTACACATTGCTGGTCCATGTCTTGATAATTGTTGGGATCCTGATCCCGGGATTTATCTCTTTTTCAACAAAAGGGTTAAAAATGAGCTCAGTTAAAAAAGTTGGAGAAAAATAAAATGAAATGTCCTGAATGTAATAGTATAGAAGACAAGGTTGTTGAGACAAGAGAAAGTAAAGATGGAAAGTATATTAGAAGAAGGCGTCAGTGTCTGAAATGTGAAAAACGTTTTACAACTTATGAAAAAATTGAGGGAATTCCTCTTATGGTGGAAAAGAAAGATGGAAGAAGAGAGGAGTTTGATCTGGACAAAGTAAGAAAAGGGTTGTACAGGGCAGTTGAGAAGAGACCGATTTCTAAAAAACAGATAGAACAGGTTGCGCTTCAAGTCGAAGAGCTTGTTTCTGATATGGAAAAAGAGATATCGACAAAAGCAATCGGTCAGTTTATTATGAATAAATTGAAAATTCTGGACAAAGTGGCATATGTACGATTTGCCTCGGTATATTTCGATTTCAGAAGCCTGGAGGAGTTCATGACCGAACTCCATAGCCTATTGAGAAAGGAGGATTAGATGGGGAAGAAAAATTATCCATTTTTTGATCTTAATGAAGAAATAGGTTTTCCTACAGGGATAAGTACGAGTAAGGATTGGGAACCCAGTACAAATATATTTGAAACTGATAAATCTATAGTTATAGAAATGGAGCTGGCAGGTGTACCTATTGAAGACATATTGATCACTCTCGAAGAAGGGACTGAGTTAATAGTTAAGGGCATAAAAAAGCAGTCCCGGCTTCAGGATACAGGTATTCGTTATTATATGTTCGAAAGAAAGTTTGGGGATTTTTTTAAAAGAATTCATATTGAAGTTCCGATCGATTCCGAAAATATCCGATCAGTTATGGAGAATGGTGTATTGGTGATTGAAGTTTTAAAAAAAGTTGTTGAAAAAATTATAGTTGAGATCAAATGAGGTGACTAAAGTGGCTGAAGAAAAAAAAGATAAATCGCTTAATATAAAAAACGCAGATGCTGATAAGCTTGATATTCCCGAGAACATACCCGTCCTGGTATTGAGAGATATTGTTGTTTTTCCATATATGATAGTACCGCTCTATGTTGGGAGGGTGAAATCGAAAAGAGCTGTAGATAATGCTTTGAACAGTGACAGGATGATCCTTCTACTGACTCAGAAAGATGCTGCTGTTGAGAATCCCAAACCTGATGAAATGTACAAAATGGGAACAGTAGCACTTATAGTGAGGATGTTGAAACTTCCTGACGGAAGAATGAGGGTCCTGGCGCAGGGCATTTCAAGGGCAAAGGTTAAGCTTATAAATGATAATGGCAAGGTCAGGGTTGCAAAGATCTCTGTTGTTGAAGATAAAGAACCCAAGAGGCTGGCTATCAAAGACAAGGCAATTATCAAGAATGTAAGGGAGAAATTTGAGCAGACTGCAAAATTGGGGAAACAGATTCCGAACGAGATCTTTGTTATTGCAGAAAATATAAAGGAACCCGGAAAACTGGCAGATATAATTGCATCCAACCTTGATCTTAAGCTTGAGAACTCACAGGAAATATTGAGTGAGGAGAGATCCATTGCAAGATTAAGCAAAGTGTACGATTTTCTCAATTATGAACTTGAACTTCTGAATATCCAGAACCAGATAAATCTGAAAGCTCAGGGGGAGATGGATAAGAACCAGAGAGAGTATTTCCTTAGACAGCAGCTTTCTGCCATAAAGAAGGAACTGGGAGAGAGTGATGAGAATGAAGGAGAGATAAATAACTACAAAACAAGATTAAATGAAATTGATGTTCCTAAAGAGGCAAAGAAAGAGATCAAGAAAAATATTGAAAAATTAAAAAAAATGCATCCGGAATCAGCCGAAAGTACTGTAGTCAGAAATTATCTTGACTGGATGCTTGATATTCCATGGCTGACCGCAACAGATGATAATCTTGACCTGATAAGGGCAAAAGAGATCCTGGATGCCGATCATTACGGATTGGAAAAAGTAAAGGAGAGGATACTGGAATATCTGAGTGTCAGAAAACTGACCTCCAAGGCGACAGGGCCCATTTTGTGTTTTGTCGGCCCTCCGGGAGTCGGCAAAACCTCTCTGGGAAGATCAATAGCGAGGGCATTGAACAAAAAATTTGTAAGAGTATCCCTCGGGGGAGTTCATGATGAGGCTGAGATAAGAGGTCACAGGAGAACTTATATTGGTGCTCTACCGGGGAAAATTATTCATGAAATAAAAAAAGCCGGATCTAACAATCCGGTATTTATGATGGATGAAGTGGATAAGATAGGTGCTGATTTCCGGGGAGATCCGTCTTCGGCATTACTTGAAGTTCTCGATCCAGAACAAAACGATACATTTACAGATCATTACCTGGGAGTTCCTTATGATCTCTCTAATGTGCTGTTCATAACTACAGCAAATCTTCTAGAACCGATACAACCGGCATTCAGGGACAGAATGGAGATAATAAATATCCATGGATATACTGAAGAGGAGAAGATCGAAATTGCCAGAAAGCACCTGATACCCAGACAGATAAAGTCAAATGGACTTTCCAGGAAACTGATATCTTTCACCTTGGGGGCAATTAGAAATATAATAGCACTTTATACGAGAGAGGCAGGGGTCAGGAATCTGGAGCGTGAGATCGGCTCTGTCTGCCGGAAAGTAGCCCATAAAGTTGCAACCGGGAATCAAAAGTTGTTCAAGATCACGAATAAGAATCTTGAAGAATATTCAGGCCCGCCTAAATTATTCAGGGACCAGCTTCTTGAAGAAGATATGATCGGAGTTGCCACAGGTATGGCATGGACTCCTTACGGTGGTGATATTCTTTTTATAGAAGCCAAGCTTATTCCCGGCAAAGGAAAGTTGATTCTCACTGGATCTCTCGGCAAAGTTATGCAGGAGTCTGCAACAGCAGCTCTTAGTTTTATTAAATCGAGGAGTAAAAGTCTTGAGATAAAAGAGGAATTATTTGAAGATTTTGATATACATATCCACCTTCCTGAAGGGGGAATACCGAAGGACGGACCTTCTGCAGGAGTAGCGCTTATAACCGCCATGACCTCTCTGTATTGTAAAAAGAAGGTGAACCGTAAAGTTGCTATGACAGGTGAGATCACTCTAAGGGGCAAAGTGCTTCCTGTGGGTGGAATTAAAGAGAAAGTCCTTGCTGCAAAACGTGCCGGGATAAAAAAAATCGTTCTTCCTGAAAAAAACGAAAAAGACCTTTCTGATATAAATGAGATGTATCTCAAAGGTATTGATTTTGTGTTTGTCAAAGACATAGGTGTTGCTGTAGATGAAGCTTTGAAAGAAAAGATCTTTCATGGATGAAAATAATTTTGTTGAATATCTCAGAGCCGAATTCCCATTCCGACATGGGCTCGGGATCGGTGATGATACTTCAATTGTAAAGATAGATGAAGGTTATCAATTAATTACAAAAGATATCCTTATTGAAGGGGTTCATTTTGATCAGTCGTATTTTTCACCTGAAGAGATTGCCGTTAAAGCTCTCGGAGTAAATCTAAGTGATATAGCGGCAATGGGCGGGAGGCCCGATTATTTTTATCTCGGGCTTGGTTTCCCCCGGTCATTTAAGGGTGACAGCTTTGACAGATTTTTCCGGTCATTAAAAAGTGAATGTAAGAAATGGAACATTGAACTTGCAGGCGGGGATATCTCTTCATCGCCCGGAGGGCTGTTCATATCCGTCACCATGATAGGTTTTTCCTCAAACCCGGTAAAGCGAACCGGGGCAGATAATGGGGACCTGATAGGGATATCCAGGGTTACCGGGTGTTCGGCAATAGGATTGGAATTATTAAAAAAAGGGATCGATATTCCCTTTTTTTCAGAATGCCATAAAGATCCTACTCCGGAGATTGAGAAGGGGAAGGCGTTTTCTAAATACGTTAACTCTATGATCGATATATCGGATGGATTATTAATAGACCTGGAAAGAATAGTATCCCGATCCGGCAAAGGGGCTATAATCAGCTATGAGGATATGCCTGTTACTAAAATGATGCATTCAGTCTGCTCAGAACATAAATTGGATGAAATAGAACTTGTCCTGTCAGGAGGAGAGGACTTTGCACTCCTGTTCACTGTCTCACAGGATAAAGAGCGGGAAATGAAGGAAGCGGGTGTAAATTATCACATTATCGGAGAGGTTAAAGAGGAGACGGGTATAAGGATTGAGTCCGGCGGAAATGTGATCATTCAGGAAAGCACGGGATTTGATCATTTTAAACTGGATTTTTGATCTTCCGGATTTATTGAATACCGGCTTTCGTTTCAATATTGAGCGGTAGGAAAATAGGTGATATAATTTTGAAGGAAATCAAAATGAAAATATATAAAATAATATCAATATTGTTAGTTTCAGTTTTGTTGTTTAACGGGTGCGGCGTTGGGAATAAAAAAAGTTTTGTACGTCCTTACAATGATTATGATAAGTTCAGCCAGCGAAGATTATTAAATGAGAAGTTAGTTAGTATTAATGTCTCAGCTGCCGAAGGGTTCTCATGGAAGCCGGGAATAAATTTATCTGGATATTTAAACTTTAAATTTATTTTTACTACCCAGAAAAATAAAAATTGGGATGACCGTAATATAAATGTCAGTATCTTAAAAAACAAGACAACTCTTTTGTCGCTAGATCTTAGTAAAGACAAATTTATAAAAAAAGGGGCTAATGCAATTTATATAAAGGCGATAGGGGTTTCGGTTCAAATAAAAAAAGATGAAGAGATCCGTTTCTCGATCAGGGATAACGCCGGACTGGGGGGGGATAATTTTGATCTGCTGGAGATGATGTTGATTCCGAAAAAAAATCCGAATCCTTCAGAAAACAAGAATATCCTATTGATAACCATCGATACTTTACGTGCTGATTACCTTGGTTATTATAGAAAATTGAAAGGATTATATCCTGACAAAATAAGCTTCAGCCCCAACCTTGACAGAATTGCAGAAGAGAATCTTATATTTACAAAAGCATATACACCGATCGGATCAACATGGCCCGCCTTAACATCAATAGCAAGATCGAGGATGCCTTTTGAGCATGGAGTTCAGGGAAATGGAGTCCAGCCTGAAAAAAGTGTAAGATCTCTGGGACACCAACTTTTTAAAGACCGATATTCTGTTTCTTTCAGGGCAAATGCATTTCAACTTAACATCGGAGGCTTTGACAAAGTACGTAATTTCGGGAGGAAGGATAAAAAATTAAAGAATAGTGCAAAAGAATTTCTTGCTGCAAATTATAAAAAGAAATTTTTTATGTGGCTCCATTTTCTCGGAGTTCATTCAGGATATCGACCTTCGAAGGAAATTCTTTCACGGATAGAACCCGATGGTTATACCGGGAGTGTAACAAGAGCGGTAGGGCCCGTATTAACAAAGATAACATCCGGAAAGAAGAAAGTTACAGAAAATGATATTGATCATATCAGAAATTGTTATGCAGGTGAGCTTCTCCAGCTTGATGAGTGGCTGAAGGAGATCTTTGATGTGATGAAATCAAAAAAAATATGGGATAATACTCTGATAATTATTTCCGCTGATCATGGGGAGGACCTCTATCAGCACAATAAACACTTTTTTCATCATCCCTCAATATATAATACAACCCTTCATGTTCCTCTTATAATCAAATTCCCCGGTTCTGAATATAAGGGAATTATAAACCAGAATGTTTCGATCATGGATTTTATGCCGACAATACTTGATTACTTAGGGATTGAGACAGACTATAGAATGACCGGAGAATCTCTGATGCCTCTCATCAGAGGGGATGAGAAAAGAAAGAACCGTTATCTGTTTGCTGAATCTGAACGTAACCAGGTATTGTCTATAATCGGTGATAAATGGAAATATATTTTTAATCCCGATGGTATTGTCCCTGAAACCCAGTACGGTAATCCCTACCCTATAGCTGTTGAAGAATTTTACGATATAGAGAATGATAATTATGAAAAAATTGATCTAATGAAAAAAACATTACCGGGTATATACAAAAAACTGAAATTCAATCTGATGAATTATATTAAGTCGTTCCAGTTGGATAAGAAGAAGAAAGACAGGAAAAAGGTCAGTGAGATGTCTGAAGAAGTTCAGAAAGAATTAAGATCTCTGGGATATTTATAAAAGGAAGGAAAAAACCCGGATGCCTAATTGGCACCCGGATATATGTGTTTTTTAATTATTCTGTTTTTTCCAGAACTACAAAAGCTCCGGGCGATTCATTTCCTGAATTATCAACGGTTGTAACAGCGTATGCAAGAACAGTAACGCTATCATCAATTACTTCCTTGAAAGTGAATGTACCATTGTCTGCTGTGTGAACCAGTTCCTTTTTACCATAAACAATACGGTATATTTTATATTCAGCAACAGAGCCGTTTGCAGGATTGTTCTCCCATTTGAGCACTGCAGAACTCTCTCTGTAGAAAATTGTCTGCTTAAGTGAAAATTCTCCAGTCAGGTTCAGCGGCTGATAAACCGGGCATGTCTTTACTGTAACTGTATCTGTGGTTGTTCTGCCAGCGCCTTCATATGCAATTGCTTTAACTGTGTGGTTTCCTGAGCTTAAACCACTTGTATTCCAGGTGTAGGAATAAGGAGCAGCAATCATTGTTTTTTTAAGTGAACCATCTATGTATAATTCAACTTTGCTTACATCATCGGTATCATCATTAACATAGAGTTCAACACCTACTGTCCCCGAGATACATCCGCCGTCTACAAGATTTATTATACTGAGTTCCGGAGGACAATTGAGAACTACTGTGATTGAGTCTTCGGAGGTTGACCCATCTGTTTTAGTAGCCGTGATGCTTACGTTGTGTTCTCCCAGAGTGGCTTCGGAGGCGTCCCAGTCGATTGAAAACGGCTCGGTCTCGGAAGTTCCGATAGATGTACCATCTACAAAAAACTCAACACTGGAAACAGTTTGAGGATCTATATTTGCTTCTATATTGACCAGAGGTCCGCAAACATTTTCTCCATCTGCGGGAGCTGTTATACCTGTTCCATAACCTATAACCTCTGTATACATCTTCATTAATTTATTTCTTGATCTCCAGACTATATAGACCCTGTTTCTGGTCATTGTAGAAACCGGTCTTGTTGCTTTTGCCATAACGGCGTCACTATCAAGGGTTATTTTTTTCCAAACACCGTCAATTTTGGTCGACATTTTTACTTTTGGAACAGTATCATTAGAAGCACCCTGTGCCCATGCTACATAAACAAGGTCAGGGTTTTTTGCTGCAACTGTTGCATCACTGTGATATTCGGCATGGATCTCAAACAGGTCAATACTTGCATGTTCCGGGCTAGAGAATACTGATCCGGGAAGAGATGCCATAAAATAATCGATGTAAACCTGATAACCAGGCACATGATATGCCATTGCAACTACATGCACATTATCTTCTTCATCAAGAAATATGTCAGGTTGTTTGTTTTTTTGTTCTTTGACAGGAAGGTTAATGGTTTTGCTGTTAGTAAGGTCACCGCCAGCTTCAGCATAACGGTAGTGAAGAGTATCTTTTGAAATGCTCCATATTGCGTGAACATTGCCCTTTTTATCAGAGTAGATATCAGGCCAAATATTTTTGAGTGATTTCGGCGAAATTGGATCCATTACCTTATAACTGCCTCCCGGAGCCTTTCTGACATACATTACCGGAAGACTTGGCGAATCAGGGCTATACCTGATAAATATTATGTGTACCACTCCTTCTCCATCTACAGCGCAGGCGGGATACTGAACAAGTCGGCCTGATTCTTTATAAGCAGATTTTACATGCCAGTTCCCACTGGAATCTCTGTAAGCATGTCTAATTTCGTTAGGGTCAACATCCCTCGGAGTATAAGCAAGGTGAACTTCAGAGCCGTCAGGTTTAACTGATAGGCGGGGTCTGAATTTGTGTCCAGAGAAATATCCGAGTCCGGGTACTGACTCTTTATTTACAATTTCGTTATTTTTTATCTGGCCATAAAAGGCGGAACCTTGTCTTATCCAGAAAATGTGAACTACATTATTCGTATCACTTTCAATATCAAAATAATCTCCCTCTTCTTTAAGGTCGACATATTCCTGGGCCGGAACTGAAACAACTAAAAAAACCAAAATTAATAGAATGTGGATTAACTTCATAAATCCCTCCATGATTTTCTTTGTATAACAATTTTTCTGATAATCATATATTTAACTATAGTTATCGGCTTTGAATGATACTATATCAATCACTTTTAGTCAAGTTTGCCCGATCTACTGACAAGTTTTGATTTGATTTTTTGGTACCCAGGTAGTATAGGTGTATTATGAAAAAAAATATAATTGTTTTGATTACTTTTTTATTGATATTTCTGAACTTTAACGGAGTACAAATGAGTGCTGACAGGATAACAGGTAAACATTTTGTTACCAGATCTGAGGTTATTTCAACTGACGGGATGGTTGCTGCCAGTCACCCCCTTGCAGCTCAGATAGGGATTGATATTTTAAAGAAAGGGGGAAGTGCGGTAGATGCTGCGATAGCTGTGAATGCTGCTTTGGGATTAATGGAGCCGACCGGTTCCGGAATCGGGGGAGATCTGTTTGCCATAGTGTGGGATTCAAAGAGCGGCAAACTTCATGGCCTGAACTCCAGCGGATATTCTCCTGCGGCCCTTAATCTTGATATCCTGAAAAAAAAGGGATTAAAGAGGATGCCTTTTTACGGCCCGATCCCCTGGACAGTTCCTGGATGTGTTTCCGGATGGTTCAGCCTTCATGATAAATTCGGCAAGCTGAAATTCAGAGAAATACTTGCTCCTGCAATAAAATATGCTGAGAATGGATTTCCCCTGACAGAACTGATTGCATATTATTGGAAAACTTCGGTCGATCGTTTTAAAGATTATAAGAATTTTCAGGCTACCTATGCACCAAATGGAAGATCCCCAGAAAAAGGTGAGATTTTCCACAATCCGGATCTTGCAAAAACCTATCGCCTTATCGCAAAAAAAGGGCGGGATGCTTATTATAAAGGCGAGATCGCAAAAAAAATTGTTGAATACTCAAAAAGAGTTGGAGGATATTTTTCTCTTTCAGACCTGTCTGAATTCAGATCAGAATGGGTTGAACCAATGGGTGTTGAGTTCATGGGCAATAAATTGTGGGAGCTCCCTCCCAATGGACAGGGGCTTGCAGCTCTTCAGATGTTGAAGATGCTGAAGGATCTTGACCTCAAAAAGATGGGACACAATTCAGCAGAATACCTCCATGCACTTATTGAGATAAAAAAGATCGTTTATGAGGATAGGGCGAAATTTTATTCCGACCCGGCATTTAGCAAGATCGATTATGAAGCTTTCCTGACAGATAAATATACAGAAAAGAGATTGAAATTATTCAATAAGAAAAAAGCTTCAAGATCATTAAAAGTCAATTCAGCTCCTCCTGAAAAAGGAGATACAATTTATCTTACAGTTGTAGATAAGGACAGGAATGTGGTTTCACTTATTCAGAGTAACTATTTCGGGTTTGGATCCGGGATGGTGCCGGACGGCCTGGGATTCTGTATACAGGACAGGGGGTCACTATTCAATCTAGATGAGGACCATTTTAATGCATTTGAACCGAGAAAAAGGCCTTTTCATACCATTATACCTGCAATGGTAACCAGAAACGGCAAACCTGTTTTTTCATTCGGAGTGATGGGCGGATCAATGCAGCCGCAGGGACATGTTCAGGTTCTGCTGAATATTCTGGTGTTTGGAATGAACATTCAGGAAGCCGGGGATGCTGCCAGATTCAGGCATGGAGGATCTTCCCAGCCAGATTCAGGTGTGATGAGAGATGGCGGCACGGTATTTCTTGAGTCCGGAGTGCTGAAGGGAGTTATTCGTGATCTTATTTCTTTCGGCCATAAGATAAGCCGTACAAGGGGTGGATATGGCGGGT
>Ga0209013_10001201_pt1 | contig 23895 bp, 24 predicted proteins | sample Cruoilmetagenom2_FD_187291 | JGI IMG/M metagenome (GOLD analysis project Ga0209013, IMG submission 187291) | Oil polluted marine microbial communities from Coal Oil Point, Santa Barbara, California, USA - Sample 2 (SPAdes) (version 2) | ecosystem: Environmental > Aquatic > Marine > Oil seeps ... | reverse complement strand
GGTTTGCCTCATGCCTCTCCTAATCCTACTGGTGCGGTTTCTGTATCATCTCTGGTTTCAGATAAGCCGATAATCAATGTTCCCGGATGTCCACCCGTGCCGACAGTTATTACCGGTGTTCTGGCACATTTTCTGACCTTCGGCAGTATTCCGGAACTCGATGATCTGGGCCGCCCCAAAGTATTCTATGGCCAAAGTATCCACGATCGCTGCTACCGTCGTCCTTTCTATGACAAAGGCCTGTTTGCAGAAACCTTTGATGATAGAGGTGCAAAAAAAGGCTGGTGCCTGTACCGACTGGGTTGTAAAGGTCCTATGACCTATAACGCATGTGCGACACTGAAATGGAATCAGCAAACCAGTTGGCCGGTGGAATCAGGCCATGGCTGTCTGGGTTGCTCTGAGCCGAATTTCTGGGATGCGGGCAGTTTTTATAATGCTCTGTCAATTCCAGATGGTGATTATGCAAAAGCAGCAGGTTATGCGGTTGCTGCGGGCGTTGCTCTTGGCGCGGCTGCGGGTTATGCGAATCGAAAAACAAAATCTGAAGCTGTCGAGAAACACACTAAAGTTTCTGTGGATGCCTTCTCCATAAATAAAGAAACATAAACAAAGAATGAGCTGGCTGACATATTAAAGAGGTTAATATAATGGAACTGTTTGGCAATGCAAATGACTTCCTTATCTGGGTAAGAGGTGATGCCTTTAGTATTGCTTTGGGTGTTTTTGTTGTTGGTGTGCTTATTCGACTGCTGGAAATTATATTGCTCGGTCGAAAAGTAGATTATTCCGAAGCTCGCGGCACAGAATGGGGGCCGGGTTTAAAAAATATTATTACCCGTTCTAAGGTCGATAATGGAACATTTAAACGAGCACCTTTTGTCGTTGTAGTTGGTTATATCTGGCATATCGGATTTTTTATCGTGTTACTGTTATTTGTGCCCCATATTGAACTAATAAATGCCACACTGGGTCTGAAATGGCCTGGACTGACGACGCCTTTGGTAGATGCCGCTGCTGCAGTGACAATGTTTGCCATGGTCGTCATGCTTTGGCATCGTTTAACTCATCCAGTGATGAAGTTTTTAAGCACCTATGAAGATTATCTGGTGTGGCTGCTTACCTTTTTGCCATTATTGACCGGATATATTGCTTTTCATCGCATGATAGCACCTTATCCTCTGGCACTGGGTGTGCATATTTTAAGTGTCGAATTGCTCCTGGTCGTTTTCCCTTTTACCAAGTTGATGCACGCCATTACCCTATTTATGGCGCGCTGGTATACCGGAGCCATAATGGGACGAAAGGGGATTAAATCATGACCAGCAATAATGAATCCCAAACTCTGAGTCTGGAGAAAGGTATCAATGCTCTGAAAGAACAGATTGATGCGCCGACAGCGGCATTTTTCAGCAGCTGTGTTCATTGTGGATTATGTGCAGAGGCCTGTTTGTTTTATACAGAAACCAATGACCCCCGATATACGCCAATTCATAAAACCGAACCTTTGCGCAGAGTCTGGGAAAGTGAATATACTTTATTTGGAAAATTGAAAAAAGTGCTTGGTCTGGCGAAACCAGTGACCGATGAAATGCTCACGGAATGGGAACCGCTTATTTACGATGCCTGCACTTTATGTGGTCGTTGTTCCATGGTTTGCCCGGTGGGTAACGATATTTCTGCTATGATCCGTAAAGTTCGTGAAGGTATGGTGGCATCTGATCATGCTCCGGAAGGTCTGGTTGGTGCCAGTACCCGGGCAGTCAAAATCGGCAGCCCGATGGGACTCCGGTATAAAGCGCTTGCGGCTCAAATCAAGCATATTGAAGCAGACACTGGTCTGACAATACCGGTTGACGTTGCCGGAGCTGATTATCTGGCACTCTTGTCTTCTATGGAAATTATTAATTTTCCTGAATACATTGAATCCCTGGCGAAAATATTCAAGCAGGCAAATATCAGCTGGACCCTGTCTTCAGATGCGTTTGAAGCAACTAATTCTGGGATTCAGATTGGCAGCAGCGATATTGCCCGTGAATTGGTTCAACGGGTTGTTGATGGTGCAGAAAAATTAAAAGTTAAATATGTGATCAGTCCGGAATGTGGACACGCTTTTACTGCCATTCGTTGGGATGGTCCGAATCTGATTGGTAAACCTTATCCGTTTAAGGTAGTACATATTCTGGAGTTACTCGCAGAGTTACAAAAAAACGGACTTATTAAAACATCAGGTAAGCTGGAGAAAAAACTGACCTTCCATGATCCGTGTCAACTGGTTCGAAAAGGTGGTGTTGAAGCTGAGCCCAGGCGTTTACTTGCTCAGGTAGCCCCAGATTTTGTTGAGATGAGTGAGCATGGAAAAATGAACTGGTGTTGTGGCGGCGGTGGAGGTGTCAGTGCCAGTGAGCGGGCAGATGAATTACGCCTTAAAGTCTTTAAGCGTAAAAAATCACAGCTGGAAGAAATTGATGTCAAGCTTGTGGTAACTGCCTGTGCCAATTGTCGTCTGGTTTTGGAAGAAGGTCTGGAAGATAACCAGATGGATATGCCTGTTATCGGCCTGACTGAATTAATATCTGAGCATCTTATTGAAGAATGAGGGAGTAAAAAATGACTGAGCGCATTGTTGTTGATCCTATTACACGTATAGAGGGTCACCTGCGTATTGAAGCACAAATGGATGGCGATAAGATTTCAAAAGCCTATTCTGCAGGAACCATGGTCAGAGGTATTGAATTAATTCTGAAAGGACGGGATCCCAGAGATGCCTGGGCTTTTACGCAACGTATATGCGGCGTTTGTACTTTAGTGCATGGTATCACTTCAGTTCGCGCCGTAGAAAATGCGCTTGATTATCAGATTCCGCCTAACGCTCAGCTAATCCGTAATCTAATGATTATGGCACAATATGTTCATGATCATGTGATGCATTTTTATCATCTGCATGCACTGGACTGGGTTGATGTTGTTTCAGCATTAGATGCTGATCCCAAAGCAACGTCAGAGTTAGCCCAAAGTATCAGTAAATGGCCAAAATCTTCACCCGGTTATTTTGCGGACATGAAGAAAAAATTAAAAAATTTTGTTGAAGGCGGACAACTGGGAATATTCGCCAATGGTTATTGGGGGCACCCTGCATACAAGTTACCGCCGGAAGCAAATCTTATGGCGGTATCACACTATCTCGAGGCTCTGACCTGGCAGCGTGATGTGGTAAAATTACATACTATTTTTGGTGGCAAGAACCCTCATCCTAACTTCCTTGTCGGTGGGGTTGCCTCTGCAATTGATTTGAACTCAGACTCTGCCATTAATATCAAAAAACTATCACAGGTGCAAAACGTTATAAATGAGATGCAGACTTTTGTTGATCAGGTTTATGTTCCTGATACGCTTGCCATTGCATCATTTTATAAGGACTGGGGAACACGAGGCGAAGGGCTGGGTAACTTTTTATGCTATGGTGATTTACCTGCTACATCCATGGACGATCCCAGTAGTTTCTTTTTACCTTCCGGGGTTATTCTTAATCGTGATTTATCAACTATTCACCCCCTGGATCTGAATAATAGTGAAGAAATACAGGAATATGTTAATCACTCCTGGTATGACTATAGCGGCGGTAAAGGGAGTGGCTTGCATCCTTATGATGGTGAAACCGATCTTAACTATAGTGGACCCAAACCACCTTATAAACATTTAGATGTCGATAAAAGTTATTCCTGGATTAAATCACCACGCTGGAAAGGAATACCCATGGAAGTCGGGCCGCTTGCCAGAGTCTTAATGTTATATGCTAAGGGGCATGAACAAACCCGCGAACTGGTGGCTATGACTTTGAAGAAACTGGATTTACCTGTTACCGCATTGTATTCAACATTGGGTCGTACTGCAGCAAGAACACTGGAAACCAAGATTATAGTCGATGCCATGCAGGGTACGTTTGATCAGTTAATGGCTAATATTAAACAGGGTGATACGAAAACATTTAATGATAAATTATGGGAACCTTCTTCCTGGCCTAAAAAAGCTCAGGGTGTTGGTTTTATGGAAGCACCACGGGGAGCACTGGGACATTGGATTGTCATTGAAGATCAGAAAATTGCCAATTATCAGGCAGTGGTTCCCAGCACCTGGAATGCCGGACCTCGTGATTCAGAAGGCAAAGCCGGTGCTTATGAAGCAGCATTGCAGGACAATCATCAATTGCATGATGCTAAACAGCCGGTCGAAATTTTACGCACGATTCACAGTTTCGATCCCTGTATTGCCTGTGCCATACATGTTACTGATCCTGATGGAGAAGAGCTGGTAAAAGTAAAAGTGACATGATTCTGACATTAGAAAGGGAGCATACATTATGACTGTTCATAATGATCAGGAATTAAAACAGATTTTAACCAAGCTGACCATTGCCGATCAAAGAGTATTAGCGGCTGAATTTATCAAAAGTGTTCTTTATTTGAATAAAGACCCTTTAATTGCACGGGTTATTGAAGTCGCACAAGATAAAATGCATTCAAACATTGAGTTTGGCGAGGTATACAAGAGCATAAAATCACTGGCAGTTAAGACTTATACTGCCTGTGGTGATGATGCGGACTGGTCGGCACAGGCTGAACATTTTGTTGCAACTGCAGCTAAAGCCTGTTTAACACCATTGGAGCACCTGGGCAATAAAAATAATCTGGCCTGGAAATGCGCCATGCAAACCAGAATGGCAAAAAACTGTGAAATGATGGAAAGTGATAGTGATGTTATAGAGAGTGAAGCACAAAAACAGTATGCCATCACCAATGAGATAGTCAGGGGGTGAAATATGTCAGTTCAATGTGAAAGCCCGGAGTTTTCCAGCAAAGGGTATTTAAAAAATTTTGATGCCTGGAACAGAGATATAGCTAAGAATTTGGCAAAAGAACATAATCTGGAACTAACAGAATGCCATTGGCATGTTATTGATTTTTTAAGGGATTATTTCCAGGAATATGGAATTGCTCCTGAGCCCAGGGAAGTGATAAAAAAAATAGGCAAAAAAATTAATCCCAATGCTCCATGCAGCAGACATAAACTGGAAAGTTTGTTTGCCCCGGGAGGTTGCAAAATTGCCTGTCAGATAGCGGGATTACCACGCAGCTATTGCCGAAGTTGTTAATAAAATCAGGACGATTTCCCGGGCCTTATTGCTGATAATAAAAAATTTAAGCAGAAAATGAAAATTTTTTTGAACTTTCAATAAATAGGGCAGTCTCATTTATAGTGGCTCATAAAGCTCATGCTTTGTGAACACTTCACTTAATCCCTTTTCTTGCCCCACCTTCTAGTGGGGCTTTTTTTTCTCTGACCTAAAACCTATTTTAAGCCAAACCACTCATTTAAAATTTCTTTAACCTCATCTACTCCTGTTTTCTTCAGGGATGAAAACAATTGTACGGTGGTACCGGGATAATCTTTTTTCAGGGTCTGTCTGACTTTCAGCAATATATTTTGGGCCGCACCTCTTTTAAACTTATCGGCTTTGGTGAGCAAAATATGGGTGGCCATTTCTGATTTACGGCACCATTCCAGCATCTGGCAATCATATTCCGTTAAAGGGCGACGGACATCCATTATGAGCACGACGCCTTTTAACGATGAACGCTCAACCAGATAGCGTTCCAGTAAGTTTTGCCAGTGCTGCTTAACCTTGACGGGCACTTTTGCATAGCCATACCCGGGCAGATCAACCAGATGTCGTTGTGGATCAATCGAAAAATAATTGATCATCTGTGTACGCCCCGGTGTCTTTGAAGTTCGGCACAGGTTTTTTATATTACTTATGGTATTGATAGCACTGGATTTTCCGGCATTAGAGCGCCCGGCAAAGGCAACTTCTATGGCATCATCTGCAGGCAATTGATTCAATTTATTGACACTGAGCAGAAATTCGGCACTACGATAGGGGTTGGTTTTTACAGGAGAGGTCTCTGGCATGTTAAGTTTTCGTTCAGCTTGTTTATGCTATTTTGAGGTTAAATTTATAGCTCAGCTCCTCTTTTAGCAGGAGCCAGGGGCTTATAAATTGATATATGTCGGTGTAAATAAAGATATTTAACTATTTTAGCACTTTATTATGAACAAATGTTGGTCAAGCGACATTGTTTTGTGTAAAATAGTTGAAATTTTTTTCCGTATCTACTTAAAACTACACGATTAATAAGGTTTATGCCTTTTGTTTTAGAGATGCTTAATAAACTATTTTTTTGGAGTTAAGGAATGAAAAAAAGTACTCAATTATTAGCGGTTGCCGCTCTGGTTGCTACTTCTTCTGTGGTTTTCGCAGATGGCGCAGCGCTTTATAAAACCGCTTGTTTTGCTTGTCATGATGCAGGTATTGCGGGCGCTCCGAAGTTTGCTGATAAAAAATTATGGGCTCCTCGGATTGCTACGGGTACTGATGTTATGGTCAAGACTGTAATCACAGGTAAAGGTGCTATGCCGCCAAATGGTGGTACTCAATTGACGGAAGCTCAAATCCGTGAAGTAGTTGAGTATATGGCAAACGCTGCTAAATAAGTCACAATTAAAACTTTCACATTTTAGAATTTCAAGATTTAGGTAAAACCATGAAAAAAATTGCTATTGCTGCTGCTTTGGTAGCAGGTTTAACAGGTGTAGTGCATGCGGCTGGTGATGCGGATGCGGGTAAGACAAAAGCAGCAAGCTGTATAGCATGCCATGGTGCTGATGGTAACTCAATTGCACCAAACTTCCCAAACCTTGCAGGGCAAAGCACGTCTTTTCTCTACAAACAGATGAAGGATTTTAAAGAAGGCAAACGTAAAGACGCCACCATGAACGCTATGATTATGGCTCTTGATGATCAGGCAATGCAGGATGTTGCTGCTTTTTATGCAGGCCAGAAATTAAAACCCGGTCAGGCTGATCCTGCTCTGGTTGACGCTGGCAAGGCAATCTACAAAGGCGGTATTGCTGAAATTGGTGTTCCTGCCTGTATGGCTTGTCATGGACCAACTGGCAGTGGTGTGCCGAGCGCTGGTTATCCGCAACTTTCCAGCCAGAAATCAACTTATACTGAAAAGCAATTGAAAGATTTCCGTACTGCGGCACAATCTCCAGCTGATGCGGCAATTGGCCGTACCAACGATGCCAGTAAAGTAATGCGTAATGCTGTTAAACGTATGAGTGATCCGGAAATTAAAGCAGTAGCCCAGTACATCCAGGGTTTACAGCCTTAGAGCCTTTGGCAAAACTGAGAGTCTTTAGCGAAATAGAAAGCCTTCAGCGAAATACAACTATAAAAGTTGTGGTATTAAAATTTACATAGAACTTTTATAATTAGAAGGGGTGGTCTTTGACCACCCCTTTTTTTTTACAATATTATCAGGTTTAGAATTTAAAACGTGAACGACGAAAGTAAACTCGATGTAGATGAGACGATAGAACGACAGCGTTCAAATCGTAAAGAACATGGCTTGTTAAAGGTAACGCTTAGCTTCCTTGGCTCCATGGAACTGGCAATTACTTTATTTGTGATCATTGGCATCGCCTCAATTATCGGCACCATTTTACAGCAGAATCAGGCTTACAATACCTATATCATTAAATTTGGCCCTTTCTGGTTTGAGGTGTTTCGTTCACTGGAACTCTATGATATTTATAGTGCCTGGTGGTTCGTAATTCTATTGGGTTTTTTATTAGTTTCAACCAGTGTTTGTATCTATCATTATATGCCTGTTGTTATACGTGAATGGCGTCGGTTTCGTCTTAATGTATCAGCAAAATCACTAAAGCTCATGCACTCGTCAGGTACCTGGATTGCCCAGTCTTCTCCAGAAGATGCAGCAAAGTTCATTCGGGAAAAGTTGGCAAATGGCGGCTATCAATCTCGTTTAAAGAGCGAAAATGGCGTGCTCACCATTGCCGCAAAAAAAGGAGCTATTAATCGTCTGGGCTATCTGTTTACCCATGGTGCAATTATTGTTATCTGCCTGAGTGCTTTATATGACGGTAATTTTAATCTTAAATTACGGGAAGCTGCAGGTCAGCTTAAACCGGAAACCAGAGATTTGTTTGCCTCTAAAGTGCCGGATATCAGTCGTCTGAAAGCGGATGAAAACCATGCCTTCAGAGGCAATGCAAATATACCCGAGGGTTCGACCACTGGCCTGGTGTTTTTACAAATGCGTAATGGCTTTCTGGTACAGGAACTGCCATTTACCATAACACTGAATGATTTTCGTATTGAACATTATGATTCCGGTATGCCCAAGTCCTTTGAAAGCGATGTCATTATTGAGGATATCGCAACAGGTGAGACGATTAGTAAAACCATTGAAGTCAACCATCCATTAATTTACAAAGACTTTGCCATTTATCAGGCTTCTTTTGATGATGGCGGCTCCATTATGGAACTGCAGGCATGGACACTGGATAATGAGAAGCAGAAAGTGATACCGCTTCAACAGGTTGTTGGCGATTCCAGGCAGATAGAAACTTCACAGGGGAAGTTTAAACTGGAGCTGACTGAATTTAAGCAATCGAATGTTCAGCCTAATCCTAAAGCTGAAGAAACTGGCCGTAAGTTCAGGAATATGGGCCCCAGCCTGACCTTCAAGGTGCGTGACAGTTCAGGTCAGGCTGTGGAATTTATAAATTACGCAAATCCGACGACTCAGGAAGGGCGTTTTTTTTATCTGAGTGGTATTCGTAGCAGTGTCTCTGAACCGTTTCGTTATCTCTTTATACCAGCAGATGACCAGGTGAGTTTGAAGCGGTTTTTTGATTTTCGTGCTTTGCTGAATAATGAGCAGGAAATGAAACGTATTGCAGAAAAAACTGCGGCATTGTCCTTGCAGTCAGATAAAGCGCCTACTCTTGAGAGTAACAGAATGGTTGCTCAGATGGCGGTTGTTATGCAGCGATTAGCAGACTTGTTCAATCAGGGTGGTTTTGATCAGGTGTTGGTGGATATTGATGATAAAGTGCCTGAAGATAAGCGTGAATCGGTCAGAGAATCCTATTTTAAGGTGTTGCAAACCATACTGGGTACGGTCTATCTTGAAGTATTACAGCAAGAAGGTGTCGATATTAGTAATAATATTACCCCGGCTCAGGAACAATTTTACGATGATCTGGTCAATACTATGGGGATTCTGGCAAACTACAATGCGCCATTTTATTTACAGATAAAATCCTTTGAACATAAACAGGCTTCAGGTTTTCAAATTACCAAGGCTCCGGGCAAGAATTTAGTGTATCTTGGCTGCATTTTGTTATGTATTGGAATCGTTCTCATGTTTTATGTGGCACATAAGCGCATCTGGGTCATAATTGAATCAATAGATGACGTTGATGGATCGAGAGCACAACTTCTGCTTGCTGGTTCGGGAGATCGTCATCAAAAAGAATTTGCCAGGGAGTTTCAGGCCCTGTCACAGTTATTGGATAAACAATTTAGCTAGTGTCCACCCCTAAATTCCTTCTCCTAGAAGGAGAAGGAATAGGTTCGGAATTACTTAATTTATGGATGCACACTGCTTAGTGTCCATCCGCTTATTCGTCTTTTAGCAAAAGAAACAGGTAAACATATGTCGACAACAAGTCAGGAAATGGACAATCTCTTTGAAAAGAAGAGTTTTTGGCGCTCACTCAGTCTGTTTGACTGGGGCTGGGCTATTGCAGTGTTATTTGGTAGTGCTTATGCCTGGCAACAGTATTCGTCCAATATGGATGCTTATGAGGTCGGTATTTTATTTGGTACAGCAGTGTCGATTATTGCCTGGGGTTGGTTATGGAAGCCGGTACGAGCTTATTCCCTTTGCGTTACCCTATTTAGTCTTTTTGGCATAAGTCTTTATGGTAATGATCTGGCTTTGGGTGAGACTAACTTTTTTCTGAAATTTCTTTTTTCCAGCAAGTCAGCCATTATGTGGATGTCAGCACTTTATGTCCTGGCCACAGTCACTTATTTTATCGGCTTGATTATCGGCTCTGAATTCAGCAATAAAACGGCATCAGCGATGACCTGGTCTGCAACAGTGATGGGGCTGGTTGGCTTGTTAGTTCGCTGGCGTGAGTCTTATTTAATTCATGTGGATGTTGGGCATATTCCGGTCAGTAATTTGTATGAAGTGTTTATTCTGTTCTCGGTTATTACTGCTCTGCTTTATCTCTATTATGAAGGCAAAAATAAAACCTATAATATGGGTGGCTTTGTCTTGCTGGTGATCAGTTCAGCGGTTGCCTTTCTACTCTGGTATGGTTTTGGTGCAAGGGGAGCGAGTGAAATTCAGCCTCTGGTGCCTGCCCTGCAAAGTTACTGGATGAAAATTCATGTCCCTGCCAATTTTGTTGGTTATGGGGCGTTTGCACTGGCCGCCATGCTGGGTGTGGCTTATCTCATTAAAGATTCTATGCTCAGCAGAGGTAGAGGTGGTGCCATTATTAATCGTTTTCCGGATCTTGAAGTTGTGGATGAGGTCATGTACAAATCCATTGCCCTGGGTTTTGCTTTCTTTACCCTGGCAACGATCCTGGGTGCAATGTGGGCTGCTGAAGCGTGGGGTGGTTACTGGTCATGGGATCCTAAAGAAACCTGGGCACTGATCGTGTGGCTGAACTATGCTGCCTGGCTGCACCTGCGACTCACTAAGGGCTGGCGAGGTCGGCCACTGGCATGGTGGGCTGTGGTCGGCTTGTTTGTCACACTTTTTGCCTTTATTGGTGTTAATATGTTTTTATCCGGTTTACACTCTTATGGTGAGTTGTAATACGCATTTTGTGATGAACCAAATTTAGCTTACAGGAACTATTTGCAGAAACGTTGTTCTAATTTTTATACCAAGATTTATATAATAAAGTAAAAGGAAATCGATATGCGCAAAATTTTGACCCTTCTTCTCACGCTTGCTTTGAGTAATTTTGCCTGGGCAGACTTTGATGAAGGTATTGAGTATGAAGTACTGAAAAAAGCACAACCTGCTCCAACAGATGGTAAAGTTGAGGTGATTGAGTTTTTCTCCTATGCCTGTCCGCATTGCTATCGATTCGAGCCTTATGTTGAAAAGTGGAAAAAAAATAAATCTGATAATGTTGAATTCATCAACGTTCCAGCGGTATTTAATGAAAACTGGGAAGCACTGGCAAGCTTATTTTATGCCGCTGAAGTGTTAGGTGTTCAGGAAAAAATGCATCCGATCATTTTTGAATCCATGCATGGAAGTGGAAATGGTAAAAAAGCACGCTCTATCGATGATTTAAAGGTTGTATTTGCAGATAATGGTGTGAGTGAAGAAAAGCTTGATCAAGCCTTAAATTCATTTACGGTTGCAGCAAAAACGCGCCGTGCCAAGAGTATGACAACGGCATATGGTATCAAGTCTGTTCCTAATATTGTGGTCCAGGGAAAATATCGCACTGACGGCACCTTAGCACAAGGTCACAATAATGTTTTTAAGGTAGTCGATTACCTATCAGAAAAAATTAAAAAAGAAGCTCAAAACTGAGTTTTCTTTTTACGGTTGAACAGAAAAAGGCATAAGGTTTTTCCTTATGCCTTTTTTATTGTATTCTTGCTATGGTAAGCAATGTGAATCAATTTAGAGAAAATTTTGATAGAACTTATCCTTGGTGGCGCCCGTTCCGGGAAAAGCCGTTTGGCTGAATCCAGAATCAACTCCATATCTCAGAACAATACTCAGAGCAAGAAAAGCAACATTATCTATGTGGCTACTGCTACAGCCCAGGATGATGAGATGTCTGAACGGATACTGCAGCATAAGAAAAGACGCCCTCAGCATTGGCGTTTGATAGAAGAACCCATACAACTGGCCAATGTTCTGGCAACCTATAAACAGGCAGATAATATCGTCTTAATTGAATGCCTCACTCTGTGGCTGAGTAATCTGCTGGGCAGCAATGATCCCGATGTTTTTAAACTGGAAAAAGAAAACTTTATTCAACAAATACAGGAATCAGAAGCTGACATTATTCTGGTGAGTAATGAAACTGGTTTAGGTGTTGTGCCCATGGGAGAACTTAGTCGTCGCTATGTTGATGAAGCAGGCTGGCTGCATCAGGAGCTGGCACAAATAAGTGACCGGGTCACTCTGGTTATTGCCGGCCTGGAACAAACGCTGAAAACACCCTTGACGACTGATGGCTCAAAACATGAATGAGTGGCTGAACAAAGCCATAGCTCCCTGCCGTCAGGATGCATTTCAGAGAGCACAGGATTGGCAAAATCAATTAACTAAACCACAGGATTCACTGGGCGAAATTGAAACAATTGCAGTCAATATCGCGGCCCTGCAAAAAACACTTCATCCCTCTGTCAATCAGGCACAGATTATTATTTATGCAGCCGATCATGGCATTGCCAGGGAAAATGTTTCTGCGTTTCCTCAAGCCGTAACTGCAGAGATGGTAAAGAATTTTTCTTCCGGCGGTGCGGCTATTTCTGTTTTGTCCCGGCAACATCAGTTACCGTTAAACGTCATTAATCTGGGGCTGGTTTCACCATTACCGGCACTGGATTTTGTTGAAGAGCAAATAATCTCATCGGGAACAAAAAACTTTTTACAGCAGCAGGCTATGAGTGATGAGCAGCTGGAACAGGCTTTTTCCATTGCTAAAGATAAAATCGATCAGGCCAGTAATAATGGCTGCGAATTATTTATTGGCGGAGAAATGGGCATAGCCAATACCAGCAGTGCCACTGCTCTGGTTTGTGCGCTGACATCCATTGAACCTGAAGTGCTGACCGGAACGGGGACTGGTCTTGATAACAAGGGGCTGACACATAAAATTAATGTGATCAAACAGGCTTTAAAAAATCATCAGGGAAAATTAAATTCACCAATGGACATTTTAAAGACTCTGGGCGGTTTTGAAATAGCTGCTCTGACAGCAAGCTATATTCGCTGTGCTCAGAAGGGTGTGATTGTTCTTGTCGATGGTTTTATTTGCAGCGTAGCGGCTCTGATTGCAATTCATATTAATCCGCCATGCAAAGACTGGTTTATTTTTTCACATCAGTCTGCTGAACAGGGACATCAAAGGGTATTAGAAATAATAGGTGCCAGGGCTCTTTTAAAACTTGGACTACGACTGGGCGAAGGCAGCGGTGCTGCTTTAGCTTATCCACTCATTCGTTCGGCCTGTCTGCTGCATAATGAAATGGCCAGCTTTAGCAGTGCTTCGGTCAGTGAGAAACTGGATCAATGACGCAACAGCAATCAACCATGACTTTATTGCGTCATGGACTGCCTGAAAGCTCTCAAAGTGAACAGATTTTTCGTGGTGTCACTGATGACCTGCTGACCGAGCTGGGCTGGCAGCAAATGACCAATGCGCTAAATAGTTTAACTGCCCTTGATCTTGTCATCTCTTCACCTCTGCGCCGTTGTTATGATTTCGCTCATAAGCTTGCAATAGATCTAAATTTGCCGCTGCAGGTGTTTGAAGAACTCAAAGAAATTAATTTTGGCCAATGGGATGGTCAATCTATCCAACAGATTGAACTGGATTATGCTGATAAATTAAAAAAGTTCTGGCAAAACCCAATTGAAAATACGCCACCGAACGGAGAATCTGTGCTTGATTTTCAACAGCGTGTAATTAACTGCTGGAATAATATTTTGACAGAGAATAAAGGTAAAAATTGCTTATTCATCATTCATGGTGGTGTACAAAAAATAATACTGGCACAAATACTGGAAATGCCTGTTAATGCCATCCATAATATTGAAGTACCCTATGCCTGCAGCTCCACCATTCAGATCTATTATTCAGAAACAGGCTATGTATCAACATTAAAATCCCATGGTAAATGTTAGCCGCCACTTTTTAGCTACATACATTTAATGAATATTGGATTAAACTAAAAAAATATCAACAAAAGTAGAATTGAAAGATATGCCCTATATTACAAGCTGGGAAGAAAAAGGGATATGCTGGCAGCTTAGTGGTGTTGTTAGTTCTCGGGAAATCTTTGAATTCACCAATGCCTTTTATGAAAACCCAAAATCAGACACTATAAAGTATCAAATTGTTGACTGTTTAAATGTTGAAAGATTTGAACTGGATGAATTTACTATGACTGAGATTGCAGCTCTTGATTACGCCGCCAGTCTCTCAATTCATAATCTCAAAGTTGCTCTGGTTGGAAAAGCACCTCATATAAAAATAATTAATGAGGACTATGTTAAAAATTCAAACAGCTTTTCTTCCACCTGGGTGGTAAAAATATTTGATGACATGAAGAGTGCCAGAGCCTGGCTGTCCAGTTAATTTTGCAATTGGTTTATATTATTTATGCCTAACAATCTAAACTTGTTCTATATTGCCCTTAACTTTTTGACTCGGATACCGACACCAGAAAAAGGACAGCTTACTCAGGAAGAAATTGGCCAGTCCATTGTCTATTATCCTCTGGTTGGGGCATTACTGGGAGTGATTTTTTATCTGCTCAGTCAAATTATTCTATTTATGTCCACTGATTTTTCCAATGATGTACTGGCTGCAATCCTGTTAACGGTCTGGATATTGATTACGGGAGGACTTCACCTGGACGGTTTGGCTGATAGTGCGGATGCCTGGGTAGGTGGTCTTAATGATCGTGAACGTACGCTGGCGATCATGAAAGATCCTTATTGCGGGCCAATGGGAGTTGCTTCTATTGTGCTGCTGTTATTGCTTAAATGGACGGCTCTGAGTTATTTACTAAAAACGGGTAATGCCGCTTTTTTAATTGCTGTGCCTATGTTATCTCGTAGTTTAATCTTAATCCTTTTTATGACCACTCTTTATGTGCGGGATTCCGGGCTTGGTTCGGCTTTTCTTGATAATATGCCGGAAGAAAATATTTTATGGTCAGTATTGCTTATCAGTGCGATTGTTTATCTGATTCTGGGCAGTTTATTTTCAATGCTGCTGGTTGCGATAACTGTAATGGCTTTACGAGCCATGATGATAAAACGAATAGGTGGAATAACAGGTGATACTCTGGGGGCCACTGTCGAGATAACAGAGGCCGCTGCATTGCTTGGTCTGGTCTTTTCAGTCTAAGTTGTATCCCTGTTTCAGCCCAACCTGCATTATTCATCAACAGGCTTTTCAGAGAGAATTTTTTTACCGTTAAACATCGCTGAAATTAAACTGCCGCCTTCTTTCACTTCGGTAAAGATGACTGCGCTAATATGAATAATAATTAAAAACATGAGCAGATAGGCAGTATACAAATGGACTGCTCCAGCGGGTGATTTAAACGCTTTTAGTGAGGCCATCTTTTCTTTATTAATACCCTTCTTATCATAGGGAATAAGAGTCGATGGATCGACACCTTCTTCAGCAACATAGCTACTGATCATTGAACCAAAGGGTGGATAATATATATCGGTACCGGCCCTGATCATGCCGCTTAGCGCAAGTATAATTAAAAGTAAAAACAGGGCTGAAACAGCCAGTTTACCCAGAGGATTATGACCAATAAATTGTTGTGCTTTACCGGCCTTTAATGATGCACGGTAACTCTGCAGGCTTTGTAAAAATCCTTATTCCAGGAATAAAGCGATTGAATCGGGCAGAAGGGGGGCCAATCAGTGCAAAGACTAGACGTATTATTAAGTTGGTGGCAAAAATATAACCAATTATCACATGTACGGCTTTTATTGCTATCTTTGCTTCATTTCCGGAAATGCCTAATTCTTTTTTATAAAGCATTATCAAACCAACAAAAATTAAACTGATAACACAAAGAAAGTTAATCCAGTGAAATACTCGAACTGAACGGCTCCAGGCAGAATAAATTGTGAGTGCTTGCGGCATAATATTTACCTGTTATTTGTTAATGAAATAATCATATTTTAGGTATACTAATGTGGGAATTTTAATAATTCAATATTAATATAATCTTAAAAATAATAAAATCGTACTTTTCTACTTAAAAATATCTCTGACAGGTATGCAAGTGAAAAAAATATGCTAGAATTCAAGCCAGCATATAGAGTCACATTATTTGAAACTTTTTGAGGGAAAAGGTATTGGAATCGAAATCCCGATTGGTGAATGAATTCTCACAAGGTATTGCGGCTTTAAAAAAGTCAGAGTTTTCAAAAGCGGTATTTTATTTTCGAGTGTCACTGAATAAACATAAACATAGCAGGGTAGCCAAGGCTAAATGCATGGCTTATCTTGGTTTGTGTGAAGTTAAAGGCGGCTTGAACGACAGAATTTCTCTTATTGAAGACGCGCATAAAATCAATCCTACGGATACCAATATTTTACGTGTGCTGGCTTATGCTTACCTGCATATAGGCGACCGTCAGAAAGCCCTGGCTGTCATAACGCTTGGCTTGAAAATGGAGCCGCATAATAAGGAATTATTTTCTTTTCTGGAACAAATTGGTTATCGGCAAAAGGGTGTGATTCGAACGCTTGATCGCGCTAACCGGGTCAATGAGTTTTTAGGCCGGTTCTTCCGTAAAGATAGACAATCAGTTAATGTAGCGACTATTCTTCCTGCCGCTGCTTAGTCAAAAACAGCTTAAAATACTTTTTCGGGCAGCCAGGTAGCCAGCTGCGGCCAGTAGGCCAGAGCTGCCAGCATTAATAGCTGAATGATGATAAAAGGGATGACACCCCTGTAAATATCCATTGTTTTTACCGTCTTCGGTGCCACCCCTCGTAAATAAAATAAAGCAAAGCCAAAGGGTGGTGTCAGGAAGGAAGTCTGCAGGTTAATTGCTATCATAATTCCAAGCCATACCGGATCGACTCCCATGGTCAGTAATACCGGGGCAATAATGGGAACCACCACAAAGGTGATTTCAATAAAATCCAGAATAAATCCCAGTAAAAACATCACCAGCATAACAATCAGCACAGGACCAAATGCACCTTCGGGAAAGAGTTGAGCGAGGAAGCTATCCGCATCGTTTTCTGAAATGCCGGTTAAAAATTCTGCGATTAATTCGTCACCGCCAAAGCCCCTGAACACCAGAGAGAATATGGCTGCGCCAATAAAAATAAAGAAAATCATACTGGTGACCTGAGTGGTTGACTGCACCACATCTTTCAGGACAGACCAGGATAATTCTTGTTTGCCTAAGGCCAGAAATAAGGCTCCCATGGCACCGACGGCTGCCGCTTCAGTGGGTGTTGCCGCACCACTGAGGATAGAACCCAGCACGGCAATTATCAGAAGTAATGGCGGCATAAGAGCTTTAATGCTTCGGTATAAAATATGTTCGGACTGAGTGGTCTCTGCGCTGATTACTTTTGGAATTAAATCATCGCGCATTAATCCTATAAAAACCAGATACAGAATATAGAACAGAACCAGCAATAATCCAGGGATAAGTGCACCCACAAACAGATCGCCTACGGACAGGGTTTCCGGAGCAAAAATACCCATATCCAGTTGAGCCTGCTGGTAGGCTGCTGAGAGTACTTCACCCAGTAAAATTAAAATAATGGACGGTGGAATGATTTGTCCCAGAGTGCCTGCTGCACAAATTGTGCCGGTTGCGATACTGGGATGATAGCCGCGCTTGAGCATAATTGGTAAAGAAAGCAGCCCCATTGTCACAACGGTTGCTCCCACGATTCCGGTGCTGGCAGCCAGAAGCATTCCTACCAGAATCACTGATACGCCTAAACCGCCTTTTAAGGAGCCAAATAGATCGGCCATGGTGCCTAATAATTCTTCGGCAACTTTTGAACGCTCCAGCATTACGCCCATAAAAACAAAAAGCGGTACAGCAATCAGCGTCTGATTGGTCATAATGCCATAAATACGATTAGGCAGAGCCTGTAGAAAAGCAGGATCAAAGGTATCGGTTAATAAGCCAATGCCGGCAAATGCCAGAGCGGTACCGCCCAGAGACAAAGCCACGGGATAACCAAATAATAGCACCATACAAACAGCGGCAAACAGGAACAGAGGCATCATGGCTGCCATTAATGCTCCTCTGTTTTAGATGTCAGGAAAGCAATATTTACCAATAACTGACTGCTGCCCTGGATTATCAGCAGAAGTGTCATTAATAATATACTGGATTTAAGCAGGTATACTCCCGGCAAACCACCGGCTTCACCCGATTCCTCTCCCAGCTCCCAGGATGCAATAACATAATCCCAGCTGATCCAGGCTATAAAGAGAGTGACCGGAAAGAGTAATAGAATCGTGCCGAATAAGTTAACCCAGGCTTTGCCGCGTGCCGTCATTTTAGAGTAAAAAATATCAACCCGGACATGACCATCATATTTGAGTGTATAGGGAATACCAATTAAAAATACCAGCGCATGCATATAAACGACGGATTCCTGCATGGCAATAGAACCCGTTTCAAAGCCATAACGTAAAATTACAATAGAAAAGGTCACAAAGACCATGAATAAAGTAAGCCACGCTATCAGCTGGCCGCTCCAGACAGAAATTTTTTCCAGAGAATTTGCCAGTTTAATCATCGACAAAGCTCAGCTAAAAAATTGGCAGGTGATGGCTTACCATGTAAATATTTTCCATTGCTGCACAGTGGTTTCACTAATTTCACGGTTAGTTCGGGTTTCCAGAGAGCCATCGCCATTGGTATCATACAGGTAATAAGCCGGCCCGCTGGAAGGTGTAACTTTCACTTTATAAACCAATCCATTCACACTATGGGTTTCAATGGTTTTGTCTTCTCGTTTGATAATATTAATATCAACATTATCAAGAGGATTTACTTTGTCATCATCCGGCTTTTTCTTTTCCTCGCCTTCACTCTCAGCAAACAGAACAGGGCTGAGTGCCAGTGACGTCATTAATAAAGCACTTATAAATAACATTTTTATAAATAAAGAAGGGTTTTTATTATTCATTTAAAATCCTTATCAGAGTTCCTGTGTCAGCAGTGGTCGGAGTTATTATTTTTGCAAATTTGTCTAGTGTACCAAAACCACCGGTCATGACAACGTACGCAGTCGCATATTTTATAAATATTACCTTATTTAATTGTGCTCAATTGTGTCAGTAACTCAGGAAATAAAATTGTTTTTTGTGCAGTTCAGCACCATTAATGGCTTCATCAGAGGTATTGGCTGTATTATCAGTTAACAGTTCAGGATCAGTTAACGCGACACTGCTCATAGACTTTACCAGTTTCGTTTTAGTCTCTTAAGTATAACATTAATGATGCCAAAACATGCATTTATAGGGTGACGAGTCGTCAAGAAAGTTTTACTCTATGCTTTGTTAAGCAGTATAATTCCCACTCAATTATGACAAACACAGGGTTCACAAAACCATGCCAGGCACTACCAAGACAACTGAACAGGCTATATCCGACAATGAACTGGTGCTGGTGGACGGTTCTTCCTACCTTTATCGTGCTTTTCATGCCATGCCGGGCTTAAATAATTCCAAGGGCCTTCCCACCGGAGCAATTTATGGCGTGGTGAATATGCTCAAACGTCTGCTCAATGATCATCCAACACGAAGAGTTGCCATGATATTTGATGCCAAGGGTAAAACCTTTCGGGATGATATGTACCCCGAATATAAGGCTCACCGACCTTCCATGCCGGATGATTTACGTTGCCAGATTGAACCGCTACATGATGTTATCAAGGCCATGGGTTTTCCATTAATTGCCATTCCAGGTGTAGAGGCCGATGATGTGATTGGTACATTAGCCGTTCAGGCGGCGCAGAAGGGGCTTGATGTCATCATTTCAACCGGTGATAAGGATATGGCGCAGTTAGTCAATGCTCAGGTCTCTCTGGTTGATACCATGAAAAATCAGATTATGGATACAGAGGGAGTGAAGAAAAAATTTGGTGTCACACCACAGCAGATTATCGATTATCTGGCCCTGATTGGTGATACTTCAGATAATGTGCCCGGTGTAGCAAAGGTTGGTCCTAAAACAGCCGTTAAGTGGCTGGATGAATATCAGAGCGTGGCAAATATTATTGATCATGCCGATCAATTCAAAGGCAAGGTAGGTGAAAATCTTCGTTCCTCTCTGCAACAGCTGAAGCTGTCGTATCAATTGGTTACCATAAAGCTTGATGTTGAAATGGAAGAAACGGTTGAACAGCTTTGTTTGACCGAGCCGGATCAGGAAAAACTTAAAGCACTTTATAGTGAACTGGAATTTAAAACCTGGTTGTCCCAGATATTGACTAAAGAGTTTACCGGTACCCAGCAGGAAATGGCCATTGATGATATGGGCACTGAGCAAAATAATGCTCATGCAAATGTTAATAGTAACGAAAAAGGACACTACACCACCATTACTGACTGGGAAACATTTGCGCTTTGGGAAACAAAACTACAGCAGGCTGAGTTGATTGCCTTTGATACTGAAACTACATCACTGGACTATATGAAGGCAGAAATTGTTGGTGTGTCCTTTGCTGTTGAATCAGGAAAGGCAGCATATGTACCAATGATACACAAAGATGTTGAAGCCCCCGAACAACTTGAACGTGAGGCTGTATTAAATCGACTGAAGCCCTTGCTTGAAGACCCCGACAAGGCGAAAGTCGGACAAAATCTGAAATATGATAGAAATGTGCTGTTAAACCATGGCATCTGCCTGCAGGGCATAGCTTTTGACACCATGCTGGAATCCTATGTTCTGGACAGCACGGCAACCCGTCATAATATGGATGCTCTGGCCCTTAAATATCTGGCTTATCAAACCACAAAATATGAAGATATTGCCGGAAAAGGTGTTAAACAATTACGCTTTGATGAAGTACCTGTTGCTCAGGCCGCACCTTATGCCGCCGAAGATGCAGATATTACCATGCGTCTGCATGAAGTACTCTGGCCAAAACTGCAGGAACAGCCGGGTCTGAAAAAATTATTTCAAGAAGTGGAACTTCCTCTCTTGTCTGTATTATCTCGTATTGAACGCAATGGTGTGTTAGTTGATGCCAATATGCTGCATCAGCAAAGTCAGGTAATTGCCCTAAAACTCAAGGAAATTGAAACCGAGTCTTTTGATATGGCAGGTGAAGTATTTAATATGTCATCACCGAAACAGATTCAAAATATTCTGTTTGAAAAAATGGCACTGCCGATAAAGTCAAAGACACCCAAAGGACAGCCATCAACTGCTGAATCAGTTCTGCAGGAATTAGCACTGGATTATCCTATGCCTAAGCTCATTCTTGAACATCGCTCACTGGCAAAACTAAAATCGACTTATACCGATAAATTACCCTTGCAGATTGAAGTAAAAACAGGCCGGGTGCACACTTCCTATAATCAGGCAGTTGCAGTAACGGGCAGACTTTCATCTACTGAACCCAATCTGCAAAATATCCCCGTTCGAACTGCACAGGGTAGACAAATCCGTCAGGCATTTATTGCTCCGCCGGATAAAAAAATTGTTGCAGCTGATTACTCCCAGATTGAATTGCGCATCATGGCGCATTTATCGGAAGATCTTGGCTTGCTTAAAGCCTTTGAACAGGGTCTGGATGTACATCGAGCAACGGCATCTGAAGTTTTTAGCGTTGAACTGGATTCTGTCAGTACAGAACAACGGCGCAGTGCCAAGGCGATTAACTTTGGTTTAATATATGGTATGTCGGCATTTGGTCTGGCTAAACAGTTAGATATCAGCAGAGGTGATGCTCAAGGTTATATTGAACGTTATTTTGATCGCTATCCCGGAGTAAAAGTTTATATGGATCGCATGCGTGAACTGGCTAAAGAACAGGGTTATGTTGAAACTGTATTTGGTCGACGACTCTATATACCGGAAATTAATTCACGTAATGGCCAACGCAGACAATACGCAGAGCGATCTGCAATAAATGCCCCCATGCAGGGCAGTGCGGCGGATATTATCAAACGAGCGATGCTTGATATGGATAAATGGCTGGCTGAAGAAGCTATATCAGGAGCCCCTTTTGAAGGCATAATAATGACAATGCAAGTTCATGATGAACTGGTTTTTGAAGTGCCTGAAAATATTTTAACTGATTCCGTAGAAAAAATTACTACAATAATGAGTGCAGCTGCAGAACTGAAAGTACCGTTAATAGCTGAGGCGGGAATTGGTGATAACTGGGATGAGGCGCATTAGAAAATCCATACACCAAAGTACTCTTAACTCTTGATCTTCAACCGCCCCAACGAAGAAAATGATGCGGTGAGCGCTGAGGGAGGAAGGCTGGTATAGTTCAGGGGGTTTTTGAAAACATGGATGTTTTCAACAAAGCGACACACGGACGTGCTCGAAGCGTCCCCCTGAACTATACCAGCCTTCCTCTCTCAGCGCGCTTGTTACTCAGCTAAAATTTTCTGAGCAGCATCTAATGCCACGCCCTTGTTGATATTAGCCCCCATTCCAGACAGGACTGCTTCCAGAGCACTAAGACATAAAATAATATTTTCTGCCCGGCTGCTAAAGCCCATAAGGCCAATACGCCAGACTTTTCCAGCCAAAGCACCCAGACCAGCACCAATTTCAAGGTTAAACTCATTCAGTAACTGACTGCGCACCGCAGCATCATCTACTCCTTCAGGAATAGTAACGGCATTGAGCTGCGGCAGACGATCATTTTCATCCACGACAAAATTTAACCCCATAGCTTCCAGACCGGCACGCAAGGCTAAATGGTTTTTCTTGTGACGAGCCCAGGAGTTTTCCAGACCTTCATTGTTTAACATAACCAGAGATTCATGCAGTGCGTATAAGGCATTGACAGGTGCTGTATGGTGATAAGCACGTTTGGTATTAGCTCCCCAATAACCCATGACCAGATTCAAATCTAAAAACCAGCTTTGAACTGGTGTTTTACGATTCTTAATGACTGCAATAGCCTTGTCATTAAAGCTGACTGGAGAAATACCCGGCGTGCAGGAAAGACATTTTTGCGTACCGGAATAAATTGCATCAATTCCCCAGTCATCAACGCGTAATTCGCAACCCCCTAGTGAAGTCACGGCATCGACTATGGTGAGACAATCATGTTGTCTGGCCAGTTTACACAGACTCTCTGCATCGGCGCTGGCACCTGTTGACGTTTCAGCATGAACAAAGGCCAGAATTTTGGCATCCGGATTAGCTTTCAGAGCTTCTTCGACTTTGTTCAGATCAACGGTTTTACCCCATTCATCTTCAACCATTACGGCTGTAGCACCCAGACGTACTACATTTTCTTTCATTCGACCGCCGAATACACCATTTTGGCAGATAATTACTTTATCACCTGCTTCAACCAGATTGACAAAGCAGGTTTCCATACCGGCTGAGCCGGGTGCAGAAACCGGGATGGTCAGTTCATTTTTGGTCTGAAATGCATATTGTAAAAGTCCTTTGACTTCATCCATCATGGCAACGAACTCAGGATCAAGGTGACCTATAGTGGGTCTGGCAAGAGCAGATAATATACGAGGGTGTACATCAGAAGGCCCAGGGCCCATTAAAGTTCTTACTGTAGGGTTAAAACTGCTGATCATGTCATTTTCCTGTGCGATGTTATCAATAATACGGGCTATTTATAACCGAAATATATAACCTAGCATTATACTAGGGTATTATTTGTTTTTCATTAGTTTAATAAAAAAAATTAATAATTTATTAGAAAATATTTTTTAGGTTTTAGTTTAGCTGAGCTGTCCGTTGAGCATTTTCAGTACAGGACCGGAGCGTTCGGTGATTTCGATACGACAGATCTTGCCATTTTCTATCGAAATTTTATACATACCCATGACCTCGCTATAGAGCACATGAGCAATAATCGCTCGAATTACTCCAGCATGGGCTACGATAAGCAGATGCTTGCCATGAAATTCTTTGAGCAGTGTTTTCCAGCTTTGTACGACGCGATTTATAAAGTCTTCCAGGGGTTCACTGCCTTCAGGACGGTTGTTCAGTGGATCATGATAGA
>Ga0209013_10001199_pt1 | contig 23909 bp, 19 predicted proteins | sample Cruoilmetagenom2_FD_187291 | JGI IMG/M metagenome (GOLD analysis project Ga0209013, IMG submission 187291) | Oil polluted marine microbial communities from Coal Oil Point, Santa Barbara, California, USA - Sample 2 (SPAdes) (version 2) | ecosystem: Environmental > Aquatic > Marine > Oil seeps ... | reverse complement strand
GACTTGGACAAACTGACCATTTGGCGGACAGTTTCAGTTTCTTTTCTAGGAACTGCGCCCACAGCCAATACCAGCATATCAAAAATGTGGGATTCCAGCCGGTTGCTGGTGGTATTTTCCACCATCAGGTGCAGATCTCCCGTTTCAGGATCTTCGTATACCTCTCCTGGCAGTCCGCGGATATATTTCACTCCAGATGCCCTGCTTCGCATCAACAATTCCTCAAATCCTTTGCCAAAAGCCCGCAGATCAGTATAAAAGACTGTTGATTCCACATCCGGGTAGGCATCGTGCAGGTATTGAGTGGTTTTAATAGTGTTCATGCAGCAGAAATTGGAGCAGTAGGGATTCCCTCGTTCCGGATCCTGGGTCCTGGAGCCGACACACTGAATGAAACCGATCCTCTTTGGAAAAGCCAGGTCGCCTGGACGGCCCAGATGGCCTTCTAGCGGACCGCTGCTGCATATCAAGCGCTCAAACTCCAGGCTTGTAAGAACATTCGGATAGCTGGAATAGCCATATTCATCCAGCGGAGTTGGATCATAAATATCCATCCCGGTAGCGACGATCACAACACCCACCTCTACCTCGATGATCTTATCCTTCATAGTAAAATCAATACATTCCTTTTCACAGGCCTCGATGCACTTGCCGCAAGCAATCGGATTTTGTCCCAGGCATTCATCAGCATTTACTATATAAGCCGAAGGAACTGCCTGCGGGAATGACAGGAAGATCGCCTTCCGGCTGCCCAGGCCAACCTGGTATTCATCCGGGATGACAACCGGACAGACATCTACACAATCCCCGCAGGATGTGCATTGGGTTTCTTCCACATAGCGGGCTTTTTTACGGATCCGTACCTTAAAATTACCTACATAACCGGAAATATCTTCCACTTCGGCATAGGTCAGTAATTTGATGTTGGGATGTCGACCGACATCCATCATTTTGGGTCCGAGAATTCAAATACTACATTCGATATCAGGATAAACCTTATCCAGCTGGGCCATGATCCCGCCAATCGACGGCTCCTTTTCCACCAGGTAGACCTGGTGACCGGAATCTGCCAGGTCAAGGGCAGATTGGATGCCAGCCACACCGCCGCCCACAACCAGGGCAGCATCAGTGACCGAGATCTGTTCCTCTTCCTGGGGAATCAGCCACTGGGCCCGGGCAACGGCAACTTTCACGATCCGTTTGGCTTTTTCAGTCGCAGCCTGACCGTTTCCGGGTGTTACCCAGGAGCAATGTTCCCGGATATTGGCCATTTCCAGCAGGTAGGGATTCAATCCGGCGCCGGCAATGCAATTTCGGAAGATCACTTCATATGTTGCCGGCGAACAAGACGCAACCACTATGCGATTTAGATTGTGCTCCCTGATAGATAGCTGGATCTCAACCTGTCCAGGATCTGCACAGGTATATTTATTCCTGACAGCGGCTACAACACCGGGTAAACCCGCAGCATATTCCCGAACGGCTTCTGTATCCACCGTGCCTGCAATATTGGATCCACAATCACAAACAAAAACCCCGATCCGTAAGTTTTTATCAGTCAATGGCACCCTCCTCTTTGTAAATGTTTCCCTGATCTATCATTTGATTCAAATCTTTTCCGCAATCAAGGTCGTTAGATCCTGGATATCTATTTGAATTTCACTCCCTGAAATCGGATCTCTCTGGGCGCATTTATAATGGATCTGGCATTTAACACAGGATGTGATCAGCTTTTCCGCTCCAGTTGAACGAGCTTCCATTAAACGCTCTGACTGCACTTTCTTGTTGAGCTGTCCGCAGGTAGTCCAGCAGCTCGTGCCGCAGCATGTACTTGTGTGGGCATAATGATCCATCTCAACCAGCTGATAACCCAGGTTCTGGATCAGATCGCGGGGCTGCTGATAGATCCCCATAAACCTTCCCAATCGACAGGGATCCTGGTAGGTGACAGGATATAGTTCTGGACTATTTGTTGGAAAGAGTTTTTGAAACTTATCATCTTCTGCCAGCAGCTCAGTAATATGCAGTACTTCCAGGCCAAGGCTGCCAACTTGCTCGGGATAAGTGGATTTGAGGGTATAGGCGCATTCCGGACAGGTTGTTACCAGCCGTTTAGCGCCGGTTTGGGAAATGGCCTCCAGATTCAATTCCGCCAGTTTCCTGAAGGTATCCATATCTCCCTGCCAGTAAGGATCATGACCACAGCAGCGTTCATTTTCCAGCACCATGGGCTCAATTCCCAGGTGATTCAGAATCTTTACCGCCGCCCTGGCGATCTCAGTCCCTTCGACATCCAAATCTCCGAACACAGTATCGTAATACGGTAAACAGCCCGGAAAATAGATCACCTCTGATTCTGGGGCAATTCTTAAGTCATCATCGATCCAATCCAAGCGGTTTTGTTCCAGCGCCGGGTCGGTCATCATCCTCATCCAACTCTGGATCGTACCGCTGTGGGTGCAATCGCCAGACTGCCCCTTCTCCCAAGCTAGCTGGCGGGCATCGTGAATGAACTCAGAAAATTGAACTCCTGAGGGACAGATCTCAGTACAGCGCTGACAGGTTAAACAAGACCATAAAAGTGGATCCTCCAGGACTCGGTCCTCACCACTATTGACGGCGCCCTCGACCAACAGCCTGGGGCTGGTATACCCATCTACCAGGTGAAGAGTGATAGGGCAGACTGAACTGCATTTCCCACAGTCGAGACACAGCCAGGCCTGATTTGATTGAACGATCTCAGCGAAAGTATTCACCGGGTTTTCCTGTTATCTTGAATATTCTTTACCAACTGATCGATATTCTCCTGAAAGCTCTCTCCATCTCCAGCTGAAACCAAATGATACTGGAGCAAATTCTCGTTGTAACCCAATAACCTCAGCAGGGTCCGGCTCTCTTCAAATACCTCTCGCGCTTCCTGGTTCCCATTTTGATAACGGCATTCACCTTCCGGGCAGCCGATCAGGCAGACACCGGCCGCTCCACCCTCAAATGCTTTCAGGATAATTCCCGAAGTGATCCGTCCCAGGCAGGAAATCCGAATCGGTACCAGAGCAGGAGAATAAACCAGGTTATTCTTCCCCGCAGCTTCCAGGCTGCTGAAAGCGTGCCAATTACAGGTGAACAGGATGATCTTCTGTTTAGCAGCGACTTTATTCATCTCAATTCAATATCATCTCCATCATCTCATTCAATTCGGAACTCGTATGCGTAGCAGGTGCAATGGCACCTGAGGGACAATGGGCAGTACAAATACCACAATCCTGGCATAAGAATGGGTTGATCACAGCATAAGTTCCCCGTTCATCCTGGATGATCTCCGGGATACCATATCCACAGATATCCTGGCAGGTGCCGCACCCCCGACAGCGCTGCCAATCCACTACAGCTGAAAGTGGCTGTTCCTGACTGAAAGTACGACTCACCCAGGCGAAAATCCTCGCAGCGGCCGCTTTTCCACTGATGTCTGGATCCAGGCCTAGAGGGCAGAGGACCATTCCAAAATCCAGGGTATCCAGTTCCAATCGCTCTCTAGAAATTAGAAGGCTTTGGTTGTTCAATTTCAGGAACCCGCTGATATGGTCCAATTCTGCCCCACTCCCGGGAGCTAAAATCAGGCAATCTGCCTGAATTTCGTTCACCAATCCCTGGACCCGGAATTTAGCGCCGGACCTAACCACATCCCCGGATAATACCTCCAGGGATTCAGCAGCCAATCCCAGTGATGCCAGTGATTTGAGACAGGCTCCTGCTGAAGCTCCTTTGCCGACAACCAGGACTTTAATGGGATGGGAAGGTTTCTCGGGAAGATCTGCCGGGATAACTGGTTTCCTGCCAAGGGCTGCCCGGATCAAGTTCCTGGCTGCATCGGTCGCTTTTTTCTTGCTCTGCCGATGAGCCCAGGCGCACTGTTCCCGGATGTTGATGAATTCCAATTCTGCCAGCGGTTTCAGGGAATCGAAGATACCAAGATTGTCTTTGCAGCGCAATCGCTGGTAAGTACAGCTATAGCAAACCTGGTCCAATGAACAACAGCTGCAGGCAGCCAGAACCATTTTCCCCAGATGCTGCTCCTTGATAATCTGTTTAAGCTCCTCAGCCGCTTCAGCTGTGCAGGAATATGCCAATTCGTGGGTGTAATCAATCTCAGGCCAGGCCAGAGCCTCATTACAGAGGGCAGCAGTATTGACTATATTGGAAATCTCCCCTCCACACTGGCACAGGATCAGGCCAGTTTTTGTGCCAGTGCCAGATGTATGTCTGAGCCCAATCCCTAAAGCCGCTGGGGCCGTTTCCAGCCCCTTGATTACTTCAAAAGCCGCAGCGGATCCTGCCATTGGGTCCGAGGATGTATACAGAATTAAACCCTCAATATCTTCCCGGAGCAGCGCATTCTGACCAGATATTACAGCTTTGACCTCAATAATTGATGAAGAAATGATTTGATCGAAATTGATCGCACCAGTTTCACAAACCTCTACGCATGCCATACATTCACTGCAAGGGCCGCAAGCCAGGCAGCGTCCGGATTCCAGCAGCGCATCCTTTTCTACAAGGCCCAAATCCACTTCCTTGAAATTATTAACCCTATCTTCAACATCTAGACTGGGGATGGCTAGCCGCTCCAGGCGAGCGCTCTTGCGGGTTTTGAGGCGGGATTGCATCTCAGACAGTGAGAGAGTAATCTCTTGGCGGCTCTGGACCAGATCCGCTCCTGGTTGACCTGTCAGGAAATTATGGATCGAATTGGCAGCCCGATGCCCATCTCCAACAGCATCTACAACAAAAAAGGTAGTTCCCCGATGGACATCCCCAGCTGTGAAAACACCATCCATGGTAGTCATCAACTGGTTATTTGACTCAATGCCCTTGTTTGTTTGAACAGAAATCTGGTTATCTGGGGGTAGAAAGGAAAAATCCGGTCTCTGGCCCAGAGCCCAGATCACCAGGTCTCCCTCAATCAGATGTTCTGTATCCTTTAATTCCTTAAACTGGCGTTTGCCGTCAACAACTTCTCCAATTTCTGCTTCCAGGCATTCCACGCCATTTATGTTTCCACTCTCGATGATAATTCGCTGGAAAACCCTACCCCGGATAATCTCGACTCCTTCTTCCTCTGCCTCACTGACTTCGGTGAATGAAGCCCTCATCCCGCGGCATACTACCTTCACATCGGAGGTGCCCAACCGGACAGCCACCCGGGCGGCATCCATGGCAACATCTCCGCCTCCCAGAACGATGACTTTCCTTCCTTTGAGGTTGATCTTTTCACCCAGGCAAGCTTTCCTGAGAAATTCCAGGCTGAGCCAATTATCAGGATGGTCTGCTCCCTCAATAGGGACTTTCATAGCCAGATGGGCGCCAGTGGCGATCAAAACAGCATCAAACCCGTTTTCCAGAAGAGCTGGAATATCATCCACCCATGTATTCAAGCGCAGATCTACACCCTCTGACAGAATTTGTTCGATTTCCCAATCCAGCTGCTGATATGGCAGCCTATGGGGAGGAATGCCCACCCGCATCATACCGCCGGCGCTGGTATGATTATCAAATACCGTCACAAGGTGGCCCCTGCGGACTAAATCCCGGGCCGCGGTTAACCCGGCCGGGCCTGCTCCAATCACTGCAATCTTATTCCCTGAAGCTTGCGGTTGATGATCGGGGACCCGTTTTCCTCCTTCCCAAACCTCATCCTGGTGGTTATAGGCCCAATCGGCCACATACCGTTTCAGCGCCATCAGATTTACCGGATCATCCAGACGGCTGCGATTACAGGCCTGTTCACAATAGTGATTACAAACTCTTCCGCAGACTGAAGGGAAAGGCAGGGCATCATAAATCAGGTGATAGGCCTCTTTGAACCGTCCCTGATTAATTAACGCCACATAACCCTGAACATGGATGCCAGCAGGGCAGGCGTTTGTACAGGGAGAGATCCCCTCTTTTTCAATCACCGCGCAATCCGGCTGTCCCCCAAAATGGATCGCTTTCAAATCTGTACCGGGAATAGTAACAGGGCAAACATCGACGCAGTCACCGCAGGCTGTACACCTGCTCAGATCGATATATCGGGGATGCTGCTGCAGCTGGATCTGGTATCCACTATTGGTCCGGCTGATCTGATTAATATCTGTATTGGTCCAAACCTTGATGCGGGGATCTTTCAAGACTTCCAGCAGCAGTGTGTTTATAAGATACTCTGGCAGATTAAAGTTTTGATCGCTGCCAATAAAAGGGCTGCTCTCAACCAGATTCACCCGCAGGCCAACATTTGCCAGGTCTTGAGCGGCCTGCAATCCTGCATGTGTACAACCGATTACCAATACTTGATTATCCATAAAATATCCGGCTGCCCGGTTTCAGCCCTGGGCCAAACCTTCCTGGTATCCTGTCCTGAAAACATCCAGATTCAGATCGACGGTTTTAGGAGGGACTGATTCCGCGATGGATTCTTCCATCGCTTTTTGGTCTACGATTCCCTCCACTGCTGTCCAGAATCCCAGCATCACAGTATTTGCCGCCCGGTTATTTCCAGCTTCCTCAGCAATCTTGGTAGCGGGTATTCCCAGGGTTTTTATATCCGTTCGATGATCCTCAGGGAGTATTACCAGTTCATTATCGATCAACAGAACCCCATCAATTGCCAGAGTATCCACATATTTATCATAGGCTCCCTGCGACATGATGATCATGCTGGTTGGTTCAGTTAAATGGGGATGGTGAATTGGGCTGCTGGAGATGATTACCTGGGATCCTGCCGCGCCGCCCCGGGCTTCCGGTCCATAACTCTGGGTAAAACAGGCTTCCAGGTTATTAAAGACCGCCGCAGCCATGCCAATGATCTTTCCCGCGCTCATTATGCCCTGGCCTCCGAAACCACCCAGCTGAATTTCTGTCCGGGGCACTTTTTTCTTTTTGATCGAGAGGGAGACCCTTTTATCCAGGGCAGCTTTCTCGCGCTGCCAGTACTTCTCCGCTATTTCCACTCGCTGATTCATCGCTTCCTCAAAATCCGGGCGGGTTTCCAGCAATAATTCTCCTTCGATGATCTCAATTATCTCGCCGCTTTCGTTTACCTTAATGTGCGCATCTTTGGGATGAAGTCCATGATCAGTCTTGCCAACCCGCTGATAATGTTTCATCACTTCCAATCCCCTGCGGCGCAGGTTCTCGGGATCCAGGCCTTTTCCATCCGGATTCCAGCGGGAATAGGCCGTGGAACAAGGGGCAATGATCTCCACAAAACTGAACCCGGGATGAGTTAAGGCTTTGCGCAAGGTCCAGTCGAGCTGGCGGGCATGCAGTGTTGTCCAGCGGGCCACATACGAAGCCCCACTGGCGGCTGCCAGATACGGCAGATTGAATGGATATTCATAATTACCATATTGGGCTGTAACCGCCCGGGCTTCATGGGGTGTTGTCGGTCCAACCTGGCCGCCGGTCATCCCATAATTGAAATTATTGACACATACAACGGTAATACCAAGGTTCCGCCTAGCAGCATGGATGAAGTGATTGCCTCCTATACCGGCGATATCACCATCACCGGAGATAACGATCACTTTAAGATCCGGATTGGCGATCTTTAAGCCGGTAGCAAACGGAATAGCCCGCCCGTGGGTGGTGTGAAACGAATCCAGGCGCACATAACCAGCTATCCTACCTGTACAACCAATGCCAGAGACAACAGCAACTTTATCCAGGTCCCAGCCTTTCCTCTTCTCCAGCCACTTGAGGGAGCTGATGAAAGAAGTTAAAGCTGTCCCAAGGCCGCAGCCCTGACACCAGATATGGGGCAGGCGTTCTCCCCGGAGCAGGTCATCCATGGGGTGCAGCCCGGTAATCCAATCCCCTTCCGAGGAAGCCTCGTAGGTCATAATGCGGGGTTTAGTTTTGCTATCAATTCTTTCTGCTGTCATAGTTCATCCTCCTGGACGCCGTACTGACCAGGAAAAGCTGGTCAGGCTTCCTGCCTAATTCCGGCACCCTGTCGAATAGCTTCCAGCACATCCCGTGGATCTAAAATATCTCCCCCGGGTTTATGAACACCGATCACTTTTGTTTTTCCTGCAGCGCTGCGCTGCACTTCCCGGACCATCTGTCCCATATTGATCTCCGGGACTACAAAAGCCTGCACTTTCTCGGCCAACTTGGATATGAATTCTTCCGGGAAAGGCCAGACAGTGATCAAACGCAGGTATCCAACCTTGATCCCTTCTTTGCGGGCCTGGTCGATCGGCCACAGGGATGTCCTGGCAGAAATTCCGTAAGAAACAACAACTACATCGGCGCCCCGCAATTTTTCTTTCTCCAGTTGGATGATATCCTTCTGGTTGGCTGTAATCTTCTGCATGATGCGCGAGACATTCAATTCATTGGCTTCAGGATTCATCGCAGGATAACCCCGTTCATCATGAGTTAGCCCTGTAACATGGATCCGGAAGCCGTCACCGGCCTTGACCATGGGAGATACATAACCCGGATCCCCCTTAGGGCTGGCGCGGTAGATCCGGAAATGGTCCGGTTCCAGATCACCCCTGGATACTAGGGGACGGTGCAGGATCTCTATCTCTTCTACAGGCGGTATAACCACCTTTTCGGTCATATGCCCAACTTCGGCGTCGGTCATCACTAAAACAGGTGTGCGGTATTTTTCTGACAGATTAAAAGCCCGGATGGTCAGATCAAACAGCTCCTGGGGCGATCCGGGGCTGAGGGCAATGATTTCATAATCGCCATGGGATCCCCAACGGGCCTGCATCATATCCTGCTGTCCAACCAGGGTGGGCAGTCCAGTGGAAGGGCCTCCCCGCTGGACATTGACCAGCACGCAAGGAGTTTCCAGCATAATACCCAGCCCCAGATTTTCCATCATGAGAGAAAATCCCGGTCCGCTGGTGGCAGTCATGGATTTCACACCGGCCCAGGAAGCCCCCAGAACAGCATTCATGGATGCCAGTTCATCTTCCATCTGTACATATTTTCCTTCCACCTGGGGCAGCCGAACAGACATACGTTCAGCAATTTCTGTTGCCGGTGTGATCGGATAACCTGCGAAAAACCGGCATCCGGCCAGGATAGCGCCTTCTGCACAGGCATGGTCTCCCAGCATAAAGTGTTCCCCGGTAAGACTGCCTTTCTGTTCTGTCATTTTTTCACCTCATTCCGCTGGACGGGATGGATCAAGCCCGGCGTTTGTTTACCCCCATCCTCTATATATATGGCAAAATCAGGGCACAACAGGGTGCATAATCCGCAGTTCACGCAAAGGTTCTCTTCAATTACCTGGGGGGGATGATAACCCTTGGTATTGGTTCGGCCTGAGATCCCCAATGTTCCCTGGGGGCAAAACTCAATACAAAAACCGCAACCTTTACACCGGTCATCGATAATATGGACGATACCGTGTGTAATAAGGATGCGGTCTTTATCCAGTGGCTGTCTCCAGAGAGGCATAGTTCCTCCACAACAAGATCGATCACTCACAAACACTTTATGGCTGTTATCAAACTACTAATATTAGGTCAAGCTCACTAAGCATGTTCCTCAATAAAATTGAAATAATTCTCTAATTTGATTTACTTTCAGTACATTATTTTATTGATCTCGTCCAGCGATTCTGGGCTGGGGCGAAGTTTCTCAGCCGGCAGGCGATTGAGCGCTGTTTCAGGCAGGTCATACAGATCAAAGAGGGAGCTTTGGGTGGGATTGATATAGATCAATCCGGTGATGAGCTCGTTACGGTCATTGGCTTCTTCCAACATCTGAAGCGCGTTAGCCCGGTTGGTCGGCTCATAATCCTGGGCCAGTTTTTTCAGGATGATATGTGTGCCGTCATAAAGTGGAACATCCAGGGTTTCGCCTTTTGCGTATTGAACCTTGATGTCCTCGACAGGGGGCACAAACGACAGCTCATGCAGGGCAACTTCGTGGGATTTGCCCCAGGCATAGGAGTGGAAAGAATCATCCTGATTGTTAAAAGTCACACAGGGGCTGATAACATCGATCACGGCAATACCCTTATGATGTATGCCAGCCTTGATTAGCGCTTTTAGCTGCTGGGGGTCGCCTGAAAAAGAACGGGCCACAAAAGAAGCCCGCCCAGCAATAGCCTCCCAGACAATATCCACCGGAACGTAGCGGTTCTGGCCCTGTTTTTTCAATGCCAGGCCCTGTTCTGCCGTAGCGGAGAACTGCCCTTTGGTCAAGCCATAGACCCCGTTATTGGCCACAATATAGAGCATGGGTAAATTTCGGCGGGTGACGTGTTTGAACTGGCCCATACCGATGCTGGCGGTATCTCCATCGCCGCTGATACCGATTCCGATCAATGACGTGTCACCAAATAGAGCCCCGGTAGCCAGCGAGGGCATTCTCCCATGTAAACCGTTAAATCCAAAGGAGCGATCCATAAAATAAGTAGGGGCTTTGCTAGAACAGCCGATCCCGCTGACCTTGATCAGATTCTCGGGAAGAATATTCAGCTCGTAGCAGGCAGAGATAATTTGTCCCACAATCGCATTATGCCCGCAGCCCAAACATAATGTGGACGGCTTACCTTTATAATCTTCTTTGGATAATCCGATATCGTTAAGTTTTTTTACTTTTTCAGCCATTAAGCATTCTCCTCATTCAAAACAGCTTCTCTGATCCATTCCGCATTTAATGGCAAACCATCAATCATTGCCAGAGAGACCAGATCTTGTGCTTTTTCCGGCAGCTCCAGTGACAAAATACTATGCATCTGTCCATCCCGGTTATTTTCAACAATATAGACCTTCTCATGGGAACGGATAAAATCAAGCACCTGGTCTGAAGCCGGTAAAGACCGGAGCCGAAGGTAATCCAGTTTGACACCGTCCGCCTTCAGATAATCCAATGCTTCAACCATGGCGGCATCCGGCGAACCAAAAGCAATGATTCCCTTTGTGGCACCCCGCATTTTTTTAATCACCGGCTCAGGCAGGTCAGTTTTGGAAGAATTGATCTTGTTCTTTATACGATCCAGGTTTTTCCGCCACTGTTCCGGATGCTCACTGTAATTAGCAAAATCATCATGCCCGGTTCCACGGGCAAAATAGGCGCTTTTGGGATGAGTGTTACCTGGCACGGTCCGATAAGGTATGAAATCGCCATCCAGGTCCCGGTATCTACCCCATTCTTCTTTGATCTTCTCTAGATCTTCTTCCCAAAGGATTTTCCCTCTTTCAATTGGGGTCTCCGGGTACTCAAAAGGTTCTGTCGTCCATTGATTTTTACCCAGGTCGAGATCTGAGAGGCAAAAAACTACTGTCTGATATTTTTCGGCCAGATCGAGCGCTTTCCAGCCGAACTCAAAACATTCCTTAACGCTGCCGGGGATCAACATAATATGTTCGGTATCTCCTTGCCCTAAATAATAGGCAAGGTTGATATCTCCCTGGGCTGTCCGTGTGGGTAGTCCTGTACTTGGTCCAACACGCTGAACAACCCAGATCACAATCGGAATCTCCGCAAAATAAGCCAGGCTGGTATATTCCGCCATTAAGCTCAAGCCCGGGCCAGACGTAGCAGTCATCGCCCGTAAACCTGCCCAACCTGCCCCTACAACCATGCCCACCGCTGCCAGCTCATCTTCCGCCTGGATAACGGCATAGGTACTCTTCCCGGTTTCAGGATCAACCCGCAGTTTCGGGGCATATTCAAGGATGGATTCGGGTAAACTTGTGGCCGGGGTGATCGGATACCAGGATACAAAGTGCATCCCACCGTAGATAGTACCCAGTCCTGCAGCTGTATTCCCGTCTACCAGGATGGAATTATCAGTTAGGTCCCGAGGCTCAATCCAGTAAGGCAAATCAAAATCCAAATTCTCTTCAGCCCACTGGTAGGCCAGATTGATTACCATCATGTTAAATTCCACCGGGCTTTCTTTCCCCTTAAAATGGAATTCCAGAGCCGCTTTGATAGGTTCTAATTCGATTCCAAGCAGATTCGCCAGCACGCCCACATAGACCATGTTCGCAACGAGTTTGCGCAGGTCTCGGTGAGGTTTGGCTTCCTTTACAATGTCCTTTACCGGCATGGGGACCGTGATCATATCAACCCGATCAATCGGATCTTTGATGTCATCGGCGTACAAGAAAAGTCCTCCTTGCACCAGATCATATTGGTCTTCCGTGAAGGTTTTGGGGTTCATCGCCACAACAATATCCGCTTCTTTCCTCCGGCCGCCATAACCTGATTGGCTGACCCGGATCTTATACCAGGTGGGCAATCCCTGAATATTGGAAGGGAAAATATTTTTCCCGGAAACCGGGATTCCCATCTTGAAGATGGCTCTCAGTATGGTCAAGTTAGCAGTCTGGCTGCCAGATCCATTTTCTGTGCCAATATTGATGGAAAATTCATTTACACCGCTTAAACGTCTTTGAACCGGTTTTTTAGTTTGTGTTTGGGCCATACAATCTCCTAATATATTCCCATTGAAACAGTGACGTGTTTTTTAGCAACAATCATCGCACCATGCGATCCATCAGCTCAAAATGCTCCCGGAGCACTTTCAAACCCCTCGTTTTGTCTTTCCGGATGGCCGCTTCTACTAATTCCTCATGATAAGTCCAGACCTGCTCCAGATATTCAAGGTCTGTATAAACATTCAATCCCACAGCCTCATAGGCATCCCAGTATGCTTCCAGCAATCCGGAAACAAACACATTATTCAACCGCTTGAAAAAAGTGAGATGGAGTTGGCGGTGTTCCTGGTGCGGGATGCGGACCGGCTTTCCCTGCAGTTTTTCCCAAGCACTTTTTACAAGCTGGATCAAATCCTGATGATCGGATTCCTGCAGAAGGTCCACTGCCTGGGGGAAATAAGCGTATTCAAGGTGGCGCCTCAGATCTACAAAGTTCTCAAAATAAGCCTGATCCTGTTGGATGGCATAACATAATGAGGCATCAACTGCCGGTGTGAAGGCATACGGCAAGGGACGAATACCACGGCGTGGTTTAACATCAACCAGGCCCAGGACTTTGGCTGCTTCCAACTGTTCCCTCAGGGCAGATATGCTGATACCAATCTCCTGGCTGAGCGCTTTTAATGCAGGCAGCGTTTCTGTATTCGAATCGGTGGATTGGAGGAGATAATCGATAAATTCAGAGTTATCCATTTCTATCTCTGATATGATTAATACGATGAATAAGATTAATCCTACTTAATTCTAGCAAAAGAGGAGAAAAAGTCAAGTTTGAGGATCATTAACTGGAATAATGACACCATAATAGGTGAATAACTTCCCGAAAAAACAGAGGGACGGAGTCCTTTGGAAGGACTCCGTCCCTGATTATTAAGAGAGGGAAATACTTTCAATCTATCAAAAATCGACTCGCCCCGCCAATCAGCAGCGCCACGCCAGTTTTCAAGGCTTCTTCATCAAAATTAAAATCGGGCTGATGATGTTTGGCATCAAGTCCCAGCTTCGGATTGGCAGATCCCACAAAACTGTAGCAGCCAGCCATCCCCTGCATCAGGAAAGCCATATCCTCAGACGCCATGGTTTGATAATTATCATCCAATTCTGCATCCGGAAAGAGGGAAACCGCTGTCTGGCGCATCACCTCAGCAACCTCCGGCTGGTTGGTCACCGCGGGGGAGATATCAATGATCTCAATTTCAGCGCTGCATAAATGGGCTTTGGCAACGCCATCCACTATTTGATGAAAGCGCTCCAGAACCAGATGCCGGGTTGTTTCTGTAAAAGTCCTGATAGTTCCTTCTAGAGTAACAGTTTCAGGGATCACGTTGTGGGTCTGGCCGCCGTGAATTGAACTGACCGTTATCACAGCACTGTCCAGGGGAGGTACTTCCCGAGAAACCAGGCTTTGCAGTGAAGTCACGATATTTGCCGCCGCCACAATGGGATCAACCGATTCGTGGGGTTTTCCGCCGTGCCCACCCCTACCCTTGATCAAGATATGGAATGTTTCCGAAGCAGACATTACCGGACCATCACTGATGCCCAGCCAGCCAAGTTCTTTTTCATTCCAGAGATGCAGTCCCAGCACAATATCAGGCTCAGGGTCTTCCAACACTCCCGCTTCGATCATCCTGCGGGCGCCTCCCAAGCCTTCCTCAGCTGGTTGAAAGACAAATTTGATCCGGCCGGGTAGATCCCGGTAATTCTCGGCCAGCAGTTTCGCCACAGACAGACCGATGGCCATATGTCCATCATGTCCACAGGCATGCATAATACCTTCATTTTGGGAGGAATAATCCACACCAGTATTTTCAGTGACTGGCAGGGCATCCATATCAAAACGAAGCAGGATAGTTTTTCCAGGAGATCCGCCATTAAACAAGGCAACAATTCCAGTCTCTGCAATTCCAGACTGGATCGAGAAGCCATCCAACTTGGACAGTTCTCTGAGTATGATTTCAGCTGTGTGAACTTCTTGGAAACCCAGCTCTGGCTGGCGATGGAATTCCCGCCTGAGTTCGCTGGTATAGGTAAAGACCTGATCCACTTGAGCCAGGATCTCGTTCATCGATTTATCCGTTCTACCTCATCAGGATCAAAATCATGGATGCCATCTTCCCCGAGGTACACGGATATTCTTTGGCTGAGGGCATTTACGCGGACGACTTTTCCTTCCCCGCGGGGTGTATTGACACGCTTGCCCTGTTTGGGCAAATTCTTCTTGGCTTCTTTGTACTGATCATATTCATGCATCAGGCAGCAGCGAAGCCGGCCGCACATGCCGGTAATTTCCGAAGGGGCCAGGGAAATACCTTGTTCCTTGGCCATTTTAATGGAGATCGGGATGAACCCAGTCATGAATTCCGTGCAGCAGCGAACCTCGCGTCCACAAGCGCCCATGCCGCCAATGATCTTGGCTGAATCCCGGGGGCCAATCCGACGCATTTCCAGATTCGCCTTGGGGTTTTCCTTCTTGAGTTTTTTCAGTAGATTTCCGAGGTTTGGATCATCGTTGCCCTCATAACAGTAGAGAAACACAAGGTTTTCACCTTCCAGACTGAATTCAGCAGATACGAACTTGACCTCTTCCAAACTTTTTTCTTCCCCTGCCAGTTTCCGGCAGTCTTCCAGAACTTCTTGTTCCTTTTTCTCCCAAACCTGGCGGATTACCAGGTCCCGAGAAGTAGCAGAACGCAAGATCGGCTTCCAATTTCGGCCTTTCTTCTGACCTGGACCCTGGAAAGAAACCACCTGACCCAATTGCTGACCGCGGCTAGTCTCTACGATCACATATTCGCCCTTCTTAATCTCCGGAACGGAGGAAGCATCAAAATGATAAGTTTTTCCACCACCGTGGAAACGTATTCCTACAATATGAGCCATCATGTGCCTATTTTACCGTATTATTCTTAAATACAAAGGAAGCGGTTCCCTTGCAGGAAACCGTTTCCTAATTGAATTAAACAAAACCGTTATTATTTTCCCTTAACTGCCTGGATGCTGACCTGGGCGGCGATCTTTTCAGCGATCTCAATCAGAGACTTGGCTACAGGCGAATCGGGATGTGAAAGGGATACAGGCATTCCCTGGTCACCGCCAACTCTTACCTGGGGATCAATGGGAATCGTTCCAATAAAGGGCACACCGGTCATTTTGGCCAGTTTCTCACCGCCGCCTGACCCAAAAATATCCATTCGTTCTCCATCCGGAGTCTCAAGGAAACTCATATTTTCCACAACACCAAAGATGGGGATTTTCAGTTCCTGGAACATATTAATACCCCTGAGAGCATCATCAAGAGACACTTGCTGCGGCATGGTGACAATCACTCCCCCCTGCAGCTCCAGGGTCTGGCTTAAACTGAGTTGAACATCACCGGTTCCAGGTGGTAAATCGACCACCAGATAATCCAGCTCCCCCCAATCCACATCGTTAATGAACTGTTTGATGGCTGAATGGAGCATAGGGCCGCGCCAGATGAGTGCCTGCTCGGGCTTGACCATAAAACCGATCGAGATCACTTTTACTCCGTGACCTTCTCCGGGCAGAATCTTCTCTTCAGGCGAGGCTCCGCCCAGTCGGTCAACACCCATCATGGTCGGGATGTTAGGACCGTAAATATCTGCATCCAAAAGACCAACCTTAGCACCCTTTTGGGCCAGGATGACTGCCAGGTTCACAGCGACTGTGCTTTTTCCAACGCCTCCTTTACCTGAGGCAATCGCGATCACATTTTTGATATTGGATGGGGCAGATTTTTTCTGTCCCACCGGCACCTTGGCGCCCATGGTGATCTCAACTTCACTCACACCTTCCAGCGCTTCAACTGCTGCCAGAGCATTAGCCTGGATCTCATCTTTGAGGGGACATGCCGGTGTTGTCAGGTTAACAACAAAACTGACTTTGCCGTTCTCAACCTTTACATCATCGATCATGCCCAGGCTGACCAGGTCTTTCCCGATTTCGGGATCTATTACCTTGCCCAGGGCTTTTAATACCATCTCTCGTGATAATTCTTTTCCCGCCATAAAATACCTTCCTGATACTTGATAGTCAGTAATGCAGACCTCATTTTAGCATGAATAAACGGCTTGAATCTCAATATTATATTAAAGAAGGAGGAAAGTCCTGGTTCGGGCAGAGGATATAATTAAAAGCTGACAGACTGGGCAAGATGCTATATAATGTAGTGAACTGTTTACCAGTGATAAAGTATGACTAAAAACAATCACAACAACACGGAACAGAGGCATGTTGAGCTGGTTCCACATAATCCAGATTGGTCCCACCAGGCAGATGAAGAAGCGCAGCGCATCATGTCTGATCTTACTTTTCCAATTGTCGGCATATACCATATCGGAAGCACCTCGGTGGCAGGTATCAAAGCAAAACCGATCCTGGATCTTGTGATGGAAGTGGAGAATCTAGAGGATGTCATTCAGGCAATCCCAGAATTCGAAGCTATTGGATATATAAATAAGGGGGAATACGGGATTCCCGGCCGGCAATTTTTTACAAGGGATACTAACGAAAATCGCACACATCACTTACATGTCTTCCAGATTGGCCACCCGGACATTGAAAGGCATACAGTTTTCCGGGATTTTTTGCGCGCCAATCCAGATGCAGCCCGGGAATATGAAAAGCTCAAGGAAAAACTGGCCAAGCGCTTCCCACAACAGAGCGGCAACTACACTGCAGCCAAATCTGATTTTATTCTATCCATGGATGAAGTGGCCCGCTACTGGCTGGAGCAAAATGGCTACGGCAGAAAGCCTGGTGAACCTCAAGATTGATGGTTGTACCACCCGCATCTCAGAAATTCCACCCATTTAAAACTCATGTCACTAACTTCCCCGGCATTTGAAGACCGGATTATTGCTGTTCACGGTCAGACTGGCCAGAAATGGTTAGATTCACTGCCTGAACTGCAGGAGAAACTTGTCCAACGCTGGTCGCTGAGTGATATCCAACCCATCCAGGATCTCTCTTATAATTACCTGGCTTTTGCGTCCATCCCTAAATATGGATCCGTGGTCCTGAAACTTGGTGTTCCTCACCAGGAATTGGAAACGGAAATCCAGGCCCTGCAAGAATTTAACGGGAACGGCATAGTGCGGCTCCTGAAAGCAGATTCCTCTCAAGGCGCCTTGCTGCTGGAGCGAATCCTGCCCGGCGATAACCTGCTCTCCATCCAGGATGATCATGAATCCACCCGGATCGCTGCCAGATTGATGGTAAAAATTTGGAAACCTGCTCCTTCGAAATTCGCCTTTCCCTCAGCCGGGGATTGGTGCCAAGGTTTCCAGGGCTATCTGGAGAATAATCCTGATAATGGACCATTGCCAGCCGACCTGGTAAACGACGCTGCTAACCTCGCCAAAGAACTCCTGAGCACTTCCCAAAACCAGCTATTGTTGCATGGCGATCTGCACCACATGAATATCCTGTTGGGAGAGAACGAGAATTGGGTCGCCATTGATCCCAAAGGAGTGGTTGGGGAAGCAGCCTTTGAGGTCGGAGCGCTGATGTTGAATCCGATTCCAAACTTAGTCCACTGGCCTGATTTAGAGAAAGTTCAGGAACAGCGCATGAAGATCCTGGCAGAAGAACTCAGGGTTGAGCAGGAACGATTAACCGCCTGGAGTTTTGTGCGGGCTGTTCTTTCAGCGGTTTGGTCTCTGGGGGATGGACAGGATTGGAATTACGGGATTAATGTCGCTGAGGTTCTGAGGGAACTGATATAAAATACACCTCCGAGGATCATAAGACCTCGGAGGTTATTCTGGCTTTTTTCTCGATAGACCTCGTAGGTCTCCTACTCAACAGTAACGGATTTTGCCAGGTTGCGGGGCTGATCCACATCCAGCCCACGCTGGGCAGCAATATGATAAGCCAGCAGTTGCAAGGGGATCACCGTTGTAACCGGGCTTAACAACCAGGGGGTTTCAGGCACAAATAGAACCTGGTCTGCCTCACTTTGGATCAACTCATCTCCTTCTGTAGCTACAGCGATCACACGCCCTCCCCGAGCTTTGGCCTGCTCGATCTGGCTGAACATCTTGTCATACCAGGGATCCCGCGGGGCAATCACCACCACTGGCAGATCGGCATCGATCAGGGCAATTGGACCATGTTTCATCTCTCCAGCCGGATATCCTTCGGCGTGAATATAGGAGATCTCTTTTAACTTCAAGGCTCCTTCAAAGGCAGTCGGCATATTCACACCCCGGCCCAGATACAGCGCATTGTCCACTTCCAGCAAGCTTTCAGCCACTTTTTTAATCTCGTCTTCTTGATCAAGGCAGCGTCCTGCCAGGTCCGGTACAAGGCGCAGGTCCTCTACAAGCTGGCGGCGTTTCTTTTCATCCAGCGTGCCGCGCATATCACCCAACAAGATTGCTAACATATATAGGTCAACCAGGGGCGCGGTATAGGCTTTGGTGGAGGCCACACCAATCTCCGGGCCCACCTGCATGGAAATGAATCCATCTGCAATACGCATAGCCTGGGAGCCGATTGCGTTGACGATCGACCACAATATGGCGCCTTTTTGACGTCCCTCTTCCATAGCAGCCAACGTGTCTGCTGTCTCACCGGATTGGCTGATTGCCAGTACTACGGTCCGGTCATCCACGATCGGGTCCGCATATCTGAACTCCGATGCGATCTCAACTTCAACCGGGATGCGAGCAATGCGTTCGATCAGGACCTTGCCAACCATACCAGCGTAAGAGGCTGTCCCGCAGGCGATGATTACGATCTTGTTGATCTTCTTAACCAGCTCGGGAGTGAGGTTGAGGCTGGGAAGCTGAATGGTAGCAGTTTCAAAATCCACCCGTCCGGCTATGGTATCTGTCAGCGAACGCACCTGCTCATGGATCTCTTTGTGCATGAAGTGTCGGTATTCGCCTTTTTCCGCCGATACCGGATCCCAGGGCACATTATGCACTTCGGCATTGATCTCTTTGCCGTCCATTCCTGTCACTTTCACACCCTGACGAGTGACCACAGCCATCTGGTGCGATTCCAGGAAGATCATTTTCCGGGTGTGTTCCAGGATAGCCGGCAGATCCGAGGCGATAAACATCTCATCCTGGCCGATCCCCAGAACAACACCGCCGGCATTGCCAATCCGGGCGGCGATGATCTTGTCTGGTTCGTTTTTGCTCATCACCACAATTCCGTGGGCTCCTTTTAAAAGGCTGAGCGCTTTTTGAACCGCAGTGGTCAAATCGTTCTCAGAGAGGTAACGTTCGATGAGATGTACGATCACTTCCGTATCCGTTTCAGATTGGAATTCAGCGCCTTCGCTGATCAATTCATCTTTTAGAGTAGTAAAGTTTTCCACAATACCGTTGTGAACAACTACCACATCTCCGGTCATTCCGAGGTGGGGATGGGCGTTGCGGGTATTGGGTTCCCCATGAGTTGCCCAGCGAGTATGCCCGATGCCAAGTTTGCCCTTGATGGGCGAATCCTGGACCAGCTTCGATAGACGTTCCAGTTTGCCGGCGTCCCGCCGGACTTCGATGCCCCCGTTTTCAAGGACCGCAATACCAGCGGAGTCATACCCGCGGTATTCGAGCTTCTTCAGCCCATTCATGATAATGGGCGTAGCGTTTTTTGGTCCAATATATCCAACAATTCCACACATAGGTACTGCCCTCCTGAAAGGTTCCAGCGAGGCCTGTCTACCGAACATGGAAGAATCCATGCCGCAGAATCCTGACAAGTTAAGGTCGCTGATTGAAAATTATTGCCACCTGGGATGATGTTGTTCCACCGGTCGCCCGGGTTTTTATCATCCTGTTCCGTTTGGAGGGAAATATCGGAGTGTGACAACTCCGGAGGGCTTCCGCTGATAGTTCGATTTTCCCGGTTTTTTTCACTCCCCCGACCGGTTAGCCTCCCGAAGGAGGAACCCTCATCCTCGTCAACTCAAGATTAACTCTTGAGCCCATGCGCTATTTTCCCGTTTTTACTGATTTTCCTACCACCTCCTTTCAAATTTCTACCCGCGAAGGAACCCGGCTGGCATTCCCTCGCGGAAGTTATCTTACTAAAAAATGGATATTCCTGCAAGCTACGGTTTTCCTACTGTACCGAGGCCTTATTGATCACATCGCCCTGGCGAATGGAGTCAACAATATCCACACCCTGGGTTACTTTGCCAAAGACTGTGTGTTTTCCGTCCAAATGCGGTTGAGGTAGATGGGTGATGAAAAACTGGGAGCCATTGGTATTGGGGCCAGCATTGGCCATGGAAATTACTTTGGTTTCGTGCTTGAGGGGGTTTCCAATCAACTCATCCTCAAAACGATAGCCGGGTCCCCCGCTGCCGGTTCCATCAGGGTCACCACCCTGGACCATGAAGTTGTCAATCACGCGGTGAAAGGTCACCCCGTCATAAAAGGATTCATTGATCAGGAAGACAAAGTTATTTACTGTTATCGGGGCATGTTCCGGATAAAGCTCCAGCTCAATATCTCCCCGGCTGGTTTCCAGCTTAATATTATAGACTTTGGTTGAATCAATTGTCATTTCAGGGGGTGTATTCCATTGTTTTGCCATAATTCCTCACTTTTAACTAAATGTCAACAAGTTCTGGCAATTATATCATTCTAGAAAAGAAGAGGCGCCAGAATTCAGAGAAAACTGGCGCCTGGAGCAGATCAGAAAGTCTCTGTAAGAGACTGCGATCTCAATTGGAATCCCTGGAGGCTTTGATCCTCCAGGGACAAAGATGTGAAAATCTATCAGGAAATCGGTGCCTGGGTGCGGTCATCCAAAAGTGAATCCTCTTCAGGAGCAGGCCGTTCCCTACTCGGGCGCTCTCTATCAGGCCTATCCGCAGGGGGATATCCAGCCGCTACCACTCGGGCTACGATCTTTCCATCTTGATCGATATACCCGGCAAATCCAGCTCGCATGCCTTTCTCCAGATCAGCAAATCCATCCACCTGTCCGCGGTAACTGGTCTGGTCGTCCACATAAACAGTCAGCACAGAACCATCTGATTTTTCAAGCTGGAATTTACCAGCACCGGGGCTGACAGTCTTAATAGTTCCCTGGGCCCTGATTAGCTCCGGGCGTTCATTCTGGGGGTATCCAGCGACAACAGCGCGGGCGATCAAATTACCTTCTTGATCCTCATATCCACCCACGCCGGCCCGCATACCTTTCTCCAAATCCCGGATGCTTTCAACCTGGCCTTTGTAGGAGGTATTTTCATTGACAAAGAAGGTCAGGATTGTTCCGTCCCCTTTTTCAAGGCGGAACTTCCCGGCGGCTGCATCCACACCAACGATAATTCCTTCAGCGCGGATCGTTTCGGGGCGAACCCCGGCTATCACCAACACTGCGATGGGTTTGCCGTCATCACCCTCTTTGGCAGTCACGCCGGCCTGCCAGCCGACCTGCATTTCCTCCAGGCTGGATAGCTGACCCTGGTAGCGGGTCTTTTCATCCACAAAGAAGCGCATCCGGGTTCCATCCTCGGTAACGATCTCAAACTTGCCGAGATTGGCGTCCACTGCGGTAACCTCACCCTTGGCCTTGGTCAGTTCTGGCGCGCTGCCAGCGATCAAACCAACAGCAATCAATTTTCCTTCACTGTGCTCTGTATAGACCACACCAGCGCCCATACCTACCTCAAGTTCTTCCAAACTCAAGATCTGGCCGCCATAGCGGGTTTTTTCATCCACAAAGAACCTCATTTCAGTTCCATCGGGGGTCTCAATGGCGAACTTTCCAGCTGAGGTGTTGACATCGATCACCTTGCCGCGAACCTGGTTGAAATTCGAGGTATCTCCGGCAATCACCAATACAGCCCATAATTTACCGTCTCCATCTTCCCGGGCGGCGACTCCAGCCTTCCATCCCACCTGCATTTCCGCGAGATTTTCCAGTCCTCTGTAATTGGTATCGTCATTAACAAAGAAGGTCAGAACAGTGCCGTCGTTTTTTTCTATCCGAAACTTACCAGCTGCAGGATCCACAGCGATCACTTCGCCGCGGGCTTTGAGCAATTCAGGGTGATCGCCTTCCGCCGCCAAGGCTGTTCCACTCAAGGTCACAGCCAGCAATATTGCAGCAATCAAAGGTATAACTACTTTCTTGAACATTTTCCCTCCAAAATCTAAGGTTAAACTTGAACTACGCCCTTAGGATAGTGGATGGATGTAAACTGGACTCAATCGGGATGTAAAATCTTTGTAAAATTTTAATGATTTCTGAATAATTATGGGGAGAAATGTTTATAAGTTTGAATGTTTGAATGTTGGAACGTTGAAATGTTGTAGGTTACAGTATTTAAAAACAGTCTGCCATCCTCCTCAGCTCCGCTTGGAGGCAGGGCTAAAATGACAGGATCGAATTAACTTTCTAACGTGCCAACGTTCAACTTAATATTAAATATAAAGATCCCTCCGGAAAGGGATCTTTAGTAAATTACAACTTTGATTTAGTTAGAAAACAATCTCTTCCTTCCCGGTCAGTTTCTCCTGGACCAGGTTGGCGACGGTATCCAGATGGCCTTTTTTATGAACAAAATCAAGATCATCGGAGCGTATCTTCAAAACCGGGCAGAGATTGAAGGTTTTCATCCAGTCATCATAGAATGAATCCAGCAGGGTCAAATATTCCAGGCTGATGCCGGATTCGATCGCCCGTCCTCTTTCCTCGATCCGCTTCTGCAGGATCTCCGGGGGTGCGATCAGGTAGATCAATAGATCCGGCTCCGGAAGATGGTCTGCGATCAGCTGAAAGACCCGCTGATAGGAACGGTAATCCCGCTCCGAGAGGCTGCCCTGATGGTAGAGCGCCCTGGCGAAGATCTTCACATCTTCATAGATGCTGCGGTCGGCAATGGCAGAACGGTTGTCACTGACCAGCTCCAAATGCTGCTGAGCACGGTGGCCCAGGAAATATACCTGGAGATGGAATGACCAGGCATCCATATCCTGGTAAAAATCGCCCAGGTAGGGATTGTCGATCACTGATTCATAGGCAGTGCACCATCCCAGCCTGTCCCCCAACCTTTCAGTCAGAGATGTTTTCCCAGTTCCAATATTGCCTGCCACAAGGACCAATTTCCCGGACATTTATACCCTCCTGATTTGACAGATGCAATTATACCTTTGGATCAAATTGGGCGCAGTATCATCTTTTTTCTACAGCAACTGCGCAAACTTTATAATCAGGGATCTTTGCCTGGGGGTCCCTGGCATCCAGGGTTAGGATATTGGCAGCCGCTTCAGCAAAGTGGAAACGCAGGAAGGTGTGGTGAAAATCCGAATCGAGGTTTCAGCCCGCGGTTGGCTGGCCAACATGGAGTAAAACTCGATCACTCCAAATATATCCGCCAGCGGCACATTCAAGGCAGCGCCGATAGCGCTCGCTGATGCGGGCGGAATAAAATCGTGGATCTTCTGGGTATAAAGTAAAGCCGGC
>Ga0209013_10001198_pt1 | contig 23927 bp, 18 predicted proteins | sample Cruoilmetagenom2_FD_187291 | JGI IMG/M metagenome (GOLD analysis project Ga0209013, IMG submission 187291) | Oil polluted marine microbial communities from Coal Oil Point, Santa Barbara, California, USA - Sample 2 (SPAdes) (version 2) | ecosystem: Environmental > Aquatic > Marine > Oil seeps ... | reverse complement strand
TCCGGCGGCAAATTGTCATACTCACGTGAACAAATAATCGCCCGATCGTATTCCGTGTCTTCGGGGAATTCCTGAGCAATTACCCATATCTGTCTGATCTCATCACTGAGCTTCGGCAGGATGGCCATCGCATTGCGAGTGCGAGTCTGGTCGAAGAAGGCAAAGGGTTCATCAAGGAAGATGAACTGGTTGCCGCCTATGGTGGTGTTGACCAGTTCCTGAGACAGTGCCAGCCGGACAGCCAGCATGATCTGGCGTTGTGTGCCGCTGGAGATTTCATCGAGGTCCATGAAGTCGCGTTTCAGGTTGGAGAAGGCCCGCACATTGAGATCGCTGTCGATGTGCAGGTGCTCGTAACGTCCTTCGGTAAATAATGGCAGAGTACTGCTGGCCAGTTCACGTAGATCCTTGTTAAAGCGCTGTGAGAGATGCCGTGCAGCTGAATTGATCAGTTCATCTGCCATCTCGCGCAGTTGAATCCGGCGCTTGTATTCGTCCAGTCTGGCCTTCAGATTATCGATCACGCCAGTCAGCGCATCCATTTTAGAGAGACGGTCCTGTTCATGACTGATCGATGATTCGAGCATTTCCTGCAGGTGATGCTGCAGTGTCATTCGATTCTGCAGCTGTTGCTGTGTGCCGGAAAGCAATGCTTTGGTGCTATCAGCATCCCGCTTGCACCGTCGGATAGCCAGCAGATCAGCTGTTTCAATTGCAGGGGGTTCGTTGTCGTCAATAGTTGGTTCTATGATGATCTCATCATCGTCCGTATCTTCATTATCTGATGCTGGTTCGGTATCGGTTTCAGCTTCAGCTGGAATCTCTATGGGCTGGTCATCAGCAAGACCGGGAATCGGTTCCTGGACTGCCAGCAACTGGTCAGCCAGTGCGTCGCCGTTCTTCTTCAGCCCGGAAACCTTGCGACCCATGATGAGCGAGATCAGCCAGAAGACCAGGAAGGTTCCCGCCGATACGGCAAAACCCAGTTCAAGCTGGGAAATGTATTTTTCATGCCAGATTGGCACGTACTGCTCCAGCAATCCTGACAGCTGTGCGGTATAGGTCGAATCCGGCATTTTATTGAACAGGTACCAGGCACCGCCTGCAGCCAGCGCGCAGAGCACGGAGATAAAGGCCAGAAAACTGGTAAAGCGCTTTCTTGTTTTTACCGAGCTGATGCGAGGCAGAGCGGAGTAGTAGTCATTTGTTGCTTTGTTCAGGCTTTCATCGCGTTCCCGCAGGGCATCACCGGTCTGGCTGATCGATTCGTGGCGTGTCTGCAAGTCTTCGAGGTGGCCGGGTTCGATCGCAAGTGCATTGACATCGACTTCGACCATTTCGATCTGCTCGGTAGTATCGGGAATCTTGCGTTTCTCGTTCTCGATGTCGAGTGCCAGTTCCTCTGCCACACGTTCCAGCGCCGAAATGCCTGCCATGGTCTTGATCGCATGGCTGTGGGGGTGGGGTGTGGTGATCTCACGCTGTGCCAGATAGAACGACTCGACGAACTCTTCAAACTGGTAGCCGAGCAGTTCATCCAGCGCTTCGCTGACGGTATTGATACCCCTGGCTATGGGCCTGTCTTTTTCACCTGCGTGATAAAGGCGGACGCCGTGGTTGCCCTCGCTGTCCAGAAAGCGGGCAATTTCGTATTCCTTGTCGGCAACTGCAAAACCAAGCCGAACGCTGCAGCGCGTTTCACCCCAGCGGATGACCCTGGTGATGTCGTCGTCACCAATTGAGAATGTGCGACCGAACAGGGCAAAGCAGACGGTTTCACCAATGCTGCTCTTGCCAGACTCGTTCTGGCCGCTGATTGTAATGACACCTTGGCGTGGCAGGTCACCAAGCTCCAGGTGCCTGTATTTGAGGAGATTGTCCGCGGTAATATGCGTAATGATCATGTTTCGTCATGCTCCGTTGGGCCGACCAGCTTACGCAGGACTATGTCCATGGCCTCACGATAGGATGCTTCGTCGAAGGGGGCATCCGAGTTTCTGCGCTGCTCAAATTCAGCTTCGCAGAAGTCAGCGAAGTCGCGTGCGGGGCCGAGCAGTTCTGACCGACTGAGCGGTTTGTCTGTGTGCGACATAGGTGTGACCCCCTTTTTGTATTTGAGAATATAGCCTGCATTATATCACTAACCTGGGTCTGTACTGAGCAGGCATATTCGAGCATGAGTATTCAAGATTTCCACATTGGCCAATAGTTTCATTGACAATATTCGCCAATTAGTTGACTCTCTTCATACTATCTGATCGGTACATGTGAGGGGCCTATGTCACAAACTGTATTAGCCAAGTCTATGGAATTGGCATGGGGGCTGCTCGAGTCCTATGAAATCGACCCGGTGCCCCTGTTTCAAAAAGCGCGCATCGATCCCGGGCATTTCAAAGACCCGACGGCGCGGATCAGCCAGCCTTCATCGAATGAGCTGTGGAAAAATGTGGCTAAAGCTGTCGATGATCCCAGTTTCGCCCTGAAACTGGGCGAACTCTGGCATCCATCCCATATGCATGCCCTGGGATACGCCTGGCTGGCCAGTTCAACATTGCGAACTGCACTAAATCGCCTGGTCCGTTATATAAAAGTCGTAAGCGATTCTACTGAAGTGATCCTGGCGGAAAAGGGTGATCAACTCTCAATAGCTGTAACAAATCCCGCCCGGGAAAAGGTACCGTACTGGTACAGTGATGGCGACTTATCAATTGTTATGGCCATGTGCCGTGCCAACTACGGAGACAAGCTTTCTCCAGAGGCCGTCACATTCAAGTATCCAGCACCGAAATCCACTGCTGACTACTACGCCTACTTCCGCTGCCCGATTGAATTTAACGCCAGGCACAGCAGTATTGTCTTTCCCGGTAAGATAGTTGATAAGCGCTTATCTGGCTCCAATCCCATGCTGGCGCAGCTCAACGACCAGGTCATGGTGAAATACATGGCCAGACTCGATGAGGACGACATCATCAGCCGGGTCAAGATAACCATCATCGAATTGCTGGCTGATGGTAGATTGTCAGACGGTAAAGTTGCGGAAACCCTCTACATGAGTAACCGTACTCTGCAACGTAAACTGCAGGAACAGGGCACGACCTTCAAGAAGATCCTGACGGATGTCAGACATGAACTGGCCCTCAAGTATATTCAGAACCACCAGATGACACTGACAGAGCTTTCATTTCAGCTCGGCTTTTCTGAAATGAGTGCGTTTTCGAGAGCCTTCAAGCACTGGACCGGCAAATCACCACGAGATTTCCGCGCTACTGCATGATCCAACATTTTCAGGAAAAGACGCCGCACACAGCGTAGAATCCAATTACTGTAAAGCATATACCAGAGGAACAAAACATGTACCGGAATATACTAATCATCGCTGCCCTCGCGATTCCACAGGTGGCGCTAGCCGATATTGAAACGGACTGCCGCTTCAGTACCCGTATCGATGAAGCAAAAGGCATCAATTTCAAATGCAAGAACAGCAGAGGTAAAGCCGCCAAAGAGGTGAAGGCATCCGGTAAGGATCCGTACAAGAGCTGTGAACTGGATATGGTAGTGACGATCGGGGCTTCCTGCCCGAACACGCACACCGTTAAGGCAATGGTGACTTGTCTGGGAGTGCTCGATACTCAGAGTGTCAATCCGGGGAATATTGTACCGTTGTCTGTACAGGGAAAGAAACCGACCACTGTAAAGGGCAATAGCAAAGACAATATAAAAATGAAGCTGAACTGGGATGCAGTCAAGGGCGAAGCCGGTTTTATTAATCCCAAAGTCAGCAAATTGAAATGTTCAGTGCTGATCACTGACGTACTGGTTAATTAAGACACACCTATGGCATCTCATGTCGATGCTGCAGTCTTTATCTATACTGAGCATAGCCAGTATCTGGTAGATCAGGTCCTGGAAAACCCCTTTGGCGCAAGCATAACGCCAGTTGAATTTAGCACCTTGTCGCGTGATTCCGCCGCCATACTGGAAGGAGTCGGGCACGTTATCGTAGCAGCGCGCGTTCCTATCATCAAAACTGTGCTGGGTTATGCACAGAAGTACGGTTTCAGTGTTGGAATCATTCCGCTTCCGACGCAGAGAGAATTGCCGCGCAGTTATGATCTGCCCGGCAAGCTGGATGAAGCCATAGACCTTGCCCTGAGGGACGATGCTCCGGCAATTGACCTGGTTCTATGCAACAAGCAGATCATGCTTTACAAGGCCATGATGGGGCGGATTCCTCTGCTCGATGCACCGCTGGACATGAGTCGAAGGAGAATGTTCTGGCACGGTCTAAAACGTTTTGTCGGATTGCGTCTGCTGACATTCAACATTTCTCTTGCCAACAAGCAGAAGATCCGAACCGCCGCCTGTGGCTGCATGATCGTGCAGCATCATGAAAGCAGTATGGCATCGCGCATTATCGGACAGGACAGTGGAGTATCCGATGGCATGGTGTCGATGATCATCAGCTCACCTTCTTCTATCGTCGAATACGTCAGGTTTCTTTTCCAGACACTGAACTTGTCTGGACGCCGAAAACGCATCCCCAGCACCATCGGTTACATTAAATTTCGTGAAATAGATATCGAGTCGGAGACTGAACTTGAGGTCACGATTGATGGTGGCGCAACTACGATGACGCCGGTGCACTGTGAAACTCTACAGAGTGCTATTCGTCTCAATGTCGGTGATGAGCTTCGCGAAGAGATTCGTACGGCGAAATCAGCAAAGCAGAAGATCAACATCCAGCATCTGCCAAAAGGTAAGGAAGAACTACAGAAGGCAACTAAAAAGGCCATCCCGTTCTTCGCCTATGCTTCCGAAGAACGCTTTCGCGACTTGTTTCTGGCCTTGCGCGAAGATGCTCGAACGAATTCGATGTACATTGTGCTGATGGTGTTGAGTACGATGCTGGCCACAGTGGGTTTGTACCAGAACAGCTCAGCTGTCGTGATCGGCGCCATGCTGTTGGCACCTCTGATGACGCCGATCGTGTCTCTAGCGATGGGCTTGCTGCGTCAGGATAAAGGGCTGACCACGCAGTCGACAGTCAAGATCATTCTGGGTGTCGTAGTCGCGCTGCTGTCGGCCATCCTGATTACCCAGATGTTTCCGCATAAGCCATTAACAGAAGAGATGCAGGCACGCCTGAATCCAACCTTGCTGGATCTGGCTGTGGCCATTATTGCCGGTGTTGCAGGTGCTTATACCAAGGCATACAAGGAGATTCTGCAGAGCCTTGCTGGCGTCGCCATAGCTGTGGCCCTGGTGCCGCCGTTGGCGGTGGCTGGTATTGGCGCCGGGCGTCTCGACTGGGATTTCTTCTCACAGGCCTTTCTGCTGTTTTCAACCAACCTTGTTGGTATTGTCCTTTTCGCAACCATCACCTTCCGGGTGCTGGGTTACTCGCCGGCGGTGCGTGGCCGCAGGGGGATCAAACTCGTCACACTGGCGCTGGTGCTGATCGCCGTGCCCCTGTATCTGTCTTATGAGCGTATTGTTGAAAAAATTGTGCTGGAAAAAAGCTGGCAGCATGAACGATTCCTGGTCAATGACAAGTACCTAATTGTGCGGAATGCAAGATTGAATCATTACCAGGACAAGGATGTCATGACAGTGGATATTCTTGCCAGAGAGCCGTTGACCCGGGATGACCTGAACCAGTTCCGTGAAAAAATACAAACCAATTTCGATAAAAAACTGGTGATTCGTGCGGATGTTATTTACATACCTTAAGTCCATCACTATGGACGGAATAGCCCGACTGGTCATCATCTTGATAGCCACCATGATGATCACAGCCTGTGAAAGGGAGCCTGCCATTGAGCCGAGCGGCAAAACGATAAGCATAGGAATTATCGGGCCCATGAGCGGTGATTATCTTGCCAAGGGTCAGGAGGGTATAAAGGGCATCGAGGTTGCACAGCATATACAGCCATACCTGAACAATGGTGATGTCATGGAACTCGTCGTCAAAGACGATGAAAACAACCCGGATCAGACTGCGAGTCTCATCAAGTGGATGGCAGAAGAGAAGAAGGTTGCTGCTATTTTGCTGCTGTCAACAAGCGCTTCTGCGCTGAAAGCTGGTGCCTATGCAGACAGTTACAAAATACCGGTGCTGACCCTTCTGGCAACCCACACCGATGTCACGAAAGACCGCCAGTATATAAGCCAGCTCAGCTTCGATAATAATTTTCAGGGGCAGGTGGCTGCACAGTTTGTTAAGGATGACCTGCTGCTGGACAGGGTCGCTGTCATTTCCGATAACGACAGCTTTTACTCTACCGAACTGGCTGGTGAGTTTATCCGCAAGTTTACAGCTGTTGGCGGCATCATCACCGGTAGTCTGGTAGTGGACCAGGTGTCCGGGAACTATGCTGAAGCGTTAGAGAAGCTTAAAGGTGGTAGAACTGAATTATTATACATGCCAATAAAGGCGGACCAGGTTCTGCAAATCATCAAAGCTGCGAAGGAGATCAAATGGGCACCGGAACTAATGGGAGGAGATGGTCTGTTGGCAACGGTACTTAATCAGTACAGGGACCAGGTTCACTATCTTGAGGGAATGTATGCAACAGACTTCTTCAGTAAGCACATGCCGCTAACGCAATACGGTGATAAGGCTCACAAGATGTTCGAGAGCATGTTCGACAGTAATATTTCAACCTATGCAGGGCTGGGGGCGGAAGCTCACACGGTGCTTCAAACGGCGATGAATAAATGTACAGCAGCTGAAAATCGAGAATGCATCAACAAGAATATCCGCAGCACCGAAAACCTGACTGGAATTGCCGGAAGGCTAGCCATCACCGGGGAGGGTAAAGGTGTAAGACCGCTAATTATAAATGCAATCAGACGTGGTGAATTGGGATATGTTGTAAAAGTTTACTAACTCATTGATAATAAAGGTGAGAATATTCAGAGATTTGAATAACAGAAATTACCACTGCGACAATATTGTGGTATTATTCTTAACTGCATGTAGATGAACGCATTTTAATTACTTGAACTCAAGGGGTTTTTCATGAAACAAACTAAAACTGTAATGGCTCTCGCTATGGGATTATTTCTGTCAGGCATTGGCACCGCACAGGCTGGCGACGACATGGTCAACAATTATGTAAGAAGCGGCGATGGAACAGTTGTAAAAGACGGTTCAGGCGATTGTGTCAGAACTAGCGATATGACTGACGTCAGACTCGAAGAGTGTGGTTACGCAGCAGAAATCATTGTTGAAAAGGAACCTGAAGCTACTACGGTCATGGTGGTAGAGAAAGAGGTCGTACTGGTCAAAGTCGTTATTCCGAACCTCCAGTTTGCATTCGACAGCGCTGAACTGACCGGTGAAAGCAAGGCAATCCTCGACAAGGCAGTAACCGACCTGACTCCGTACAAGGAGTCCATGCTCGCCGGCACAAGTGGCAGTGAAATCAAGGGCTATACAGATACCTCAGGCCCTGAAGCTTATAATATGAAACTGTCTGAGCGTCGCGCCAATGCGGTAGCCGACTACCTGGCAACGAATCTGGGTATCGATCGTTCAAGGATGGCTGTGAGCGGTATGGGTGAAGCTGATCCGGTTGCCGACAACTCAACTCGCGAAGGCCGTATCGCTAACCGTCGCGTTGAAGTGAATATCATCAAGAAATAAACGCTATATAACTGCATTTAGTGCAGGGCGGTCCGGGTTGTCCTGGACCGCCTTTTTTTATATTAGTTTTACCGCTATTAAATAATTGGAATGGAAGAACATGGATCCTACAACAGAAGAAATCGCTGACATCAAATTTCAGCAGCGCGTCATCGATACTGTCATCAGAATCGGCATACTCATTGCGCTAGTTATCTGGTGTTTCGACATACTTCGACCATTCATCTATCCGATCATCTGGGGAATTATTATCGCAGCGGCAACACATGGCGTTCACCAGAAGCTGCAGTCTATTCTCGGCGGGCGCGACAAGCTTGCGGCTACCCTAATAACACTGATAATGCTCGCCGTGCTTATTGTGCCTGTCGCTGTGCTGGCAGAAAGCATGGCAGCAGGTATCCAGGCACTGGCAGACGAGGTTCAGGCAGGTACGCTGAAGATACCGCCACCACCGGAAACAATAAAGACCTGGCCATTAGTTGGTGAGCAGCTGGATGCATTGTGGCAAAGGGCATCTAAAAATATTGCTGCAGTTGCGAAACAGTTTGCACCACAATTAAAGATAATTGGCGGCTGGTTATTATCCGTAGCTGCAGGGGCCGGGATCGGTATTCTGCAGTTTATCTTTGCCATCATTATATCCGGCATATTGCTGGCTACTTCGAAAGGGTCCAGTGGTGCACTCAAGACATTTGCAACGCGCCTGGCCGGTAAAAAAGGTGTTGAGTTCGTTGCCATAGCAGGCAAGACGGTCAACGGCGTAACGCGTGGCATTCTTGGTGTAGCGCTAATCCAGTCCATCCTCGCAGGCATCGCTTTTCTTGTCGTTGGTATACCCGGCGCAGGATTGTGGGCATTCATCGCAATGATTCTGGCAGTTATTCAGATTGGTATCCTGCCCGTGACGCTGCCGGCGATAATTTACGTATTTTCCGTAGCGGAGCCAGTAACAGCTGTGCTGTTCACGATCTGGATGGTCGTTATTTCAGTGATGGATAATGTTATTAAACCTCTGCTCATGGGCAAAGGCGCAGCCGTACCGATTCCAATAATATTCCTGGGTGCCATCGGTGGCTTCATTGCCGCCGGCATTATTGGCCTGTTTATCGGTGCAATTATCCTGTCGATTGGCTATACGCTTTACCTGATGTGGATCGCAGATATTGATCCGATTGTGGAAGATGAAACCACTGCTTAATCCGAAGAGGCCTGAGTAAGAAGTTAGACTATGGGGCCTTTCTTCCGCATTCTGTTCAAGATGATTGCAGGCCTGCTGGGGCTGCTGATCGTTCTGATACTTGTGCTGACATTTATCGGCGTCAAGATTGATCTGAGCTTCATGCGTCAGGGTGTCGAAGTCTCCGCGAAGAAAGCGCTGGGCAGGGAAGTCAGCATCGCTGGACCTGTAGAGCTGGAATTCTCCAACTGGCCTGCTCTCGAAGTGTCTGATGTAAAAGTCGCCAATGCACCCGGTGCATCGCAAGCTGAATTTCTAAATGCCGGTCTCGTGCGCCTGCAGATTGGGGTTTTCCCGCTGCTCAAAGGTAAGATTGATATTGCCGACATCACTGCACACGACGTGATTCTGAACCTGGAAACCGACGCACAGGGTGAGCCAAACTGGGTGTTTGGCAAACCGGGAGAAAAAACAGAAGCGCAGCCGGAAAAAGAAAAACTGATTACGTTCGCTGGGCTCGATCATTTGTCCCTGAAGCAGATCGCAGTCAATTACCACGATGCGGCATTGAATAAGACACTGTCATTTGAGCTCGACTCCATGGTGGGTGCTGCGGCGGAAGGCGAGCCCATGATGCTGGACTTCGAAGGTCATGTGCAGGAGAAGATGTATGATCTTGAGCTGCACGGTGGTTCCATCAGTGATTTGCGGGATAAGAACGAGCCCTGGGTCTTCAAACTGAAGGGTGAGATCGTCGGTAAGGAAGTCGCCGCGAAAGGTCATATGTTGCTACGCGGCCACGACCCGGAGATCAATCTGGCGATGGGCATTCGCGATGTCGATGTGGGCGCCATCCTGTCCGCCCTCGGCCTGGTCGAAGGCATGCAGGCATCTCTGGGTGATGTCGGTCTCGAGTTTACTGTCAAAGGTGACAGTCTTAATGAGATCATGCAGCAATCAAGCATGCTCTTTGCTATCAAGGGCGGCAGCTGGAATGTGATGGTGCCCACTACAGAGGCTAGCTTCGATATCGACAACCTGAACGGTAAAATTCTCGTCGAGAAGGGCAATGCCATTACCATGAAACTGGATGGCACTATCGATAAAACTCCGGTTAAGCTGTTTATTACGGGTGCGCCGCTGGTCGAGTATGTGAAAGACCAGAAGGAGATTCCGCTCACCATCGATGCCGAACTTCTGAAATCTCAAATCAGTTTCGCCAGCACGGTACAACTGCCCATTACAAATCGTGACATGTCGTTATCACTAAAAGTAACCAGTGAAAGAATCGACAATTTTAATGAGATGTTCCGGTTAGATCTGCCACCCATAGGTCCCGTGTCGCTGGTATCAAAGCTGGATGTCACGAAGCAGGGCTACGATCTTTCAACGCTGAATGTGAAAGTAGGTGAGAGCCGCCTGGACGGCAGTCTGAAACTGAATACCTCGTTGAAAAAGCCGAAACTGGATGTCTCCCTGGTATCTGACACGATCCAGTTGGATGATTTCGATACCGGCAAAACGGAGGAGGAACCGGAAGCCGGGTCCGAAGTAGCAAAGGATATTGAAAAGAAAGAACCCGCAGAAAAAGCAGAATCTTCTGCAGAAGAAAAGACAGGCACTAGAAGGAACCTGCTGTCCTACGAAGTACTGAATGCACTGGATGCAGACATCAAGATAGAGGCCAGGGATGTGGATTCAGGCAAGGACGACCTTGGTTCTGGATTGATGAACATCACCCTTAAGGATGCCAGGCTTGCCGTCGAACCACTGAACCTCAATCTCCCGGGTGGCGGCATCAAGGTAAACGTGGACTACACACCATCACCCACAGACGTGGTTTTCAACATCGATGCGGATATTGACGAGTTTGATGTTGGCGTGCTGGTGCGCAGGAGAAAGCCAGAGTCTGATATGGGTGGCCGGTTTTTTCTGAAAACCAGTATAAAATCACAAGCACCAGATCTCGCTTCCATAATGGAAAATGCTGAAGGTAATTTTGATTTTGGACTGGTGCCGAAGAACTTTTCAGCCGGTATCATCGATCTATGGGCTGTCAACCTGCTGGCCACCATCATGGATAAATCCACCGAGAAGGATGAGTCGGAAATCAATTGCGTTATCGTACGTACGGGTATGAAAGAGGGCCTGATGGAAGAAAAGGCTATCTACCTCGATACTACGAACATGTATATCGTCGGCAAGACTAAGGTCAATTTTAAAACCCATGAACTCGATATCAAGATGGCACCGAAGGCCAAGAAGCCGGAGTTTTTCAGCGTCGCGATTCCGATAAAAGTAGAGGGCACATTTGATGACTTCGGTCTCAAAATTGGCGTCATGCGCATGACCGGGCAGGTTTTCTCATTCATTACCAGTCCAATCCATGTACCCATTCGACGTGCCTTTACCGATGCCAAACCGGAAGATGGTGTTGATGCATGCAAGGCGGCGTGGTTCAAATCTGCAGAAGGCGTCAAGACGGAGTAACTGACCATATGTCAACTGAAGAAGATAAAAGCACTGAAGCCGAAACGGTAGCAGAAGACAAACGCGATCCCGTTCACAAATTCACGATGATCGTGCTGGCGGTCGTTGCCTTTCTGTTCGTCTGGTATGTGGTCGCTGACAGACTGGCGCCGTGGACAGACCAGGCGCGCGTCAAAGCCTTTGTCGTACCCGTTATTCCACAGGTGACTGGGCGGGTCATAAAAGTCAATGTCACCCAGGATCAGATTGTTCAGGAGGGTGATCTACTGATTGAGATTGATCCTGCCGATTACGAACTCGCTGTACAAAATGCTGAGTCCTCTCTCGCACTGGCTGGCCAGGATATTGGCGCCAGCACTGCGTCTGTGGTGACTGCAGAAACACGTCTTGTCGAAGCAAAGGTCAACCTCGACTACGTTAAAAAAAAGGGCAGCCGTACCTTTGAGCTGGAAAAGAAAGGTATCAAGTCGAAATCTGACGGAGATCGTGCCCGAGCGCAGATTGACCAGGCCCGGGTACAGGTAGAAAGCGCCCGATCCGAAGTGGAAAAGGCCAAGCAGCAGATGGGTGTTGAAGGTGAACAAAATCCGAAATTCCAGTCCGCCCATGCTGTGTTACGAAAGGCGAAGCTGGATCTAACCCGGACAAAAATACATGCCCCATCACAAGGTGGCATCACCAACCTGCAGGTGGATGTCGGTCACTATGCAAGCCCGGGTACACCGCTGATGACATTCATTAGCGTGGATGATGTGTGGATTCAGGCCAATTTTCGTGAAAACAGCGTGGCCAACATCAAGCCTGGTGATTCAGTCGACATCGCACTCGATGTCGCACCCGGTCGTATCTTCAATGGCACGGTAAGCAGCGTGGGCTTTGCCGTGGATCATACCCGCGGCGGTGCGGTCGGCGACCTGGCCAGTGTGGAAGGTAACAGCGGCTGGTTGCGTGATGCTCAACGTTTTCCGGTGGTCATTCATTTTGATGACGATAGCGCGCGCAGCTATCGCCGGCTCGGCGGACAGGCGGATGTGCAGATTTATACGAGCGGCAATTTCATCATCAATACGCTGGGCTGGCTGTGGATACGCGTGTTGAGTGTGCTTTCCTTTGTCTACTGATGCGACAGCTCTGAATTCTAATTTCCCCGGAAAGCTGCGCTTCTGGATAGGCGACCAGCGCCAGACGCGGATTGTGCGTTATGCCATTGGCGTCACCTTGTCTGTGGCCATTGCATTTGGTGTCGACTGGCCGCTGGCTTTCCTGATGCCAGTGTTGACAGCCGTTGTCCTGGCGATGCCATTGCCATCGCCGACACTGAAATCGGCACTGAAGAACATGCTGCAAACACTGGTCGGGTTCAGCGTCGGTGCAATCTATACCATCTTTCTACTGCCTTACCCGCTGATCTATCTACCCATGCTGGGTCTCGGCCTGTTTCATATCTATTACCTCGTCAATCGTGGCGCCTCGTTCTGGCTTGTTTTGATGCTGTTGCTGTCAGTGCTGATATTGCCGATGCTTGGTAATACCGCTGAAGGACTGGCGTTGGAGTTGGCACTGGGATTCATTGGATCGGGCTGGCTGACGGTAGGTATGATTATCCTTGCCCATACGCTAGTCCCTGACCCACCTGGCGGGCCTGGACTGCCAGCCAGACCCGGCTTCCAGCGCGGTTATTCCGCACCCGCCGCCCACGCTGCACTGAAAAGCACCATCGTCGTTTTGCCAATAGCCAGTTTGTTTCTGATTTTAAATATGAGCGGATTGATATTGATCATGGTGTTCGCTGCAATATTTACCTTGCAACCAGACCTCAGCAAGGGCAGGGATGCCGGCATGAATTCGCTGATCTCGACTCTGATAGGTGGTTTCGCGGCATACGTCTTTTACTACATTATTGTTGCAGTGCCCGAATTCCATTTCCTTATTGCGCTAATGCTACTGACGACACTGTTGTTCGGCCGGCAGGCTTTCTCTTCAAGTCCAACAGCCAAATACGCCGGTTCTGCATTCGTCGCGCTGCTGGTGCTTTTCAATGGCAGTCTGGGTGACGATGCGAGTTTTACATCGAACTTCATTATGCGCGTGGTGTTTATTTCATTTGCTGTCCTGTACGTCGTGTCCGCGCTCAGGGTTATCGAACGCTACTGGCCGCAGAAGCAAGCCGTTTAGCCCTGGATTTCAATATAAAACCGATCTAGCAAGGGACAATATCCGAAACGACAGTAGTACGAGTGTTGCTGGAGTGATAGGGCACAGTGCCGTGCCACATGTATGAAGGGAAGATTGCGATATATCCTTCTTTCGGCTGGACGTACCGAATTGGCTCAAGAGGTAGACCTAGCGCCAGCGGAGGCTGCCCGAAGTGGATCCATCCCTCCCGTTTTTCCTCGTCTTCTACATCCGGAGGCAGGGCGATATAACAGCATGAACTGAGCCAGCCGGCGGGATGTACGTGGTTGGTGTGGAAGCCCTGGCTGCGCAGACGCACGCTGAAGGCACCGGAAAAGCTGAAGTCGTCGCTCTTGCGTGAATACAGCGGGTGATCTGGATTGTCCTCCATGTCTTCCATGTACACATGTACTGCACGTTTAAGGCAGTCCTTGTAGTGCTGAACCAGTTTGATGTCCTTGTCGAACAGGTCTTCGTAGGATTGTGAGCCACCGCGCAGAGTCTGATCCAGCGGGTGCTTGCGTGTAGTACTGTGCACCGCATCAAGCGCATGATTCAGGTCCTGCATGTACTGGTTCCGATCGTTATACCCATCCGGCAGCGGCAACGGGAAGAACTTGATCATCGTGTCGTAATCGAACAGCCAGTCGTATCGTTCATCACCGAGAAATCGCCAGCAGTCCGCACGGTAGGCAATCAGCTCCTGGTTCATCGGGTCAAGTTTGCAGGCATTTTCCAGCAGCTCCAGCGCACCCTCGTATTCTTCCAGCATCATCAGCGTTTTACTGTAATTCAGCAGATAAGCAGTATTTTCCTCGTCCATCATGGCTGCATTGTGATGGTATTCGAGGGCCTCATCCTGGCGTCCCTGACGTGAAACACACGTTGCCAGAAGGTTGTGCAGTACTGCATTAGCGCCCAGTTGCCGGATGGCATCACGGGTAACTATTTCTGCCTTCGGCATGGCGTTGTTGAGCATCAGAGCGCGGATGTAGTTGACCCACAGGTCGAGGGATCCGGGCAGTTGTTGTAATGCAGCAGAGTAGGACTGCATCATCCTGCCCTCGCGTCCGTGCATCCATAACATCTGGTTGAGGTCGTAATGCGCTTCGATGAAATCAGGTCTCAGGGACAGGGCTTCGTTGTAACTGGCCTCGGCCTGGTCTATCTGGTTCATCAATTGCAACGCATTACCGAGATTATAATGCGCAACAGCGATATTCGAATTGCTTTCCAGCACCTTTCTGAAGCAGCTTATTGCCTCTTTGAAATTACCAGATAGTCGCAGCGCCAGCCCCAGGTTATGCCGCGCGCTGATATCATCAGTATCGAGTTCGAGCGCACGGTGATAGCTTGTAATCGCCTCATGAAAACGATTCATTGCCTTGTATGTCATGCCAAGGACATTGTGATAACGGTGATCGTCGGATTTGAGGGCAATGGCACGCTGCAGTGGCTCGATCGCTTCATCATTGCGGTCCAGGGCATTCAGGACCCTGCCGAGGTTGTACCAGGCCTCCGCAAACTCCGGATCCAGTTCGCAGCTCTGTTTATAACAGGTGGCGGCTTCATCCCTGTTTCCTTTCCTCTGCAGCAGGTTACCCAAGGTGTTGAGAACATGCGGTTGCTCAGGTAGTTGTTGCAGGCATTGCCGCAGCAAGGTCTCGCCATCGTCGAGCCTGCCAGACTGGCTATAAATGTAGCCGAGCAAATGGAGCGCCTCGGGGTTGTCCGGGTTCTGTTCCAGGTACTGCCTGCATGCATCTTCCGCTGCTGGTATATTTCCGGATTGCTGATACTGGAAGGCGTGCTGTAAAAGTGTGTCTGTTAAATGCATTGGAGTAGTGGGATCTGACTGTTGTACGCTGTTTTCAGAACCAGGCAGGCGTTTACATCTGCGATGAGCTCATTCAGGATAGAAAATTCATGGCAGTATTGCAATGATCGGATGGAATTATGGGAAATGAACAGCATTGTCCACTTTGTCTGTCGCCAGATACTGATATCTATTACTCAGAGCCGGCACGGGATTATTATCAGTGCTGCATCTGCCGGCTTGTATATGTCCCTGGCAGGTTTCTGCTGTCACCCGATCAGGAGAAAGCTGTATATGATAAGCATCTGAACACCCCCGAAGATGAAGGCTATCGCGCTTTTTTGAGTCGCTTGTACACACCGATGCTGGACGAACTGGATCCCGGTAGTTTCGGTCTGGATTTTGGCTCAGGCCCGGGTCCGACATTGTCTGTGATGTTCAATGAGTCGGGCCACGATATGGAAATCTACGATCATTTCTATGCGGATAATCCTTCTGTCTTCGACAGTCAGTATGCATTTATTACAGCGACAGAAGTCCTGGAGCACCTGTACACCCCGGGCCGGGAGCTGGAGCGTCTGTGGGCGTGTCTTGAACCTGGCGGCCTGCTGGGAATCATGACGAAACGTGTGCGCAATCGGCATGTATTTTCAGTCTGGCATTACAAAAATGACCCGACCCATGTGTGTTTCTATTCACGGCATACTTTCGACTGGCTGGCCGGAAAATGGGAGGCAGAAGTTCGTTATCCGGCAGGTGACGTAGTTATATTCAGAAAGGCCTCCAAATAAGCAGACAATATGGGGTTTATAAGCTATTGTTTTGTTCAGAGGCTCCTTAGCGAATAGCCATGAATACACAACTTTACAAGTATGACACCCAACGCGGCTGGGATGCACAGCCGGATTCCGGACTGGATAGTGAGACAAGCTTGCTGCTGGTTTTCAGTGGTCTGAATGACGAAGATCTGGCTGGTCCATTGGCAACTCTCAGGGATGCTTATCCCAAGGCCGTCATCATCGGTTGCTCTACAGCGGGTGAAATTTTTGACGACGAGCTGATTCTGGACGGCCTTGTAACTGCTGTTGTCAGATTCGATAACACAAAGTTACGGCTCACAACACGATCACATATCGATACTGCTGATTCGTATGAGGCAGGTACCAGGATCGCACAAGCTCTGGATGCCGATGACCTGAAGGCCGTATTTGTACTTTCCGAAGGGCTTAACGTGAATGGGTCGCAGCTCATTGATGGCCTGAACGAAGTGCTTGGTGACAGAGTGGTGATTACTGGTGGCCTGGCTGGTGACGGAGACCGTTTTGAGCATACCTGGGTGATAGCCGGGCATAGGCAGAAAGACATGTGTATTTGCGCAGTTGGTCTCTATGGGGATGATATTGCTGTGGCGCATGGTTCGAAGGGCGGCTGGAGTCTGCTCGGTTTTGAAAAGGAAGTTACCCGTTCAGAAGGTAACGTGCTGTATGAACTCGATGGACAGCCCGCACTGGAAATTTACAGGAAATATCTCGGTGAGCGGGCAGAGGGCCTGCCATCCACGGGCCTGTTATTCCCGTTGGCATTGAAGGATGACATTACAGACGAGGAAGCACGTGTCAGGACCATACTGGCTATTGATGAAGATGCTCAGTCGATCACCTTCGCCGGCGATATCCTGCAGGGTGGGCGAGTACAGCTTATGCATGCCAGCATGGATCGCCTGATCGATGGCGCCGCACATGCTGCAGCAGGTATGCAACTGAATAAAACGAATGGTAGTCCTCCTCTGTGTATCGCTATCAGCTGCGTTGGCAGACGCCTTGTTTTGGGACAGCGCACGGAAGAAGAAATTGAATCCACACTGGAACAGCTTCCACCCGGAACGCGGCAGATCGGCTATTACTCTTATGGTGAAATATCACCGCTTGCCAGCGGTGAATGTGATCTGCACAACCAGACCATGACACTGACCTTGCTGCAGGAGACCTAGAGACCATCATGCACAGTGTATTGTTGCGTCAGTTGAAAAAACTGCAGCTCTACCGGGATTCTCCTCCCGATCATGCTGCATGGCAGCTGTTTCTTGATCGTATCGATGCCGCCTATGAAGAGGCAGACCAGGAGCGTTATACGCTTGAGCGTTCTCTTAAGGTTTCCTCGGAAGAAATGCAGCATCTGTATGAACAGTTAAAAACATCCAGCGAGGCACGTATTCTTGCCATCGCCGAGGCACTGCCAGATTTGTTGTTCCTGCTGGATGAAAACGGCATTTATCTTGAGGTTTTTGCCGCGAATTCACAGGAGTTGCTTTATAAGGATATAAATGAACTAAAAGGCAAACGACTCAGTGAAGTTTTGCCGCCCGACGTTGCAAAGAACTTTATGGATGTCATCAAGGCAGCGCTTGATGAAGGCAGGGTACAAGTCATCGAGTATTCACTCGATGTGCCCGCTGGGAGGAGAGAATTCGAAGCACGCATTGTTCCGTCAGACTATACTGTTAATGGGCAGCGTACACTCGTATGCCTGGCACGTGACCTCACCGATGCGAAGAAAATTGAAGCCAAATCGAAACTGATCGGCCAGGTAGTGCAGGCTGCTACTGAAGGTGTCGTGATCCTGGATACCAGCCGTAACGTAGTGTCTATCAACCCGGCCTATGAAGCGATGTTTGGTGTCAGTGCGGAAGATGTACTGGGTGCCGAGGCCGGTTTCTGCACGGATGCCGATGACCCGGATGTGTATGACCAGATCTGGGAAGCTATCGACAGGGATGGTAACTGGCAGGGTGAGCTAACGGCACGTCGTTCCAATGGCGATACATTTCCACTCTGGTTGACACTGGATGCTGCACACATGCAGTCGAACACCATTACACACTATGTTGCGTTGCTGACAGACGTCTCGGAGCTCAAACAATCTCGTCAGGAGCTTGAGCATATTGCGACTCATGACAGTCTGACAGGTCTGCCTAATCGTATTCTGTTTCAGGATCGTTTGCAGCAGGCTGTATCGCGCTCCCTGCGCACAGGTAAACCCGGTGCAGTGCTGTTTCTCGATCTCGATCGTTTCAAGGTTATCAATGACAGCCTTGGTCATCAGGTTGGTGACGAGTTGTTAATTAAAGTAGGGGATCGACTTTCTACCATCCTGCGTCAGGAAGATACCCTTGCGAGACTGGGTGGTGACGAGTTCACACTTATCGTAGAGCAACTGGAAGGTGAAGAGCAGGCAATGCTCATAGCAGACAAGGTTCTGCATGCTTTTAAAGTACCGTTTGAGCCTGGCAAGTACAAGCTGGAGATTACGACCAGCGTTGGTATCAGCATTTTTCCCCGTGATGGTACTGATGTCGATGCACTGACCAAGCAGGCAGACATCGCAATGTATTCGGCCAAGGAAGCAGGCCGAAACCGTTATCGGTTCTTTACCCAGGATCTCACATCGAGTGAATATGAGTTTTTCTCGATGGAACAGGACCTGCGCAAGGCATTGCGGCAAGATGAGTTGTCGCTGGTTTATCAGCCCCAGTTCAGACTGGAGAATAACCAGCTTATTGGTTTCGAGGTTTTGCTGCGCTGGAACTCGCCACAGCGTGGAGAGGTTGGGCCCGTTGAGTTCATACCGGTTGCTGAGATTACCGGTTTGATTGAACCGATTGGTAAATGGGTCATTGAGGAAGTCTGCCGGCAGATCGTGGTCTGGAAACATGAAGGCTGGGATTTCGGCCGGATCGCCATCAATCTTTCCCGTCGGCAGCTGGCCAGTTCTGCACTGATCCCTGTGTTGAAAGAGATGCTCGACAGGTACGGTCTCGATGGCAGGCAACTGGAATTCGAGATTACAGAAAGCTCCATTATTGAGCAGGACGATGTGGCATACCGGAATCTGCAGCAGCTTGACGAGATGAACATCGAGCTTGCGATCGATGACTTTGGCACAGGCCACTCATCATTAGTCAATCTGAAGCGCTTCCCATTATCGCGACTTAAAATTGATCGCACATTCGTCAAGGATGTCAACAAGGATGCGAATGACGAAGCCATTATCAGAGCTACGATAGCCCTTGGGCAAAGCCTGGGAATGAAAGTGATAGCAGAGGGGGTAGAAACGCAACCCCAACTCGACTTCCTGCGTGACGTCGGCTGTGATGAGGTACAGGGCTATCTGTTAGGCAAGCCGGTATCGGCACGTGAAACGGAAGCTCTGTTTGACAGGCTGGCAATGACTTCAAATTAAAACATTCTTTCCGCGACTCTTAAAAAGTGCGATCATTGTTGCAACCTGACCAGATGCGGAACTGCAGATGCAAGCGGCAATCCCAGAGCGGCGCGAAAAAACACGGGATCTAATTCTCAAGCTGTTAGAAGATCGTCAGCATATGCTCGTATCGTACTGCGAACTTGCAGGACTTGACCCCTACGCTAACAGCAAGCCTGTAGAAGACAAGCTGCGCACTTTTTGCCAGAAGCTGGTTGATTATCTGGCGACAGGCCATTTCACAATCTACCAGCGCATCGACAATGGTGGCGAATCTCGCAGCCACGTGCTCGAAATAGCTCACGATGTCATACCGCGCATTGACGATACCACCGAGATCGCCGTTGCATTCAATGACAAGTATGATGAAAACGACCACTCACTGCAGCTGGATTACCTGGCATCGGACATGGATATGCTGGGAGAGAATCTGGGTTCACGCGCCGATTATGAAGACCGGCTTATCAACGCACTAATATAGGGATCCTCTGATCTATTCATGAACTCGTATCTTACGTCTACAATATCCAGCTTCTTCGTTGCAAATCTTCGCAATAGCCAGCTATTCCGTGCGGTTCGCGCATTGGATCTGAATATTCTAGATCGCAATCTACTGCGTTCAGAATAAATCAGAGGCTCCCTAGTCCCTCCACTTTTTTATGTTACTGACACGCCAGCCAATATTACTGGCCCTGTTGTTGTTTTTGCTTGCCGTTGCTGTCCTGTTGCCGGGTATAGGAGAGGTGACCAGTATTACCGGCAAGGATGAGTACCTGCTCACCATGCGCACACCGATGCACATGATAGAAGGGGGGCATGGCTGGCTGCCCTGGCTGGATGGTGAGACCCGCCTTCGCAAGCCGCCACTGATTTACTGGATGGGCAAGATAAGTTACGAGACATTTGGCATCTCGTTGGCATCTGCTCGCAGCATCGGAGTGCTGTTCGCCGCTCTGCTGGTCTTTACCACCTCACTGATTGCCTGGCAGATTGGTAAAAACCATCAGTACATGCTGCTTGCGGGGCTTGTCATGCTCGGGTCGGCAGGCATCATGATCGATGGACGGCGCATGATGCTGGATATACCCGTAGCAGCTTTTTCTGCCTTGTCAGTGCTATTCATGATTCTGTGGTGGCGAACGGGCGCGGCCAAACATGCCATATTTTCAGCTATTGCATTGGCGCTGGGCTTTCTCGTCAAGGGGCCTGTCGCTCTTGTATTTACCGGCGCAGGGTTTGTTGCATTAATGATTGCCGATGGAGATGCACGCCAGCAGCTGCGCACGCAATGGCATACCCTTGTGGCTGCAGCAGCAGTATTTTGCCTGGTAGCCGCACCCTGGTTTATATGGTTGTATACACAATACCCTGATCAGTTGTTAAATACATTCAGCGAAGAAGTCGCAGCGCGCAATCTGGCTGATATTTCACTGGATCCAGTTTTCAGCCTGTTCGTCATGGCCCTGCCATGGTCTCCCGTATTGATTGCCTTGCTCATACGTCGTGATGTCCCTTCGCGGGAGAAAGACAGCTGGCCCAGTCAGAAACGTTTTCTGCTCTGGTGGTTATTTCTGTCCATCCTGCCGTTTTTCTTTTTTAAGAGTTTTGGTCGTTATCTTTATGGATGTCTGATCCCGCTATCCTTAATGGCAGCGTGCATGTCATTCAGGCTTGATTGCATGCTGCGTTACCGCGTGTGGTTCAGGACGGGTGCAGTGATATCACTTCTGGTTGGTATGGTATTTTTCGTGGCGGTGGTCTGGTTCAGGGGTTTTGACTTGATCATGCTTCTCCCTGCGCTTTTCACCCTAGTCTTCGCTCTGACCTGGTGGCGAGCCGACAAACTGCTGGTCATGGCCTTTGCTGCCATACTCTACTGGAGCAGTATTCTCGGTATTGTCTATCCGCGTTTTGGCATCAATGCCATCCCGGAAGGAATCGTCGACCTTGTCCAGGATGAATACGTAGTGCTTTTTGCCGGACCATTGCCAGCATTATTGCCGGTTGTAACGGGCAAGGGCATGCGGGATACAACACGTTTACACACACTTCCTGAAGAAAAACTTAACAGTTGCCGGGGTTATCTTATCTTTAGCCCGTATAAGCATTTTGTTACTGCACGTTCGCAACTAAAGGCGATGGAGTCTTCCTTTAAACCCATGCAGCGGTATCGCATATTGTCCTCACGTGGTTCATGGGCGCGCTTCGCACACGAGGATGCAACATTTGATGACTGGATGAATGCCATTCGCAATCGTGACCTTGATTCACTGGGTACGGATGTCATTCTCGTCCGGGCAACGGCAATACAATGCAAAGATACCTGACCTCAGCAGTATTTGTGATTCTCGTCGCATTACTTGGTGCATCTGCCTGGCTGGGTGATTTTAGTGAGGCTTTGAGCTGGCGCTTTACTGCACCACTGGCCTCAGGTGCAGACCGCCATCAGAAACCGCAGTTCAAGCGCGGTTTCATCTTCGAACAAAGTCCCACATCCAGCGTGCATGCACCGAGCATTGTTGAACTGTCTAATGGAGGGTTTATGGCTGTCTGGTATGGCGGCACGCGCGAAGGTTCGAGTGACGTCTCACTGTATGCATCGAATTTAGATCCTGTAAGCAATCATTGGTCGGTCCCGCGCGTTTTAATGGGCCGACAGCGTGTCGCGAATGACCTGGGACGGCATATACGCAAACTGGGCAACGCTGTGCTGTTGTCCGATGGCCAGAATAATGTCTGGATGTTTTTTGTCAGCACTTCCGTTGGTGGCTGGTCGACCAGTGCTGTTAATTTGTCTGTATCGAATGATGATGGTCAGACATGGGGGCCGGTAGTACGTGTGGCGAGTTCACCTTTTCTGAATGTCAGTACGCTTGTAAAAGGGCACCCTTTTTTCTACACAGATGGAACTATTGGTCTGCCGGTCTATCACGAACTTCTGGGCAAGTTTGGTGAATTGTTGCGCATGGATACAAACGGAGTCGTGCTCGACAAACAACGCATGTCTAAACGACGCGCTGCGATACAGCCTGACATTGCATTATTAACTAATAACCAGATGCATGCGGTGTTAAGGAATACCGGGTCATCCAGAGTTGTGCTTCAGCAGTCAAGTGAGGATGCTGGAAATAGCTGGTCATCAATTAGTGAAACACAGCTGCCCAATCCCGATGCTGCCGTTTCCGTGACTGCCGTGCGTGACGCCATGGTGATGGCCTATAACGATACAGACGATGATCGCGACCGGATGGCACTGGCCATGTCTCGTGACAAGGGCAATACCTGGCGCAAGTTTTTCCAGCTGGAGAAAGGCGGGGTAGGTGAGGATGGTGAAAAAGATGAGTTTTCGTATCCCTATCTGATTCGCGCAAAGAACGGTGTTTATCATCTTGTTTATACATGGCAGCGCAAACTCATCGCCCATGTCAGTTTCAATGATGTGTGGATAGGGAATCGCCTGCAATGAACGAGGTCTGGCAAATACTCTGTGTTGTGCTGTTATTGGCAGCTGCCGGTGCATTCTTATCGGGTTTTGCAGGCCTGCGAAAATATCGCTGGGTGGGCATGATGCTTATGCTGCTGATAGCCATAATTCCCTTTGCTGAAACCAGCATCTGGTTATGGATGAGAGGATTAATCGGGGGTTTAAGTATCCTTAGTTTCGTTTTGCTGACTGGCTACCTGGGGTTACATGTTACGGGTAAGGAAGTACTGGACCGTAAGACACGCTCAGCACTATATGCCACCGCGTTCACAGGTGGGTTGCTGCTGTATCCAGCTACACTGGGATTGTCTCTGTATGATCCGTATCGCCTGGGTTTCGGTATAATCCTGGCCATTGTTGTACTGGGCCTGTCGGTGTTGCTGTGGTTCGCCAAGCGACAGCTTGCTGCTGTTGTCCTTGTCGTTGTGGTACTGGCAGACCAGGCACAGTTGATGACTTCGATAAATACCTGGGACTACTTGATAGATCCGCTGGTCTGGATCATCGCTCCATTTATGCTGCTGCGGCTTCGCCTTCAAGCCTGACTGAACGTGCCGGCAGTGCCAACTGGGTGCCAGCTGAAGCAATGATATCCAGGATGCGCAGATTCAGGTCTTCTATGCTGCCCAGGTATTCATTGAAATCATTGGTTGTGATGTATGCGAATATCTCCAGGTTCAGCGAGTGTTCGCCGTATTCGGTAAATCGTATCCGGGCAGGTGCTGGATCGACGTCGGGATGCGTCCCAAACATCTTGCGTACCTCATCGAGAACGGTGCGAACCTGATCCGGGGTCGTGTCATTACGCAGGCGTACGGTTCGTCTGTAAAGAATCTTGTCGCGCTTGGTCAGGTTTTCGATATCCATGCTGGCCATG